>Ga0055452_10000126_pt1 | contig 17748 bp, 12 predicted proteins | sample China_Galinas_PW_6_FD_57735 | JGI IMG/M metagenome (GOLD analysis project Ga0055452, IMG submission 57735) | Wetland microbial communities from San Francisco Bay, California, USA, that impact long-term carbon sequestration - China_Galinas_PWC_D2 | ecosystem: Environmental > Aquatic > Marine >... | reverse complement strand
CGCGATCCGCGTCGATGGCGGCCAGGAACATGTGTACCTTGGCGTCTAGGTTGTCCAGGTAGTGGACCGCGACAGCCTCAGGGATGGCCGGCAGCTTGGGGCTGCCGAATTCGTACCGCCCGTGATGGCTGAGCACGATATGCTGCAGCGCCCACCGCATTTTCTCCGGGAATGGTCTCTTGGACCTTGCGGCCACGGTGTCGCATTTTTTTTCGATCCACATCACGACCTGAGTAATGTGCCCGATCAACTGACCCGGGTCCGAATAGCCGATGCTCGTGTCGTACTTCAACTCTGCCGTCTTGCCCAGATCGTGCAGAAATACGCCCATGAGCACCAGGTCTACACTCAAACGCGGATAGAGCGGTATGACGCGATGCGCCAGCTCGAGCACGGCAAGCGTGTGTTCGAGCAACCCGCCGATGTACGCATGGTGCATGATGGCCGCCGCCGGTGCCGTTTGAAAGCGCCGCATCAGCGGTTCGTCATTCAGGAATTCGTCAGCCAGGGCACGCAAGTGTTCTTCCTTGATGCCGTGGAGGATCTCGCCAACCCGCGCGAACATCTTTGGAATGTCGTGCGAGGTAGTCGGCAGAAAATCCGCGACGTCAAAGGAACCGGGTTCCGCGGGCCGCATGGCGTCCACGATGAACTGCCGATTCCCCTTATAGTTTTCGATGCGGCCCTTGAAGTGCATGAAGCCGCCCTCGGGCATGGCCTGATAGCCCGCCTCGGTGGCCTGCCACATACGCGTGACGATTTCGCCCGAACGGTCGACCAGTATGGCGTGGATATAAAGGCCGCCCTGGGTGGTGGTGCGGAGGTCCTTGGAGCGGATCAGGAATACTTCATCCTCCAGGGTGTCTCCCGGTTTGAAATCGCTGATGAAACGGTGCGCCATGCGTGCGTGTTCCCCAAAAAAACGGACCTTGCGAGGCCAGGGCATCATAGTTTCATCATTCTCAGCCAGCAAGACGTGTGCCGAGACGTTCGTGGGGTCCGTGACCGCTTGTGCGGACGAGCTAGGGCAGGCGGTTCTCCCGGTTTTGCCGGGAGGTTTACCTGTCACGCCGGTCAGGCAGGTCAACGTTCCGCTGCCGCGGGACAACGACCTGCCCCACCAATTCCTGGCATTCGCAGATTCTGTCAGGGACCCTCACCCGGCTGTACAGATTTGGTGTTCTTTGACGCCCACAGGTCCTGAACTACAATCCGGTGAGCCTCGCCACGGTGCGTTGTGAAATCTCAGGGCTCGCCACCCAGGCTGAAGACACGCATGACCAACCCGAGACCACACTACGCCCGTCTCGGCGCCGCGCTGGCGCCCTGTCTGTTGGCCAATGCCCTTTTTGCCGAGCCATCGGCTATGGACGGAGACCCGAAGAATATGACCGTCGCTACCGAATACAAACACACCAATCGTCTCATCCATGCGACGAGCCCGTATCTGCTGCAGCATGCCCACAATCCCGTCGACTGGTACGAGTGGGGGCCTGACGCCTTCGCTATCGCTACCAAGGAGGATAAGCCCATCTTTTTGAGCATCGGCTATGCGGCTTGCCATTGGTGCCACGTGATGGAGCACGAAAGCTTCGAAAACGAAGACCTGGCCGAGCTCCTCAACGCTCACTTTGTGGCGATCAAAGTGGATCGCGAGGAACGCCCGGACATTGACGAGATCTACATGGCCTATACCCAGGCCACGACCCGCCACGGTGGCTGGCCCATGAGCGTGTGGATGTCGCCCGACGGCACGCCGTTCTACGCGGGCACCTACTTCCGGCGCGAGCAGTTGACGCAACTGTTGAACAACATCTCCGAGACGTGGCGGAGCGATCGGGCGCGGCTGGCGGGTCGCGCGGATTCGGTCCAGAGCTTCTTCGACCAGTGGGCGGGCGACGACAAGCCCACCGCCGGCGTGCTCGCCGTCGACAAGGTCGACGCGGGCGGCACGACCATTGGGCGTTACTTCGACGACGAACACGGCGGCATCAGCGGCGGCGGTACGAACAAGTTCCCGCCCAGCATGTCCATGGATTTGATGTTGCGTGTCCACCGGCGCACCGGACACAAGGCCCTGCTTGATGCTGTGGTTCGGACGCTGGACCACATGGGACGAGGTGGCATTTACGATCATCTCGGGGGCGGCATCTGCCGCTACAGCACGGACGTGGAGTGGCTCGTGCCTCACTTCGAGAAGATGCTCTACGACCAGGGCCTCGTCAGTTCCATCTACCTCGATGCGCACCAGGCGACGCGTAATCCCTTCTATGCTTATGTGGCCTCCGATATCTTCAACTATGTGATAACCGATTTGCAGTCAGCCCAGGGTGGATTCTATTCGAGCCGTGACGCCGACAGCGGCGGGCTCGAGGGTGCCTTCTACATTTGGACCGTCGAGGAAATCCACAAAGTGCTCGGCGAAGAAGACGGCAAGCTGTTTTGTGAGTACTACGATGTGTCGGCCGATGGCAACTGGTTCGAGGCCCGGGGGCACGCCCCACCCGGTCCAAAGAACATTCTACGAATCCAAGTACCGGCCGACACGTTCGCCAAGAAGCACGACATCAATCCCAAGGAGTTTCAAAAGACGCTGGCGCAGTGGCGTGACAAACTACTGGCCGTGCGGGCTGAGCTTATTCCGCCGGGCCTCGACGACAAAATCCTTACCGGCTGGAACGGGCTGATGATCTCGGCGCTGGCCAAAGGCGCCCGGGTACTGGACGAGCCGCGTTACGCCGCGTCCGCCTCCGCCGCTGCCGATTTCATTCTGCGTGAGCTGCGCAAGGATGGGCGCCTGCTGCGCACCTATCGCAAGGATCAGGCGCGGTTGACGGGTTATCTCAGCGACTATGCGTTCTTCATCGACGGTCTGTTGAATCTCTATGAGGCCACGTTTGACCGGAAGTGGTTGGACGAAGCGCTGGCTCTGACGGAGACGAGCATCAAGTACTACTACGATCACGAAAAGGGCGGATTCTTCTTTACGGCCAACGACGGCGAGAAGCTGATCGCGCGTTTCAAGAGTCCCCGCGACGGCGCCATACCGTCGGGCAACTCCGTCCACGCGAGCAATCTGCTGCGTCTTGCGGTCATCTTCGACCGCAAGGACTTGCGTGAGAAGGCGGAATCCATCTTCCAGCTCTTCGGCGAGAGTATCCTGCAAAGCCCGGGCTCCTTCGAGCGAATGTTGTGCGCATTGGACTTCTACCACGATCGTGTCAAGGAAATCGCCATCATCGGTGATCCGGCGGCCGCCGATACGAGGGCTCTTTTGAAAACGGTTTACGAACGCTATTTGCCCAATAAGGTGGTCATGCACGACGGCGCCGCGGTCGAGAAATCAGACATCCCGCTTCTGGTCGGGAAATCACGGCGGGAGGGCAAAGCGACCGCCTATGTCTGCGAGAACTTCCGCTGCAAATTACCGGTCACGGATCCGGCCGCCCTGGCGCAACAACTCGACGCGAAGCCCAACTAGTACGGTGTTTCGGAAGTCGCTCGACTATGGTGGGTGCCCCATTTTTCGCAAAACGAAGGGTGGGGGACGGATGCGAACGTCGTGGAACTTATGAAGCACGGTACGAGCGTGCCGTTCGACGCGCTATAGGGCAGGTGGTTACTCCGCTGGAGGTGGAGCGTTGACCTGCCGATCCGGAGCGTTGTAACGAAGGCATCCCTGCCTGCAATCTGGCCAGAGCTTTTGTGAGACGTTGACGAACCGATCCGGCGGGAGCTGAAGCCCAGAGGGTGGCATGGGCAAACTTGTTTGCCCGTGTCTTCACATAGTAGGGCACACAAACCCGGCAAATCTCAACGAGGCTGGACTCGCGGGTTTTCGATATGGCTCGCCATGACCGTCCGAAGCCTCTCGCGCGGTGCGCTGGACGAATCGCGGACCCGTGCCGATACTTGTTCAGGGGTCGTCGGTATCGCGTCTCTTGCTGCGTGACAAGCACGAGAGGCATGGTAGGCTGTGCAGCAAGCCTATTAGCGATGAGAGCGTACCCCGGGCGGATGTAGCGTCACAAAGGTGATCATTGTCCGGACGCTACGGTTGAATCGAGTTTTCTCCAGGAGTTCACGGTACATGGAAGGCATGCTGTCAGCCTTGGTCTATGCAGCCGCGTCCGCGGTGACACTCGGCCAGATGGATCGCGCGACGCCGGTCGATGTGCAGGGGCAGGGCGCGCGCGACCAGACCGTGTCGCGCCGCGTGGGCTCGACGGACGAGGATGTACACATTACGGCGGAGGATGTGCTGAAGGCGCTGAGGGAAAGGCGCCCATCCAACCGTATCGTGACGCCGTCGCGGATGGGTGGTGGGCCGCCGCCGACCAATCTCCATCCCCTCTATCCCGACGGATCCATGCTGACCGAGACGGCCGGCACACTGTCGCAGGACGGTGACTGGTGGATCTTCCGTCCCGATGACGCGGACAGCCCGATGCCAACGCTCAAGGTACTATCCAATGCCGCCCTGGAGGGCATGGTGCGGACCGTGCGCGGGTCCCGTGACGCCGTTCGTTTTCGTGTGTCGGGGGAACTGACGGAGTTCCAAAGAGAAAACTACTTGTTGCCGCGGGTGGCCGCGCGTCTGCGCACGGCGGATGCGCAAGTCGCCGTCACCGGCGCGAATCGCCGGAATGGACAGGCCGCGCGCGCCGACGATGCGGACGACGCCCCGGCGCCGATTGGTGCAGACGCCTCTGCGGACGAAGTGCTCGAACTCCTTAGCGCCCGCGGGCCGTCCGAGAGGCTGGTCGACATTCGTGAATCGCAGCCGGAGCCGGAACCGGATGACACCATCGTGACGTCTTCGGGTGCGACCGTGGCGGGGTTGATGCCCGACGGCACGCCGTTGGTGGAGCGACCCGGACGGCTCACGCGCCGCGGCAACGATTGGATTTTCGTGTTTGAATCGGACCACCCGGACCATCCCGAGCCGCCCATGCAGCTTCTGTTGAACAGAAACGTCGAGTTGATGGTACAGGCCGCCGCGCAGGATTCCACCGGGCTGGTCTTTATGGTGTCCGGAGAAGTGACCGTGTACAACGGTCAGAATTACCTGCTGCCAAGGGTCGCCCGGCGCGTGATCACCTCGGGCAACCTGCGGAAGTAATCCGGATGCTTCACGGGCTGTAACTCAGGCTTCGAACCTGGCGAGCCGTTTGTACCGCAGGCATCCCTGCCTGCACGAGCCGTTGGTACCGCAGGCATCCCTGCCTGCTATTGCAGCGCGCGACGCAGGCTTTACCGCCTGTCGAAGCCGCCTGTAGCGAAGGCTCTCGGCCTGCAATGGTCGGGTGGCATGGGCAAGCGAAAGCTTGCCCGTGGCGCATTTGGACAAGGCGGGGGCACACATGCAGGCAAGGATGCCTGCGGTACGAGTTGACGACAGTCTGGTGTTTTCGAGTGAGACGCTCACGAGGGGCAACCGAAAATATGGTTGATATTCAAACCGAAAAGCTCGGGTCCGTAACCGTGGCCCACGTAAGCGGCAAGCTGTCGGGTGGGGCGGAGGAGGCGTTCGCCGATCAGTTGACCGAATTCGTCTCCGACGGCCACGCCCGCCTCGTCCTCGACCTCGCGGGTCTGGAGAGCATCGATTCGAGCGGCCTCTCTTCGATGATCACCATCGTTACTCGCGCCCGCATGAGTGGCGGCGATGTGGCACTCGCCGCCCCCAACGCTTTCGTCTCCGGCGTCCTCGCCGTCACCCGCCTCGACAAGTTCTTCACCGTACACGAATCCATCGACGCCGCCTGCGCGGCGATAGGGACGTAGCACTCTGTCATTCATAATGGAGTGGTTGGCATGGTATGATCCGAACGGACAGACTGTGGTTGTACCGCATTTCACGGACTGGCTTCGTCAGATCGTGGCACCCACCAATCAACGATGGATGGAGCAGAAGCTCAAGTCGCAATAGATCGTTAGTCGGCCGTCTTTGCCGACGCTCGTCTTTGCTGGATGAGCAGATCTTTGATGCCTGTCGGATTGGGAAGCCCGCGGGCGACAATTTCGTATTCGTCGCCAGCCGTCGCGATCATGATTGCCCCTACGTTAAATATTCTCTGGAACAGACTTTGTTTGAGATCCACCGTGCGGACGTCGGACAAGAACAATACCTTGACGTCCTTCGAGAGTACGCCCCTCTTGACGACGATTCGATCCGAAAACACCTGCACCACCAAGGCGGCCTTCTTCCAGAGAGCGATGATCGGCGGGATCACCAGAAAGAAGAACAACCAATGGAAGAAAAAGTTCCAGTTGGACGGCCGGGCCTCGAGTAGCAGGTCTTCCTGTGTCAACGTCTTCGCTCCGTGTTTGATTGCCCAACAAGTACAAGCCGGGTCGTGCCGCGGCCGATGATCCGTTCGCCATGCGCCTGCGAAGCGTGCCGTTCTTTACGCAACGGGCGTCGCTTTGTCCAGCCGCCCGCTGGATAGGTAGTACGCCCGTCGACCTGCCGCCCATGGCCGGTCGCATGGGTGCCTCAGCTGCGTGAGGCCAAGCACTGTGTGAGGTACAAATCAGAACGCGACTGCTTCATGCGGCCGATGAGGGAGCATGAAGCCGACCGGATTCGTGCGCCCGAGAAAGAAGCACGAATGAGGGGCTCACCGGGCGATTGGCTCGTTGCCGACCGAAACTGACGCGCGAGACCGTGCGGATAGATCGGGCTTGGCTCCTCTTACGTACACTCGTACATATTCCGTTTCGCCGGGTCACAAAGCCCCGCCGGATTACCCTCAGGAATGGAGGCGGCAACGTCGGCCAGGAATCGGGCTATTTCTTCAGTTTGCACTCGTTCCCCTCCGGCGAGTTCGCAGACTCTTCTATGATGATCGACCACCGTTCGGCGGAACGAGTCATCGTGTGCCATGAGGAATCCGTCGTGGATGTCGTGTCGGCCGTCGCGGCGGCGGTGCTCACTGGCGACGGCACCTGCGAAGTAGTGCATGCTGAAGGTGGTCATCAGTTCGAAGTTGGCGAATCCGGCGTAGCAGCCGTGGACGATTCGGTCCATCAGCTCGAACTCGTTCCGCAGCGAACGCTCGTATTCGACCAGCTTGTCCGCGACGTTGCGGCCGTCTTCCAGAATGGCCATCAGCCGCTCGATGCCGGAGAGGTTGTGCGCGATGCCCGAACTGTGCAATGGGTCGAGGAATCCGATGGTGTAGGGGAGCATCACCCAGTTCCGCCCGACCGCCCGCGACCATACGCGCTGCAGCCGCCCGGTACGCACAAAAGGGCGGATGGGCTCGGCGTCCGCAAATTGCGCCTGGATCGAGGGAAACCGCGACAACCAATACGACCATTCCGTCGCGGCCTCGAGCGAGTCGTCCAATGGAAAACGCTTGCGATCGAGGACGAACCCCGCGCTGACCACATCATTGTCGAACCGCAGCACCCACATCCAACCGCCGTCGAAGATGTGGTGTAGCGCAGCCGCATCGCAGTCGTAGGGATGATCGTCAGACTTCCCGCCTAACGCCTCGTACATATCACGCCACCGCCGCACGCCGGTGAAATGACCGTACACCGTCCGCGAGTCTGTCAGCATACTTCCCCGGTCGTCTTTGATCTCCAGTGCCGCAGCGACGACACCGCCTTCGCCCGACGCGTCCACGACAAACGGCGTTTCGACGCGAATCTCCTCACCGTCTCGATCCAGCGTGAAACGCCATGGCTCGCCCGGGTGCAGCGATGTGATTTTCGTTTGATCGAAGTAGGAAACGCCTGCGGCCTCGGCCTCTTTCACGAAAAAGTGGTCGACGTCGGCGCGAAACCAATGGGTATCCGCGTGTTCATCGTCGGGATTCGCCGCCACGAGCAACTCGTTCGCGTGATCGTCGCGCGGCGAGAATGGCTTCTCGGCCACGTGATGAAAGTAGCTGAAGCCTCGTTTGAGGCCGCGCATGACATTGGGGTAAGTTCGCCGCCAACTTCCGTATTGTGTCAGTGGGCGGATGCGCGGCAGGTCGTAGCGGTCGCAAATCTGCCGCAGCGCGAGATCCGCCAGCGGCGTTGACGACTCACCGATGGCGAATCGCGGGTGTCTTCCCTTTTCGAGCAAGACGACTTGCAGCCCGAGTCGCTTGGCACATAGGGCCGTCAGACTCCCGCCGAAGCCTGAACCGATGACGACAATATCCGCGTCCAGTTTTCTCACGACGACGCTCCACAATCACAAGATATAGGTGGCAGCTCTTTTTGCGTCAGATTCATCTGCCGCAGTCTGTTCACCCGTTGTGGCCCGCATGCCCGGCAGTTCACGAACTTCTCAATATCCCAAAGATCGACGAACACCCGCCCGCGTGCAAGACCGATTCCATATTCGAGCACCGATTCAATCGACCGCAGCGAAGGCGGCGAGAAATGCCCAGCGGATGCCAGCCAGTCCATGGCCCCATTCCCTGTCCGCGTCGGCACGACGGCGCAGCACTCGACGCCGATCGAATAGGCGTAGTCGATCGATCGCTTGGCCCACTCCAGTCCCACGACCTCCGTCTGGAACGGCGTGCGTAGCAGGATAAACGTGCGCACGTCGATGTCGTTATCTAGAAGGAACGCCGTCGCCCGCGCGAAGTCATCCAGCGTCATGCGTTTGTTGAGCCGTGGCAGCACTTCGGGATCGATCGTCTCCAGGCCCATGGCCACCTGCAATCGACCCTCGAGCATCTCGGCGAACGCCAGGCATCTTTCGTCCACCATCCGGGGATGGCATTCGACGATCACCGTCTCGGCATTCTTCAGCATCTTGGCGATGGCGGACCAATCGGATTGTGGAACGGCCTGCGAATCGAAGAAGTTACCTGAGTTGTAGAGCTTCACGTGCCGCACCGGTTCGTGTTGTGCCAACGCCCACTCGACCTGCCGGGCCACGCTCCCGTCCGGCACGCGCTGCTCCGTGGTGTTCTTCCACAGGTCGCACATCAGACACTTGAAGGGGCATTCGCGGTTGGTGATGAACACCGTTAGCACGTCCTCGACGCGGCCGGTCGGCATGTGCTCCGGCTCGACGAGATGGGCGTAGGGTCGCGCGGGGTCGACGTCGTTCCGCGGACCGCGTTTGCCGAAAATCCACGCGTCGTCGATCGTGGGAAGGGTAACTGTTCTCTGAATCTTGACCTTATTTGCCATGGCGAGTCTCAGCCTGAAAGGCTGACAGAAAGTAGCCGTGGGCAAGTCCCGCCTGAGCGGGACGCCGCCCACGGACAGCGGCGCTCCAAGAACATCGACCCTGAAGGGGTCGCACAAGGGTCGGAGGACTTGTACGACCCTTTCAGGGTCGTGGTAGACTGCCCCGGCAATAACCGGTGGTGAGTCCGCCTCCGGCGGACATGCCACCGGCTACTACCTTGCAAGCATTCAGTCTGCATGCGGTAGCCCATGCTTGCCGATCGGGTAGGACACACGGGCAAACAAGTTTGCCCATGCCACCCTCTTCGAATGCGATAACAAACTGTGGCTCATCGCCACGTTGCATCGACGAGATCGCTACGCGCCCACCACAGTTTGGAACATCCGCCGGTAATCCTGCTCCGATCCGGGCAGGCACTCGGCCATACGTGACGAATCAACGGCACCATCCTGAAAGCGCCGCTTTTCGTACACCGGCATGATCATCCCGGTCACAACCTCGACGCCGCGCGAGACCACCTCGCCTTTGAGTCGATAAAGCGCTTCGTGCTCCCAGTCGGTCAGCTCGATAAACGGAATGCCCTCGGCCACCTCCACCACGTTGGGCAGCGTGAGCGGACTGAACGCCGCAAAGCCGAGCGAAGCCGCTGGCGCATAGCTCCTCGTACAGCCGCGGCTTAATCCTCCTGAATACGTGAGCGAATGCTTGATCGATTCCACACCCCAACCCTCGTGATACAGCATCAGATTGTTGAGCACGCTGCGGATGGTCAGCTCCGGATTCTCCTCGATGGGATAGTCCTTGAGGTTTTCGTCGCCGCCGTCGCCGTCGGTCAGATACTTCCAGTCTGGGTAACGCGCCCGGATGCCTTTGCACAACGCCAAGGTCATGGCCGCTGCTTGTACGTCGAGCGGTTTGTAATCCTCGACGACCCGAACGGCCTCCTCCGCGTCAATGTCCGCGAGGCCCACCTCGACCGGCTCGTGGAACAGGGCGAGGTCCATCGACTCGAGGAACGCACGCGCCTGCGCCAGGTCTTCTCCGCCACCGTCAACGCTCAGCGTGAACGCCTTGAGCCGACTCGGATTCAGACCCATGGCTAGCAAAGCATGATAGGTCACCACGAAGACGGCGCCGCTATCGATCCCGCCGGAAAAGCAAACCCCGATCGGCGCAGGCGTGGGCAGACTTTGGAGGTACTTTCTGATTTCCCGATCCAGCGCACCGATGTAGGCCTCGCCGATCGCGCCGACGTCGGCCGGCAGAGCCTCGCGCCGCGGCGTGAAAAACCGGGTATAGGTTGGATTCGGATCGGGGCAGCCGACCAGCGCAAGTTCCGTGATGTAATGCGCCGGTACCATCCGCGTATAGGAGGGATGAAACTGATCGGCCATACCGCGCTCGTGCAGAAACGTGCGGATCTTGTCGATGCGATCCGCCACCACCAGCGCCGGCCCATCGACCTGCTTGACGATAAAGTAGCGCATGGGCACGCTGAGCGATCGCGCCAGACGCACGATGTGCCCCTTTTGCCCGACCAGCGCAAAATGCCCGTCAATACCGCGCACCTTTTCCGGATCGCCACCGGCGACGAGATCGCACGCGTCCTCGACCGTCATGTTGAAGATGACGTTTTTCTCAGGATCGGTCAGGTCAAACACCTGCCGCAACGGTTGTGTATCGAGCATCGCAGCTCCTCCAATATCCAGTGGATGCATTATGAGCGGATACGATCAACTCGTCGAGCCGTACCGCAGGCATCCCTGCCTGCCTCAGGCACGTACCGCACGCATCCCTGCCTGCGTCAGGCATGTACCGCAGGCATCCCTGCCTGCCTCATGCACGTAACGCAGGCATCCTTGCCTGCTTCAGGCATTAATTGCTAGGGAAGATCCAACGGCCGAATTGAAGCTATACGTCCAAATACAGCTCGAACTCGTGCGGGTGCGGTCGGGTGGCGATGCTGCGGACGTCGTGGGCTCGTTTGGCCGCGATCCAGCCGTCCAGGAAGTCGGCTGGAAACACCTCACCGGCTGACAAGAACGCTCGATCCTCGTGGAGCGCGTCGAGGGCGTCGTAGAGCGAACGCGGCAGCGGGGTGATCTTGGAACGGAACGATTCGTCCTGCTGTGCGATGTCCACGTCGAACGGGCCGAAGTTGTGCGCCGTGGGATCGCTCTTTGACGCGATGCCGTCCAGACCGGCCATCAGCATTCCTGCGAGCGTCAGATAGATGTTCCCCGTGAAGTCCGGTGGACGGTACTCGATCCGTTTGTCGTCGGCCGTGACCGCGTAGCGCGGTACGCGAATGGCCGCCGACCGGTTCGCCAGCGAAAAGAACAGATTGACCGGCGCCTCGTAGCCTTCTACCAGTCGCTTGTACGAGTTGGTAGACGGGTTGGTAAGTCCCGAAAGGGCACGGCCATGTGCCAGCAGTCCGGCAATATAATGCAGCGCCAGGTCGCTCAGATCCGCATAGTTCTTCTTGCCATTGTGGAAGAACAGGTTTTCGCCCTTGCCTTCCAGCCGCTGGTGTACGTGCATGCCGTTGCCCGATTCGCCGAAGATCGGCTTGGGCATGAAGGTGGCGATCTTGCCGCGGCGATGGGCGAGGTTCTTTACCACGTACTTGATGATCATCGCCTGGTCTGCCGCTTGGACCAACGGGCAGAGGTCCACCTCGATCTCGCACTGGCCGGGTGCGCCCACCTCGTGATGGTGGTAGCGAATGGGAATGCCCATCTCCCCGAGTGTCGCACATATCTCCGAACGAAGGTCGTGCAAGTGCTCCGCCGGCGGCACGCGCATATAGCCGTTCTTGCGGTTGATGGATGGCGAGGTGCCTTCGTTATGAACCTCCGAGCAAACCACGCGAATGCCGGTTTCGTACGGATCATCCGCCGTCTCGACGGAATCGAAAACGTGAAACTCGAACTCGGGTCCCATGAGCGCCTCGTCCGCGACGCCGCTTTGACGCATGAAGGCCACGGCGCGCTGCGCGATGGTGCGCGGGTCGGCCGCGAATGGCTGCTTGGTGTCGGCCGTCACCGTGTCGCAGAGAAAGCTGATCGTGGGACGCTCCCAGAAGGGGTCCAGGAAGGCGCTTCCGGGCAACGGCAGGGCCGCGACATCTCCGCTTTCGACCTTGCCGAACCCGGCGCCGGAAGAGCCGTCGTACCCGACGCCCTCCTCGAAATACTTCGCGGTGAAGCTGCGCGCGGGAATGGTGATGTGCAGCCATTGGCCCATGACGCCGGCCACCTTCAGGTCCACCATCGAGATTTCCTGATCTGCAATGTACTTGAGAGCTTCCTGGCTGGTGGCAAACACGGCGCATACTCCTGATCATAGATTGCCGGACCGATGTCCCGTCGACCTTACCGTGCATGTTTCGTGCCAGCGCGACGGTGTGGCAAGACAATATGGAGTGTGGCTGTTCTTGGGGGCAGCCTTGCGCTACCGCCCATAGGTAGGGCTGTTTTCACCTGCCGAATCGGAGCCGTCATGCCCGTCTTACCCGCAGGAACGTCGACTTACTTTTTCTCCCCGGCGTGCAATGCCATCATGAGTGTCGCCAATTGGTTGCCGTGGGGATTCCGCCGGTATGCGGACGCCAGCGCCTCACGCGTCGTCAGATCGGCGTTCTTGTGCGGACCGACGATGGGTGCATCCGGTCCGCGATGTCTATCGATGTCCGTATCGCTCTTGACGCCTCCACGAGAGAGGAATCCGGCCACAAACGCCAGCGCCACCACCGCCGCGTAGCGCGCCAGACCAGCAAAAAGGCGAATGCGCGGCGACGTCAAGCCAGCCGTCGGCGCACCAAATGGCAACGAGGCCTGCGGCGGGACCGTCTCCAGGCGGCGAAGAACACCGAGGGTCTCCGTCAACGACGCATACTCCAACCGGCAAGCGTCACACGATCCGAGATGTTCTTCGAACGCGGCGCGATCCTCACCGGTCAGCTCATGGCCGAGGGCGTCGGCCAGCAGGTCCTTGGCTCGTTCACAGTTCATGATTGATGCTCCTCCAGCCAGCGATTGCGCAAACGATCGCGTAGCGAGCCGAGTGCGCGCACGTAGTGGGTTTTTGCTGTCGACATGGATATGTCGAGTTCTTCTGCAACTTCAGCAAAGGTCAATTCGTCGTAGACCTTGGCCACCAGCACGGATCGCTGCATCTCGGGAAGAAGGCGCAGCGCGGCCGAAACGTCTGAACGGAGAGTATCGAGGTCACCATCGTCCGGCGACGCGTCCGAAGATGCCAAACGGGGTCCGACAAGTTCGAGGTCGACGGGCTCGTGCCGCTTGCGCGCCACGTCGACGGCGCGGTTGAGGGTGACGCGCCGCAGCCATCCCGCGGGCCGTTGCGGCTCGTCTTTCCGGCACTGCGTGGTCCACTTGATAAACACGTCTTGGACAACGTCCAGGGCGTCGTGGTGCCTTCCTAAGAGGCGATAGGCCCACGCATAGACCTGCGGGGCGAATCGCTCGAATATGCCTGAGGTTGAATGACCGCTATCTGTCATCGGAAGCGCCTTCGTCCTCGGTCATGTCCTCCAGCGGTTCCCGCGTGATCAGGATAAGCTCGTGCGTCCGGTCGCGAAACGCCCGTCCGTCGAACTCCCAGACGGCCTCCACAAACGCGCCGCTCTCGTCTATACGATAACAGTTGTGCGCGACGAGTTCACCCGGCATACGCACCGTGATCTCGAACATGTGGCCGGCAAGCTGCTCCGTCAGGTCGTACCGCTTCCAGGCCCGGTCCGTCGCCTCGTCAAACGCCGCCAGCTCACGCCTGCGCAGGGCGGCTTTGCTCGACAGAACGTCCCGGAATGCGGCGTGAGCGCGTGCACGAAGCCTTTCCGTCTCCGCCTCAAAGCAGGCGGCTTGCGCGTCCGGATCTGCCGGAGAAATACACCGTTCCCCGATGGAATCGAGGTCGGCATGCTCATAGGTGTCAAGCAACGCCTCGCGTGCCCAAAGCCCCGCGGTGACGGGAAGCCCGGGAAGGCTCTCTCTCAACGCCTGCTGTGCGAGTTCGAGTTGCTTGTGCGCCTCGAAGGCTGCGAACGCCTCGAATAGCGTTCGACGCTCTCCCTCCGTCAACTCGTCAATGGGCTTCTCCGCAAGTTCTCGATGGTGGTCATCGATGAACGCGTCTTCCCAGTACTTGACATGATACCATTCCCGTTCGGGGTACGTGCGGTGAAAAATGTGGTATACGCCGTCTTCGCGTACTTCCCTGCTGTAGCTTGTAGGAAAGTGCAGGTAGAGATCCGCATCCGGGTCTTCTGCAAGCGCGTAGCTGTCCGGCAGCGTCGACCCGGCGGGCAAAGTCCGAGTGGCCCGCAATTCGTGAGATTCTTCTCCATTGTCCTTCTTCTCGACGGCGCGCGTAACTTTCCATCCACCCGCGAGGCTGGGCATGGCATCGCCATCCTCGAAGTCCGCGCGGTCGCCCTCGAATACGAGCGACATACGGATCGTCCCGTCCTTGGGAATCGTGATCGATTCCTTCCTCCGCAGGCAGCCACCGGCGTAGGGAAGGGCCAATCCGCAGACCAGGCTCCACGACAGCCATCGATTGATGTTCATGGGAAACGCTCCTTTACGTCATGACCGGTTCGCCGAAGAATACCGCGCATTCGCCATAAGGACGTGCGAGCATTTTCCCTGGTCGACAGAGAATCCTTGATTTGGGTAAAAAAAAGCGGGAGACGGTGTTTTCCATGCATGGTGTCGCTGTTGATTGGCGGCACCTCGGCCCAGGGACGCGACACCCGTGGACAATCACGCGGATTTCGAACGCTTGGGGTGGGGGAATTCGGGGAAGCGACTGCGGATTTTGAACGAGGATGTGCCCCGTCTATCGGGCACGTTTTCTGCACAAAGCCACACCGCCCAAGGCCAGCAGCAGCAGCGTGGCGGGCTCCGGAATGGCGAGGATGTTGTCGATCGCCAGCTCCTGCCCGCCGATTAGCACCTCGTCTATCGCACCGTCCAGCTTGATTGTGTTGCCGTCGACCTGCGCGTGTACGCCCGGGGCCACATTGAAAGGGATCTCCCGCAACGATGAAAGCTGATACAGCGTATCGTCGTTGACCGCGAAGTTGCTTAACGGTCCCAGCTCGAGAAAATCGAGTGATACCTCCGTGATCGCAAAGCCGAGATGGCGAAAGTCGAGTCGAACGCTGATGTTGTTCAGGTCCAGCGGGTTTGAATCGAAGAAACTTCCGTAGCGTCCTCCGACCTCGGCCGTCAAGAACCCTTGAACACCGGAGACCACGAGTTGGTCGACTGACATTCGAATGCCGTCTTGCTCATAGACGACGTCGTCCGGCGATTGACCCGCCGCCATGCCGAAAACCGTTCCGACAGCGAGATCGTCGAATGTCATGATGTTTCCGCGTGCGCGGAGACCTGCGCAAAGCGGGACGACCAGCGCCAATACAAATGGCAAGTCCCAGCGAATCACTGCGTTCCCCTCATGCGTGACAGCGTGTGCGAAATAAATCAGCCTACCCTTAACCCACAATCGCGGCCAAGTCAGGATACGCCACCAAACGTCCACGACCTACAAGACCGAAATCCACCAGCCTCGCGCGCGCGCCCCAATCCACTCTTGCCCGCTTTCCCAGGGAGCTGGGTTCGTCAGCCCGCAACGGGAGCAGCCAAGACCGTGGCAGATTATCTTATCACGAATGCCTGGCTGTTATCAAGGTCATGAGGGATGTCTAGGACCCTATTTGGCCTGATAAAGCGTCACCGGATAGGCGAATCATCGAGATTACGGCGGCAGGGGTGGTAATACATGGAAAGTGGAGTTTATTTATAAATACTTTATTTTCGGCGATCAGCATTCAGTTGGCTTGTGTCACACTCGGGACGACCTGCCCCTCCTGTGGGTTCTCGTCATTTCACGAATGATCACGGAATTGAAGTGAATTAGGAATGCTCAAAGTTCTGCACCACCAGCTGCAAGCATCCACCGAACCGGAGCATCAGGCTCGTGCGCGATTCGTCGCCCAATGGCGTTCACCCTATCGGCGAAAACGAGTGGCGGCGATCGAGGATGAAGGCGCTGGGCTCTCGCGATGATACTAGGAATGACAATTTATATTAGGACTGAAATTCTCGTCAGGCCATTCGACGTGCCCTGGGCGCACCAAATTGCTATTGTAATCGGATGCCCATCTAGCTAAACTGGTAGAGGTTCGTTATAGGCGTTTCACACGTCAGAATAGTCGAGTTGGAAGCATGCTCGGGCCCGAGGGGCGTATTGCGCGGCTTGGGCTGGCGAAAGAAGCGAAACAGAGGGGCGACCGTTACCGAAACATACCATATGTGTCCCACACGGTAGTCCCCGGGGAGTGGACAAAGATGCGTAATTCAACGAGATCCATTCTGGTTTGTGTAGTGTTGGCCCTGGCCGTGCTTGCGAATACGGCCGAGGGTACGGTCACGCTGGAGTTGCGGCCGGCGAACCAAAACGCCACCGCCGGGCAACAGGTCGCCGTGGGTTTGTACGCCGTGGCCGATCCCAGCGAGCCCGTGGGCATCTTGCAGGCGGTTTTGCAATGGGATGCCAACTTCCTGACGCTTTCAGGGCGGGACACGGCCGGCGCCTATCCGTGGGTCTCCTCCGGTTTTCCCAACGGTGGTTTGAATGACAGCTTCGCCGACGGGGATGCTCTCTTTTCTGCGAATGTGTCGCCCTGTACGCCCGCCACGGCCACGCCCGGGGGACTTCTGGTCACCACGCTGGTATTCGACACCGACGGCAACCTCGGCGCATCGGCGGTCTCCATCGTCGCGAGTCTCGGCGGATCCAACACGGTCGTCTGGGACAATTTGACGGTGTTTGGGTGCGGTGGTGTCATCGTGCCGGGTGCCATTGGGCAGTCATCGACCGTGACCGTGCTGGCATGTGTAGGCGCAGGCGATTGCGACGACGGTAACGCCTGCACGAACGACTCGTGTAACGGCGGTGTTTGTGACCACGTGGAGAATTTTGACGACACGCAATTCTGCTGCAATCCGAGCAACGGAGGTCTGACATCGCTGTCCGACGGCAACGAGTGTACGAAAGACGTCTGCAACCCGAACACCGGGGTGGTGACCCATCCGCCGCAGCCTAGCCCAACCCCTTGCGGCGATCCGACCAATACGACCTGCACGAACCCGGATACCTGTGACGGTGCGGGTTTCTGTCAGCCCAACGATGCGCAGAACGGCAACTTCTGCAACTTGGACGGTGATTCGTGCTCGAACGAAGCGTGTTTGGACGGCGCGTGCGTTTTCGTGGATAACGATGCGGACGGCACGGCGTGTGACGACGGTCAGGACAACTGCACGCCGGGTCAGGACGAATGCCAGGCGGGCGAGTGCGTGGGAACCGGGGTCGATCCCTGCATTGGTCAGCCGGGCGACTTCTGCCTGGAACGCAATCAAGTAGGGCCTGTTTGTCCCCTTGGGGACCCAGACTGTGCGGGATTTCCGGACTCGGTTTGCGACCTGGATCCCCTTGAGCCGACATGCCGCAGACCCTACACCTGCGGCGAGTGTCGTCCTGGATTTGACGATTGCCCGGATGAC
>Ga0055452_10000125_pt1 | contig 17774 bp, 9 predicted proteins | sample China_Galinas_PW_6_FD_57735 | JGI IMG/M metagenome (GOLD analysis project Ga0055452, IMG submission 57735) | Wetland microbial communities from San Francisco Bay, California, USA, that impact long-term carbon sequestration - China_Galinas_PWC_D2 | ecosystem: Environmental > Aquatic > Marine >... | reverse complement strand
TTTCGGCGAAGATCCTCAGCAATCCAGTACCGGCCGTATTCGTCCAGATTCGCATGGCAGGCGAGGCAGCCCAGAGACTTGACCATCTCACGTCCCCACGCCGGCTTGCCGGGCTCGTCTCTCGGGGGCGACACAAGCGGCACGCGATCCGATACGGCAAAAAGGTATCGCGTGATCGCGAAGACCTCGGCAAAGGATCGCAGTGCCGGGTCCGGGTCATGCTCGTCGGCGGCCGCGGCGCGGTTGTTCTCCTGTCCGAAAAAGTGCGGCATTCTGGTGCCGGGGCGAAAACGCTGGGGATCCAATATCCACTGTCGGGCAAACGCCGGTGCCAACTTGGAGGCGATACGGCGAAGATCGGGCCCGACGCGGCGCGACGGAGATAGGTCCTCGACGGGATGGCAATTCACACATCCCAGCGAGGCGAATAAGTGGCGTCCCCTGACCAGTTTGGCGCCGTTCTCGCCGTGGCCGAATCGCGGCAAATCCCAGACGGCCTCGTGGCATCTCGCGCAAGCCGCATCCAGGTATTTCAACGGCGTCATCGGGCGCGACCAATGATCAACGGTCTCGCTCGGCGTATGCCCCGGCACGCCGATGTGCGTTGCGGTGTATTGGCTGTCCCATCTTCGCGCCATCGTCTCGTCCCTGGGCGTATGGCCCGCCAGGACGAAGTCCGTCGCATGCCCGTTGCCTTCATGGCACACCGTGCAGCCCATTTTGGAGGCAGGATGATTTGATCCCGAGCCGACGTACAGATCGAGATTCGGGTGGGCGTGCAGCGGCTGGTCGAGTCGAAGCGGTGGTAGACCTACGTCAGTCAGAAACGCGTTGACGGTCGCGATCAAGGACTCGAGGTAGCCCTGTTCGTCTTCTGTCTCCGTCGGCGGCGCCGGCCAATCGAGCGGCGATTTCTCTTGCCTGCGCCGCGCCGTGTCGATCGCCGGAGCCACCTGTCGTAGCGTCGCCGCCAGCCGGTTCGGTAGAAACGCCGGATCAGCAATTGCCACGTGGCAGGTCGTACAACGATCGGTGGCGCGCGTTTCGGTGTAGTGAAGATCTACGCGCACATCAGGCAGCACCAACTGGTTGATTTGCTGGCGCGCAGGCGTGTTCTTCGGCGCCGCGAAGTCAAGAAAGGGGAGGTTGATCACCCAGCCGACGACGGGCATGTCTTTCCAAAACCCGCCCTGTTCCAGCAATCCGCGATACCGGCGATATTGCGCTTCCGCCCCCCTACGCTCCAACTCGATTGCGCGGAGGCCCTTTTCCGCGGCAAGCACGGGAGCATCGATGCCACGTAGCGAACGCGTGAGTGCCGCAACCTCGTCGTCCCAATGTTCTTTCCTTCGGCGGTTCTGCTCAACCACCTGTTCCAGCCCTGCATAGCGGCGATAGACAGCGTTTTGGCGCGCGAGGTCCGGACCGATGCGGGCGCGCAATCGTTCGAATTCATCGCGTACGATCTCGAGTCGTTGTGACCCCTGACTCCACGCCGTATCGGCCCGTTTCGCCTCAAGTTGGGCACGGGCTGATTCCGTTTCGAGCCGCAAGCGATCCGCGCCGTGCGTCTTTTGGCTCCAGGCCCGCACGGCATCCAGTTTGCGGCGCGCGCCCTCCAAACGGTCCTCGAATGACGAATCCAGGGTCCTGGTGTAGTCGAGATAGGCGAGGACGGCCTTGTTGGCGAAATGGTCGTCCTGATGGTGCCGCCACGCCCGATCGTAGTCCACCCACACGAGCCAGAAGAGGCAGGCGGTCATGAGCAGGCTGGACAGGGCGAACCACAGGTGCAGCCGATGCATCCGGTATAAGTTAGCTACTGGAATCGGCATGGCCAGGCATTCGACACAAGGTCCGACCGAAAGTAAACGGCCCGATCCGGCAGTCCGCGGAAGGAGCGCAGATCGCCGAGGCACTACCTGGATTGCTGCACGGCGCGTTCCCGCGAGATTCGTGGGCGCCCGATAAGTGCGAAAATCGCCGTCCGTAACGCACTACCTAGGGTGGCATGGGCAAACTTGTTTGCCCGTGTGCCCTACGAGAATGGCACGGGCAAGCGATCGCTTGCCCACGGTACCCGCAAATACCCGTGTTTCGGACCACAGGGCCGATAGGTGGATCGGCATGCACGCATGCGGGATATGAAGAAAAACGGAGCGGGAGGGATTCGAACCCTCGGTACAGTTACCCGTACACCGCATTTCCAGTGCGGTCCCTTCAGCCGCTCGGACACCGCTCCCGTTTTCGGACCCAATCTGCCGATTGAATCGGAAGCGTAGCGTACCGCGGCCTCGCGAATCTGACCAGTCTTGCCGAGGTTGTGAATTCTTGCACTTGGATGTCAGAGCACCGGTCTTCACGATGGGTACGACAAGAAGAGACATGCCAGGAAAGGAGTTCCGGGCATGACGCTTGCTAGAATCGTGACGGACAGAAGCCTTTGGATAGAGGGCATTCTCCGCGGCCAAGAGAGCGCAATGCCCGGATCGGTGGAATTCGGACCATGGACGCATCGCTGAGGAAATCCATCGTTGTAGCCGTCTCGCTCGTAGCGGTTCAGAGCGCCGCGGTTGCCGTCCCGCCGCCACTCATTCCGCGCCGCGTGCTCTTCGGCAATCCCGATCGCATCAGCCCTCAGGTTTCTCCGGACGGAAAACGCCTCGCATACATTGCTCCGGATGATGACGTACTCAATCTCTGGTTGCGCACCATCGGCGAAGAAGACGATCGACCGGTCACGCACGATCGCAATCGCGGGATCCGGTCCTACTTCTGGGCCACAAATGCTGCGCAGTTACTCTACCTGCAGGACACGGCCGGGGACGGGAACGCACACCTTTTTGTCGTCAACCCGGACCGGAACGAAGTTCGAAACCTCACACCCTTCCCCGGCGCGCAGGCACGAGTGATCGCCACCGCCGATGAATTCCCCGATGCAGTGCTCGTATCCATCAACGATCGCGATGAGCATTTTCACGACGTTTACAGAATTAACGTACGTAGCGGAGCGCGTACGCTCCAGATCCGCAACACGCTGGGTTTTGTGGGCTACGTCGCTGACCGCGAGATGGAGGTCCGAGCGGGTGTCACGGTTCGCCGCGACGGCGGCATCACACTCCATGTGCGCGACGATTGGGCGTCACCCTGGCGTGAGCTGAAATCGTGGGGACCGAGGGACGCGCTGAACAGCGGTCCCGTGGCGTTTTCCCATGACGGCCGTAGCCTTCTGATCATCGACAGTGAAGGCGCAAACACCGGGGAACTGCACACGGTCCGCTTGCGCGACGGTCTAGAGGCCGTCGTGGCAAAAGACCCGGTGGCGGACGTGGCCGACTTGTTCATTCATCCCAAGACGCACGAGGTTCAGGCCGTCGGCTTCCTGAGAGAGCGTCTGCACTGGAAGGTCCTCGATCCCACCATCCGACCATGCTTCAAAGCCATGGCGTCGGTGCGCCGCGGCGAATTCGGTGTCATAAACCGCGACCGAAACGATGATTTGTGGGTCGTGTACTACAACTCAGACGACGGACCGCTCTACTACTACCTGTTCGATCGCGCGGTCCGCAAGGCCGTACCGCTGTTTCCGGATCGCACGGCGCTGCAAGGGCACAAATTGGCACAAATGGAACCCATTACGCTCGAGGCGCGCGACGGCTTGACCCTGCACGGCTATCTTACGACGCCTACCGGGGTCCCGGCCCGGCATCTTCCCACCGTCCTTCTCGTTCATGGGGGCCCCTGGTCTCGCGACAGATGGGGATACAACGACGAGGTTCAGTGGCTGGCCAACCGCGGCTATGCCGTGCTGCAAGTCAACTTTCGCGGCTCCGCGGGTTACGGGAAGGCGTTCCTCAACGCGGGCAATCGCGAATGGGGCGGCAAGATGCAGACCGACCTGGTGGACGCGATCAAGTGGGCCGTCGATCAAGGCATTGCGGATCCAGACCGCCTCGCCGTCTTCGGGAGCTCGTACGGAGGATATGCCGCCCTTACGGCACTAACCGACACACCGGAAATGTTTCAATGCGCCGTGGACGTGTCAGGCCCGACCAGTTTGATTACCTTTATGAAGACGATCCCGCCGTACTGGAAAGCAGTCGAGCCGATCCTCTGGGACCGTGTGGGACACCCCGAGAAAGACGTCGATTTTCTTCAATCGCGATCACCCTTCACGAAGATCGACCGCATCGTCCGGCCCCTGCTCATTGCCCAGGGTGCCAACGACAAGCGTGTGGTCGTAGACGAGTGCAGAAAAATGGTGCAAAAACTCAGGGACGCCGGCCGCGACGTCGAATATCTTGAATTTGCGGACGAGCGACACGGTCTGACCCGACCTGAGAACCGCATGCATTTCTACGCGCGTGCGGAGGCATTCCTGGCGAAGCACCTCGGCGGTCGGCACGAGCCGGATACATCTGCGGATGGGCGGTCGGCAGATCCCAAATGACGCAACACGAGCCCAACGCGTGCATCACGCTTTCACCAGACTCTCGCCCCTCCAGCCGTCAAGGACGCGTCGAAACCCATCGCGCCTCGTGTCCGGCAGGCAGGAAGCTCCAGGAGAGCCATGACAGGAGAAGGCAGAATCCGTGCGACCAGGACAGTCTACAGCTCCGCCGTTGCCGAGGGATGCGATCAGGCACCGCAGTGCTGTTGGCGCAATGCCTTCCGCAACCGTCGCGGTCGCCGTAAAAGCGCCAAGCTGGCTGCGCCCAGAAGGATCCCTGTCGCCGGTTCGGGTACGTCGGAAATCCTCACCTCGTCGATGTCGCCAGGCCAGTAGTGTTTGGGCTGGTTCGTGTACTTGCTGCCAAGTGCCACTCGCCAGTTACCGCCCATGGCCAACAGCCCGGACGTCTCCACGAAGTCCACGAGCACGTCGTCGACGTAGAAACTCGCCAATTCCGACGATTTCACAAATACGAGATGATGCCAATCGCCCGGATCGTCCAGAATATTGGGATTGGCCCGGAGGATACTGGGACCATGCAGCTGAGCGTGGACGCCGTTGGCCACTCTTACGTCCACGTAGGCGAGTCCTGCGCGCGTCATGCCCATTTGAAACTCGCCATCCGTGGTCTCATTGCCCAAGGCAAAAGCGAAGTCCCATCCGTTGTTGTAGCCTGCAGGTACGCCCGACGTACGCACCCAGGCATCGAGTGTGAGAAGCTCGAATCGCTTGCCGCCTAGAAGTGCCCGACCGGCGTCGCCGTACTCCGTCCGCCCATCAAACCGAAGGGCCGTTCCGCTGACCCCCGGAATCCAATTGGCGGCGGGAGTGAACCCCTCGTACAAATTCGCGTGATGCCCGTTGCCGCTGCTGTCGTATGCGACCGTACCGGTACCTTCGTCCATACGCCATTCGGCCACGACGGCGCCCCTGGCGCCACTGCTCATCGCGTTGGTAGCTACAAATGCAACGGCTGTTGCCAGAACGTGCATAAATCGATCGTGTTGATGCGTCATTGTCTACGCTCCATCAATGAATTGGACCTTTGAATATCACCGACTTCTGATCGACAAACTTGAGAAACCTCACGTGATCGAAAGAACCCGCGCCGAAAGAGAATTGTACCCGTGCAACACATTGTCAATGCCATTGCGATCGCCCCCCAGGTGGAAACGGCCGGCACAGCCTCGATACAGCTTGATGTGTCGACTATGGAGACTTTATCGGTTGTCTTTAGCGCCACATAGACCTCCGGACGTGTCGGATTTACGGCAATCGACTGTGGCTGATCCACAACAAGCGCGGAAGATATAAGGGAATGATCCCAGGTCTTAATCGTATGGACGCTATTCTCGCCCTCGTCCGTAACAAACGCGTACAATCCATGCGGGCTCAACACAACGTCCTTCGGCGCGGTACCCACAGGAAGCGGCGTAATGCTCCAGTCAATCGTGGACACTTTCCAAACGGTCGCACTGCTCGTACCGTTCACGAAGAGATGCCAACCGTTCGGCGTAATATCGAGCCTGCCGGCGTCGCCGGAAAGGCCGCTGAGCGGTTTGCAGTCATCGAACAGGTATGTGTCGGTAACCGTATCGGTTGAAATGACGGCAACCGCTCCGCTATTTGCCATACCGACGTACACCCATAAGCCATCCGGGTGTACCGCCGCATCGTTGGCTCCCGCACCACAGGATCCAAGGGCAATTGTATCTTCGACGGTCATCGTTGACGTGTTTACCACAGATAGAGAGTCGGCGAGATGGTTCACAACATAGGCGCGCGTTCCGTCCGGACTCAGGGCGACGCTCGATGGCCCAATTCCGACCTGTGTGTCCCCCACGAAGGCAACGCAGCTCGATTCGATCTTGGCAAGCAAGTCCGAGCCCTCAAGCGTAACGTACAGATGAACTCCATCGGGGCTCATGGCCATACCGCCAGGTTGGGTGCCGGGAAGAGACACAGGACAAACCTGCGCGACGCGCGTGTCTGCATCAATTGAGGTAATGGTATTGGCCGAGCCATTTGAAGCATAAATCCTCTGCCCGTCAGGACTCACGACAAGGCCTGTGGGTTCCGTTACTGGAACCGGCGAACCAGCCAAAGTCGGAGAGCACTGTCCGTACGCCGACTGCACACCACCCAAGGCAAACGCGGCGACACTCATGACCATCAGTAACCCGTGAGGACTGCTCATTGTATGCGACATCTGTTTTCCCTCCCGTTGTTGTTGCCAAATGCGCGCAGTCACTCCACGGCCACGAGCGCGCTGATATTGAAAGTCCCACGCAACGCCTGCGTCTACCGAAGCATCGCGACGATGGACTTGCAGCCTGTATGGGGGTAAGACGCGCAGCACGACTTGGGGCGCAAGAATGTGTGCTATTTGTGGCGGAATCTACGGGGGCCGAATCACGCGCAGGATAGGCCCATTGCACGCCCCCAGACAAGACCGAACCGCCACCGTCAGGGAGTAGAAGTGTGACTCCGATCGCCTAAGGATGCTCAATTCCAGTAGGGTGCGATTATGTCGAATGGTGAGTCGCGATATAGCAGGCCGTTGAAGAAGTCGCGAACGGATATGCGTTGCCACGTTCTCGCCTCCGAGCGACCGCCTCATTTCTCCGCGGGCTCCCAGCGATGACAACCTCACTCGGCAGGCAAACCACCGGCACCATCCCGAACACCGGCGATGATCCGCCGCGACTCCGCAAGTTCGGGCGTGATTGGCGCAGTCTCCCAAACCTCGATGGGTCCACTTGCGGAGCCGGTGGCGATGCGACGCCCGTCCGGGTCGAATACCACGGAATTCATCTCGAATTCGCTCTGCATGACCATCAACTGCTTGCCCGAGTCCGTATCCCACAAACGCAGGCACTTGTCATGGCCGACCGATGCCAGCCTTGGTTCCGTTGGTGAGAAGGCAACGCCGAAGATTGGCGCATCGTGGCCACCGAGAGCCCGAGCAAGCCGACCTGTGCGCAAATCCTGAAGAAACAGGCGACCGTTATCATCACCGGACGCGGCATACCTACCTTTTAGGTCGATCGCGACTGCGCGGATCGTTGCATCATGATTCTTCCATTTGTAGATGGATTTCCCGCTGCCAGCATCCCAGATGCAGACCGCAGAATCATCGCGTCCACCGGAAATCAGCAACTCACCCGTGCCGTCGAACGCAATGGATTGCACGCCTCCGTCGTGCGCGACGATCTTCCGATTCAGGCTCTGGTCTAGGACGTTCCAGACCTTGACGGTACCGTCGACGCCGGCCGTTGCCAGCTTGTTCGTCACTGGCGAATAGGTCGTGGCGTAGACGGTGCCCTGACCGGCATCGAACCTCGCGGTCTCCTTGCCATCGCGAGGATCCCAGATACGAATCGTCCCGCGTTTCTCCACAGAGATTGCTTGCGATCCATCGTGGTTAAGAGCGACGCCGTGCACGTCACTCTGATGGCGGTGAGGCATGGCCAACTCCTCTCCGGTTTTGGAATCCCAGATTCTGGCTGTTCCGTCACCGCTTGCGGTAATGAGATGGGCTCCGGACCTGTTGAACGCAAGAGCTTAGGATGGCGACTTGCCGTCGTTGCTGCGGCCGCAGGACTAGCCACTATAACGATATGGCTCCTTCATCGACGGGCATTCAAATGAACAGACTCACGGAGGAATGTGTTTGGGATGACGAGAGGAAAGAAGGCACCACCCGGGCGCCATCTTAATGCACTGCCTCCGGGAGTGTAGCGCCTCACTACAAGCCATCTCACGTTCAGTCTGCAAAACGCTTTGTGTTCATCGATTCGTAGACTGTGCAGCACTGGCGCTCACCACCCCAAATCGGAAGGAAAGACGCCTTGAACGAAGCAGCAGATCAGTATCGATTGTGTTGTGGCGGCCTGCTTGAGGCCAACATCGTGGATGGCCGAGTATGCCTACGATGTTTGACCTGTGGCAAGATGTGGGGGCGACTCGATGACGGCCGTCTTGAAATAGTAAAGGACGGCACCGCTTTTGCAGAAGACCAAGCGAATGATGCCTGACCCCTTCATTCGAGCCCATTTCGCATGATCATTCTTCCAGGAGGGTGCGGTAATATGATCGCGGCGTCCAGTCTGGCAGATTCTCGCGCCCCATCGATTGCCTGATTCCTTACTGATGTAGAGAGTGGCTTCGTTCAGAAAATAAGGAGGTCCGAAATGGTCGCTTCACGAGTCATTAACTGTCCAAGTTGCGATATCCAGATGATTGTTCCTACTGATGACGGTTTGCAGAAGGAGCGCATACGTCGCCTTGCCCGTAGGCAGCGCGGTATGCTTCTCTCCGTCCTTGCGTGCCTGGTGCTCTTGCCGTGCACACAGATCTTTGGGAAGGATCCGGCTCTGGCGATGCTCTTTGGCATGCTCTTGGCAGTCGTGGGCCTGGTTGGGCATATCTACTTCCTTCTCGTATCGATCGAGACTCGCCTTGTGTGGCTTTGGGTTGCCTCGAACGTGGCGAGCGTCTACTTGGCGGCAACTTATTCTGGAGGCTTCCTGCTTGTCGTATTGCTCTCGATCATCGTCGTTCTCATCGTAAACGGTCAGGCCACGCGGAGGCTCCGCGAAGCAGGCCTGGAGGTTGGGCTTCTGGGGGCACGATACGAGCCAAAGGAACCGCAGACGAATTCAAGCTGGTATCGGTGCCATAAGTGCGGCAAGGATTTTGAGTTGGCTGGAGAAGCCACTGCCGTGCCCCAAGCGATTCCGATTTCTGCCGGCGAGAATCTGTGATTACCACGATGGTTTGGATTCGAGGTGCAGCATGGTATAGACTTGATTGCACGACAATGCGCCGACTGTAATTTGAGGGCGCGCCGATCAAGCGGCTTACGTTATGTTTGTACAGGCGGCATACAACAATGCGTCCGCGATTCGGTTTAGCCCGACCCTGGGAGTCCTGTCTTGACCTCTGCTCGTGAACAAAACAACACCGTCTCGAGCGAGTTGTTCCCTCCGACCATCGTGACGTGGATCTGCGATGTACTGGACGCCACAGGGCTGGAGGGCCGCCGAAAGGCGAATCGCCATCTACTGGAGGTCTACGCCCGACCATTGGAGGTGTACCTTCAATGCACGTCCTGGCGCAACTTCGGCGAACCGCAGGAAATCGTTCACGGCTTCTTATGCGACCGACTCGACAATCCAGAGTTCTTTGAGCGGTGGCGTGCCAGCGGTAAGCAGCTTCGCAGATGGCTGATCAATGGTCTACACCTCTACTTGCTAGAGCGATACAAAGAAGAAAAGAAACGACAACGAGCTGTATCCCTGGGCGAGGACCTCGTGGATGATTCGGTCGATCCACCGTGTGCCGTCATTAACGAGTTTGAAAAAGCTTATGCGGTCTCCATCGTACAGCGCGCCATGATGCTTGCAGAATCTCAATGTCACGCAAGGAAGCTCGACCTCCATTGGACGATATTTGCGCTGCACAACTGCCAGGGGATGAGCTATCGCGGCGTGGCCGACAAGTTGGGGCTGGATGCGAAACAGGCGAAGGAAATCGAGCGGGCCGCCCGTAAGCGCTTTCGGCTTGTCGTCCAGGATCTTCTCATTCAGGACGGTACGGCGCCCGAGAACCTCGACGATGCGATCCGCTCACTTGTAGAGATTAAATCGTGATGAATGAGCATGAGATGAACACGGATGCGAGTGGCCAAGAGGACGGACACCAGCTCACATACATCGAGGCATCGAGATTGCTCAAGCTGGGGTTGACTTCCCACGAAAACCCTGTCGAACAGCTGGTGAAACGCCTGCGCGAATCCGACGGCCCGGATTGGCTGGTGATCGCATTGCAGAAGTTGCCGGAGGTCGGCGGCGCTGAGGGCGAGCACTGGCTGTTGGATCCTCCCGTCTCGCTTGCAGTGATCAAGGAATTCAAACAGCAATGCATCGATTTGGCCGGGGAGACCGATTCCGAGGAAACATGGCTCATCGCCATGGTCGGATACTGTCTAGCAATCGCTGCCGCGTTGGCGCATCACAAGGAGCTGATCACGACCCGTAAACACGACGAGGTCGAACGTGCGATTCGCGACCTCGAGAGAGTCGCACATCATCCATGGCACGGCATGCTGACGACGGCTCTCGCAGCGCTGTCGTCACTTGGCGAAGGCGACATATTGAGAAGCGAAACCCAGGTCAATGAAGACTAGCGACGACGTCAATCTTCTTCCAACTCGACGGCCGCCTCTTCGCGCCGCCGCGAGGCCAGCATGATGACGGAGGCGCTCTTCGGATCGTAGGGCTTGAAAGAGTGGAACCGTACGGCGTAGCCCAGTTGCTCGGCCACCGCGCGAAAGAGAGGCCCGTTGAGCCAGTTGACCGTGCTGCCGTCGTATTTCGCCGGGCCCTTGAAGCGCGTGAAGTACTCCTCGATTCGCTGAACGAATATATCCACGACCTCGAGCGTACCGAGCGGATGGAGTAGGTCGAGCATACGCACGAATCCCGCGAGCGCGGACTGGTTCAAATGAACGCGTACGTTGCGGTGTCCGGTGAACTGCTTGCGGAGAAGTTCCAGAGGCTGGTCGAGACCCGCGATGTTGCCCAACGGGAGTTCATTCAGGTTATCGATTTTGACGTATCGCTCCTGGGCGCGCAGCGCGTTGAATAGTTCCATCCAGAAAGCGACATACGCCAGACGATCTTTTCCCCGGGCAACCAGCCGCTCGCGCACCCACTCGAGAAGCGCCGAAACGCCGTCGTCGCGGCTCTCGGCAAGCGACCCCACACGGTCCGCGATGTCGCCGGCATCGGAGGGTTCCAGTCCGTGCCTCTGCACGAGTGACTCGAGCGCGTCTCTGCTCAGATACAATCGTGATTCGATGAGGTAGAGTTGCTCGTCGATCCATCCCACCTTATCCGTCGGGAGATTGTCGTACACGTTGCAGATGTGCACGTGTTGGATATGGCCACGATAGGGCGCGAGCGCCTTTTGTGGGTCACTCGCCTCGATCCGGACGGCCTCAATGTTCTCATGATTCGGGCGAAGTTCCTCGACGCTCGATTGCAGTATCGACTCCGAATAATCCGCGAGGACATACGCCGTGCGTTCATACACGTGCGAATGGTGCAGATCGCTGATGCGTTTGACTTCATCGAGGAAGGTGCGCGCGCGGTGTGGCGAGGCCACGCCAACCTCCACGACATAGAAGGCACCGTCGTCCTTCGTGTACGAGCTGAGTCGGTCGACGTACGCGCGGGCCGTGGATCGAACGTATGACACGTTACGATCGGTAGATCCGCCGATCGATTCGTCGTAGTTGACCCCGGTGGCCTGCTCGAATTCCTTCAGCCGCGACCAAAACGCCCGATTGAATGACCACGCCACGCTCTGCGACTCGGGCGCGAATGATTCGAGCGCGACATCACCGTCACTTTCCCCTTTGCCGGCGATCAGGCTTTCGATGGCGCGGCGCACGTCGGTGCGGAAGCACTCCAGGGCATCAAACTGGCCCATGTCGATGACCATTTCCCGATACGTTTCGCCCTCGCCACAAAAACTCTGGATGGCGATCGGCGCCCGGTAGTGATGTTTGTAGTGGATACGATTGAAGTACACCGAGAATCGTCCGAACACATCCGTCAGGCGCGTCCGCGCAAACTGCAGTTCATCCTTGAGCGCTGCAAGGGCTTCCAGGAAGGCGTCCACATTCGCCTTGGCCAGAAGCGTTTCCGCATAGGTCACGCGCACGCCCAGCATGCCGACGTGGCGAACCAGTCCGTTCACCAGATCGCGGCGCATGGCCTTACGGATCGCGCTCCCCTCCCGCACGACCGCCAAGAGTTCGTCATATCGACCGCGACCCATTCGGGGCGTCGTCGAGGTCTCCGAACCACTGGTACTATCTCGGATTCGCGGGACAGCCTCAGCCAGTTGAAACTTCTCGCGTATGGACAGGTCGCCCAGGCTTCCCTCAGCGGGAAAACCGAGTTCCACAAGGGTCGATTCGATCAAATGAAGTGCCTGTGGACCGCCGACCAGTGCCAGCGCCTTGAGTGTCACTTCTTCATGCTCCATGTCCGGGTTTTCACGGAGCATGGCGAGCAACGGCTCGGATCGCGTGGCGACCAGGATCGCCAGATCGAGCTTGGCGCCGGGCACCTGGTCGCGAGCGGCGTTACCGCCCAGCGCAGCACGAAGGTGTGCCCAGGGAGCCCGAAAAGCCAGGCTCCACTGCGGGCTCTCCTTTTCCCCGCGCAGGACCGGCACAATGGCACTGAATCGATCTCCTTGATAAAAGGAGTCCGAGGGTGCTTGACGCGAAGAGAGCTGCGTTTCGACGGAAATGCCATACAGTTGACGCCGCGAACGGATGGCCCCCCAGGTACACTCGCGGCTCGTATCTTCGCACAGGTAGCGCCCATCTACCAACCGTGGGGCGCCGCAGGGTCCGTGAGTCATTTGTTTGGCGCATCCGCGAGGACACACCAGGGCATCCACGCTCAAGTCACAGCGGTCACAGCCCTTGCAGCCGAAGACGATCGTCTTGGGCCATTCGAGTACGCGCAACGCACGAACGATTCCTGGTCGTGAGGCCAACCCCTTCATCGCCGAGCGCCACATGCCGTGACTTTGGTCGCCGGCCTTCTTCATGATTTCACGGATCACATGGTCGATCACCGGTCGCTGTGCCAGAACGTGCTGTCGATCCGATCCCGTCAATTTCGCGATGCGCCCAGCGGCCTGTGGGTTGACCGGTACGAGTGGTGTCTCTCGCAATAGAGCATTCTGGACCTCAAGCGAACGCACGCACCCGAAGTAGAAACCACTGACGCCAGGCACTTTGCGAATGGTGTGCAGCAGTTCCCGTGTGACGCGCACGCCCTCGCGGTTCGTCTCTGCCCTGACCCAGCGATCATCCTCACCGGCCGCTGTAGCCGACGTGGCAAGTCGCTCTTCATGGGCGGAAAAGGCGCGCGAAAGCTCCTCCGGTACGCGAATCCCCGGAATCTCCGAGAGGGTCTGTAGCTGCCGCGCCGACGTAATGGGGATGACCTCGGCCATCACCTCGACCATGTCGAGCACGCCAAGCCTCCGCAGGACGTCCATCCAGGACTCGAACACGGGGGCCGAGAAGATGGCCTGCGTCACAATGACCTGAGCACCCGCGAGCGCCTTGTGTAACGTCCGGAACCCGTCCGGGTCGGCGTCCGGATTGGGGTGTCCGGCGGCGGCGACCAGGAAATCGTCCGGGAGTGTGCCCTCGAGCGCCATCCGACGCGCCAACTCGCACATACCGATCGAGTCCAACGGGAAGAACACCTTGGTCTTGGGATCAGCCGGAAGGTCACCGGTGAGCAACAATGCCGTGCGAATCCCCAGACCGGCGAGATGTGTCAGGCGCTCGCATATCTGACCGGCGAAGCGGTTGCGGGCCACAACATTGGGCATGATTCGCGCCGGCTCGGTACCAAGACCGATAAGGAGTTCCGCCGCGACGGTGTTGTCCAGTGCCACGGCTCCTCTTGCGCCGTCGTCCAGGGCAACCAAATCGACCTGCCCGGAACTGAGCAGTTCGGCGTAGGTTTGTAGTTTCACAACAAGCCGCTTCTCGGGCGCGGTCAAGTCCTCATCGGTGCCATCAGCTTGTCGCACGTACTGTCCGAGAACGGCAAGGTTCGGTAAAACCTCACCGTCCGCCGTAAACCGGCGCCGTAAGTGCTGGTAGCCGACGTGATCTCCCTCCGTGAGGTGCATCTCGATGATGACGGGCATCTTGCCCTGGGCCATCGCGGCGCGAAGCGGATGCACGTGGGCCGCGGCGCGCACACCGCGCGGCGTACGACCGGTGCCGCCAAAGGTGGTGCTGCCGTCCTTTGTCGTCAGGGAAGCCGTCATATATCAGGTGCCCAAATGCCCTGTCGCGACGCCTGGCCCGATACCGAATCGTCCAATTGTTGCCTGAACAGACGGATGTGTTCGGGTGTGGTGCCACAGCACCCCCCCACCACCGATGCGCCGGCACGAACCAGAGCCGGGATTTCGGAGGCCATTCGCTCAGGGGATTCGTCATACACGATGCGCCCGCCCGAAAGTCGCGGCTGCCCTGCGTTGGGTTGGACCATGAGCGGTTTGTCGGTGAGTTGGCGTATCTCCTGCACAAGTTGGACGTAATCGCCGATGTGAATGCCCGTGCCACAGTTGCAGCCCACCACGTCCACGCCAAGTTGTATCAAAAGATTGACGGATTCGATAACCCCGGCTCCCGTCATGGTGCGAAAGCCCCCATCGGCCACCCGGTCAAAGGTCACCGAGGCGATGATCGGTTCGTGCGGGGCGCAAGCCTTGGACGCCAGCACCGCAACCTCCAACTCATCAAGCGCCGTCATCGTTTCAATGACGACTCCGTCAATGCCGCCGTCCCGCAGCCCCTCGATCTGCAAGCAAAAAGCCGCCTCCAGGTCCCGCCGCGACGTGTTTCCGAGTGGCTCCAGGAAACCCCCGAAGGGACCGACGTTGCCCAGCACGTACCCTTTCGCGCCCATGCAGTCCCTGGCGATGCGTGCAGCTTGGAGGTTGATCTCGTAAGCCTTGGCCTCCAGGCCGTGTCGACCCAGTGCCAACGGCGAGGCCAGAAACGAATTGGTGATCAGAATATCCGCGCCGGCCTGCACGTAGGCGGATTGGATGGTGCGGATTCGATCCGGCTGCGTCAGGTTCCATTCGGCGCCCGGCTGTCCTGTGGTCAGCCCTGCCTCGATAAGTTGCGTTCCCATGGCACCGTCCGCCAGCAGGGGACGCTCGTTTAGCGCGATCATCAGAGTTTTGCGAAACACGTATTCACCATCTCAACGTAACCGGGGGGCAGTCCTATCACCATCCATCGGCAGCATGACAAGAAAAATCACAGCCAAGGCCCGAACCGCCGCAACGGCGTGGCATCTCCGGACCACTCTATTCTAGCGGATCAATGGGGCGTGCCGTACATCAGAGTAGTCGTTAGCCGCGCAAACGGATTCTCGGACGTCCCACGAGGCATGCTAGACCATGCTCGGACTTGCCAATGCGTTCCCGCTGAGTGTCCATTCGGACGTTTCGCCAACGTCCTGGCGGAAGCGTCAGCCATGATTGCCGAAAACGGTGACAATACGATCGGGCCAGGCCATCTGGCGCAACCGCTCAAGCGATGTTATAGCCCAAAACATCTGTAAGTATTTGCTAATCAAAGGCTTATGGACGATCCAGGAATAATTCACGAATCTCCAATGTGACCGTTTTCGAGCACACCAGCGAGGATCTGACGGTAGACGTGCGAATCCCATCCGGGTATACTCATTACCATATATGCGCTGAAAAATCACAGGAACCGTGCAGCGGAAAAAGAAACAGTGACACTGCACGATTCGTGGTTTCTAGCGCGATGGCAACGTTAGCGCCACTCATGCACACAGGCCGGATTCGCAGAATTAGAATCCGTTTCAGTTTGTGTTGTTGGCGCGTGCTTTCGGGGGAGAAGCGTCACATCCTGGTGGCCTTAGGTCTGACGGGCGCAAGGCTCCTCCGCGCAACTTGTGTTTCCTGCGAGTATCAACGGGACCGGCTATGACGTGCTGCCGGCCGTTGTTGATCGGGATGATATTGGCGAGCGGTGCGTGTCACGTGCTTTGAATAGTGGCATGAAGCCGTGGAGGGAGGGAGGCAACATGGCTTTTCGCTCACCTGATGGTCAGCACGCACTCAACGTCCGATCCATCGTCCATTTCTTCCAGCGTCCGTTACCCGAATCGCTTACGCGAAAACCCATCTTGGCGGCGGTGGTCCTTCTTCTGACGGCTCCATACGCCCTCATCGCTGCTCCGAATCCCCCAGATACTTGCGAAGAAGCAGCTTTGACAAACTGGGACGATGCGGATGGCGCACTGTCGACCGATACGGCCTATACAGACGGAGTCCTCAACGTCAGGGCCGGTAGAGTCTCGAAATTCAACGAGGACATGGTCAAGCTTACGTGGAACGCCGGTTTCCCACCGAGCGCCGGCGACACGATTACCGTTCATCACATCAAGCTTCGAAACAGCGGCGTCTGTCGGCTTTCTCCATATAACTCGAGCACCACCATTGACAACACTAACGTGGTGGATGCGACACCGTGTACGCCTCCCGGCCAGGGTCAGCCATGTTCGTTCACGTTTACCCTCACATCAGGATTCGTGGGCGCGCTAGCGGATCTCGGAAGCGGATCCTTTGCGATCCGATATGTGTGTGTGGATGCGTCCTCTGTTTTGGCTGACCGCACCGAGGTCTCTGAAATCGAGGCCGATCTCACGCCACCGTGTACGACCGGCGCCGACTGCACGGACGGAAACCCTTGCACGGATGACGTCTGCACTGCCGGCGTCTGCTCCAACCCGAACAATACGGCCTCCTGTGACGATAGCGACCCGTGTACGGTGAACGATGTGTGTTCCGGCGGCACGTGTCAATCCGGTGCTCCCCCTGACTGTTCATCCGCCGGAGACGATTGCAACACGGCATCCTGCGACTTTGGCGGCGCAGTGGGAAACTGCGATACGCTCACGCCGACCAACGAGGGTCTTGCCTGCAATGATGGTCAGTTCTGCACCACCGGTGAGACCTGTTCATCGGGCGTTTGCGGCGGCGGCTCGGCCACGGATTGCAGCGGACTCGATGACCAATGCAACACCGGCGTCTGCAATGAAACAACCGATGCTTGCGAGGCACAGGCGGCAAACGAGGGTCTGGGATGTGATGACGGTCAGTTCTGCACGACCGGCGAGACGTGTACGGCCGGCGTGTGCAACGGCGGATCGGCCACCGATTGCAGCGGCGCAGGAGATCAGTGCAACGTAGGCGTCTGCAACGACGTCACCGATGCGTGTGAACCGCAACCGGCCAATGAAGGGGTCGGCTGTGATGACGGACTGTTTTGTACGACCAGCGAGACTTGTTCGTCCGGCGCATGTGGCGGCGGGTCGGCCACTGATTGCAGTGGTCTGGATGATCAATGCAATACCGGTGTCTGCAACGAAACGACGGATGCCTGCGAGGCACAGTCCGCCAATGAAGGGCTGTCATGCGACGACGGGCTTTTTTGCAATACGGGCGAGACCTGTACGGCCGGCGTATGCGGCGGTGGAACAGCCACTGATTGCAGCGGCCTGGACGATCAATGCAATGCCGGAATCTGTAACGAAACGTCTGACGCCTGTGAGGCACAACCTGCCAACGAAGGGCTTGGCTGCGACGACAGCCTGTTCTGCACCACCGGGGAAACATGCTCGTCTGGTGTGTGCAACGGCGGATCGGCGACCGATTGCAG
>Ga0055452_10000121_pt1 | contig 18081 bp, 22 predicted proteins | sample China_Galinas_PW_6_FD_57735 | JGI IMG/M metagenome (GOLD analysis project Ga0055452, IMG submission 57735) | Wetland microbial communities from San Francisco Bay, California, USA, that impact long-term carbon sequestration - China_Galinas_PWC_D2 | ecosystem: Environmental > Aquatic > Marine >... | reverse complement strand
TCGCTGGTCAACAGTACGTTTGCCGGTTTGACGTCGCGGTGCAGCACTCCAGCGCTGTGCGCGGCCTCGAGCGCGGAGGCGATCTGACGGATGATCGCCACCGCCCGCGGCGGCGCCATCGGGCCGAACCGTTTCAACACGCTCGCCAGGTCGGTGCCCTCGATCAGGCGCATGTCCACGAAGAGTTGTCCGTCGATCTCGCCGAAGTCGTGGATCGGTACGACATGCGGCTCCTGCAATCGTCCGGCGATGCGCGCTTCCCGCTGCATGCGCTTACGAAACACCGGATCCTGCGAGAACGCCGTTCCCATCAACTTCAGCGCGATCTTGCGCTCGCGGAGGGTGTCCTCAGCCTCATACACTTCGCCCATGCCGCCACGGCCAAGCAGCCGGATGAGGCGGTAAGGGCCGAATTGGGTGCCCGCACGCGACGGTTCGCCGGCGTCGCTCATCGTCGACTTCTTTGTTGTTCGACGACTTCAGCCAAATTCTGCTCCCGTGTCGTCGTGACACTGCAAATCATCGTAGACGGGCGGCGGAACGAACACCCGCACCCAGCAGTCTGCGGCGGCGAGCAGGTCGTCGACGACGAAGCCGAGTTGGAACCTGCGGTATTCGCCCTCGGGCCACGCCTGCTGGAACAGCCGGTGGAAATTGGGATCAGCGGTCGGCACGAACGAGGACCTCCTGAGTGGTGTTGGCCATGAGGTGCCCGTCGATGTCGTGGATCGTCCCGCGCACCAATGCGCGGTCACCGGACACGGCCACCAGCTGCTGGGTGTGCCGATGCCATCGGTCGAAGCGCACGGCGCGGTGCAGCCACAACGCGTGATCGAGGCTGAATCCTGCGAACGACGCGATACTAACGCGTTCGGGGTGCGAGCGAAATGCCATGTCCAGCAAGAGATAGTCGCTGGCATACGCGAGCAGGACGCCGTGCAACCCGGGGTCGCCGACGTTACGCGGCAGCCTCATCCAATGGGTGCGGGGGCCATCGCCTGCCGACCCGCCGAGAAAGTACGTCGGCTCGCCGATACGGATCTCCACCGGCGGTGGGCGGTCGATCCAGGTCCGCGCTCGGGTAAGCAGGTGCGGCGGCGCCTTTTCCGCCCAGTCCTGAAGTCGGGGCAACTCGTCGGGACCCGGTGCCGGTGGCGCCTTTTCGGAGAAGTAAGGATGCGTGGGGTTGTCGTGGAACGACACCATCGCGATGAGCAACGGCCGCCCTGCCTGTGCGACGGTCACGCGCCGGGCCGACATCGATCGGCCGTCGCGCACCCGGTCGACGTCAAGGCTGAGCGGATGCTCGGGAAGGCCGGCTCGCACGAAGTAGGCGTGCAAAGAATGCGGTGGCTTGTCCGGCACGGTGGCGCACGCGGCGGACATGGCTTGGGCCAGCATCTGGCCGCCGAACACGCGTCCGAATCGGTCGGGTTCACTGTGGGCTCGAAAACGGTCGTCGCCCAGCGGTTCTAGCTCAAGAGCGCGCAGCAGTCCGTCCAGCGCGTCACGCACCGCGCCGTCCAGGTCGGAGGCGTCGGTCATCAGATGCGCCGGAGTTGCGCGCCTTCGCGCCGGATGCGCAGCAGTTCTCTGCGTTTCTCGGGTGTAACGACCGCAGTGTCAGCCGGCAGGTGATCGCGGACCTCGGCGAACGAAACCTTCTTGATGGTGGGCTCGGGGTAGTCGGTCGCCTGGTTCCAGCGCATCTGGATGATCCCCCACGGGTAGTCGCCCTTGTCTCGCCGGTTGGGCACTGCGGGGTCGAGTCGACTGATCACAGCTCGGAATCTACCGTCGCTGTCGATGTGGGCTTGGGCGTCGTTGAGGCTGGATTGGTCGGTAATCAGAGTCTTCTCGTCGCGCAGCAAGTTCGGGTCGTCTGGCGGTGATCGGGGCAGTTTATCGATCGGATGACTCGGTGGGACGGATTGCGACTTCGAGTTGCTCCTCGTAGGCGCCCTCGCCGCGGCCCAGCGCGATCGTGGCCGCTGCCATCGCGCCGATGGCGATCGGCAATGCCACGGTCTGGTAGCCCGACACCGTCAGGTGCTCGTTGAGCACCAACGCGCCCAGCGTCACGGCGACCACTGGTTCGAGCACCAGCATCGTCGGCACCGACATCTGCAGCGCGCCGGCGTGGAAAGCGGACTGCTGCAGAAGCATCGCGGTAACGCCCAGCGCCGCAAGCAGATACACCGGCGGCAACTTCAACACCGCCGCGGGGCCGTCCTCGGCCAACTCGAACATCACCAGCTTGGTCAGTACCGCGATGAGTCCGAACAGCACGCCCACCGCGATCGCGATCAGCACTGCCCGGCGTCGGCCCGTCGAGCGCGCCCCGAACACCACACAGAACACCACGATCGGCGCGATCACCGCGATCGCCACCGTCCAGGCCAGCTCCTGGCCCCGGTACAGACCCGGACGCGGGCGCGCCATCAGCACGAACAGCGCCAACGCGATGGTCAACGCCACCGCCCACACCCATTCGGAGGGGGAGACGCGGCGGCCGGCCAAGCGCGCGCTCAGCGGCAGAGCGAACAGCAGCGACGACACCAGCAGGGGTTGTACCACCAGCAACGAACCCTTCGAAAGAGCCGTCGCCTGGCACGCGTATCCGGCCATCGCCACCCCGGTGCCGATCCACCACAGCCGCTTGCGCAGCAACGTCGTCACCATGGTGGTGCTGACACCCTGGTCTTCGGGCACGTCCATGGTGGCGCGTTGGCGAACCACGATCCCGATCGCCATACAGACGGCAGCCAGCAGTGCGAAGAGAATCACCAGTCCGTGCGCCATCGATGCCTTTCACTCATCTCCGGCCACTGGGACCCGAGGCGTCTCGTCGTCGGTGAACTCAGGCTAGCTTGCCGACGGGCGTGACTTCTCGATCAGCTCGGCCGCGATCCGGGCCAGGGGCACGTTCGAGTCCTGCGACAGCTTCCGCAGCATCTCGAACGCCTGGATCGGGCCGATCCCGTAGCGCTCCATGATCATGCCCTTGGCCTGGCCGATGCTGTCCCGGCTCTCCAACGCCTGACGGAGCTGCTCGTCGCGGCGTGCCGAGTTCCAGGCGACCGCCGAATGCGTTGCGAAGATCAGCCCTACCTCCTCGCTCTCGTGGTCGAAGGCGTGGGGTTCCTCGGCGTAGACGTTCAGGGCGCCCATCGTCCGGCCGGCGATGAACAGCTGAAACGCCATGATCGACCGGATCGGCGTTTCCGCCAGTGCATCCTTGCGGTACGTCGGGAAGCGGAAGTCCAGTTCGAGGTCACGGATGTGGATGGTCTTCTTCTCCCGCGCCGACTCCAGGCACGGGCCTTCGCGGTGGCGCTGCTGAATCTCGTCGAGCACCACCGCGAAGGTGTGGGTGGCCGCCGGAGTGTCGACCCGCTTGCGGTTCGTGGTGACGGTGACGCCCGCGTACTTCGCCCCGGGGATCTCGAGTGCAGCGTGCTCTGCGAGCTCTGCGATCACCGTGTCCGAATCCGCCTCGGACCTGTCATGCAGTGCGCGCACGATGTCGGCGATGCGGCGGTGTGCGCTGTGGGCTTCCAGCGGCTGACTCACGCGTCAACCGTACGCGGCGCCCACGAGGCGCGCCGGTCATTCGTCACACGGCCCGCAGGTACCGCCTCGTCACGATCCGCTGAATCAGTGACGTGAGGGGCCCTGCGGCTTTGCTCCACCATGTCGCGTGCCGCGAGAACGCCGCCAGCTCGGCGTAGACGGCGTCGTCGGCAGGGTCCAAGCGCACCGCGAACAGCTCTTCGCCCGATTTCGGATGGCCCGGCAACGTTCCGTAGGCGAACCCGCGCCGCTTATCGTCGTCGACGACGTACACCACCCGGCACGGAGCCCGCACCGGTCCGAGGCCCACGAGCACCACCGAACCGACCTCTGCAATCTCCGTGCTGGGGGTCACGCGGGCCCCGGCGCCGCGCAGCATGCCCCACCGCATCACCCCCGCCGCCGCCGCCTCGAAGCGCACGCGTCCCGTCCCGATCCGGGCCGACCTTTGCACATGGTGGTAGCCGTCGGGGAGCCGCCCGGCCGTCGCCCCGACCTCGGTGTAGGTGAACGGTTCGTCAGCGAATCGCGCCAGATCCACCTACGGAACTTTAGGCTTGATCTCTTCGATCACCCATTGCGCGTAGTCGAGGTATTCGTCGACACCTCTCACCGGGGGGATCGGCACGCTGGTCATCGTCACGCCCAGCTCCGCGAACCAGCTGAGCCGGTCGATGATCTCCGGCGCGGTCATTCCGGATTGTTGGGTGGGATCATCGACGACGACGTGTCGCTCACCCACGAGCGAAGTTCCCAGGCCGTAGATCACTTCGAACGGCTCGCCCGTGTAGGTCGGTTGTGACTTGATGTAGTCGATCTTTGCAGGGATCTCGTCCGGCTGCGTCAGGAACGGGAACCACCCGGATGCGAAGCGGGCCGCGCGCCGCAGCGCCGCGGGCGCGTCGCCTCCGATCCAGATCGGTAAGTGCGGCTGCTGCAACGGTTTTGGCTCAAACGCGACGTTCTCGAAACAGACGTACTTCCCGTCGAAACTGGGGGAGTCGCTGGTCCACAGTTCGATGATCGCGGCGAGGTACTCGTCGGCCATGCGTCCCCGTTCATGAAACGGCACACCGAGTAGTTTGAATTCTTCCTCGTCCCAGCCGATGCCGAACGTGACGCCGATCCGACCGCCGCTCATCCAATCGGCGGTCGACAACGCCTTGGCCAAAATGATCGGGTGCTGCAGCGGCAGCAGCGTGACGCACGAGTTCACCTGGATGCGCCGGGTGGCGCCGGCGACGAAGGCCTGCGCGACGGTCGAGTGGAAGTAATGCGGGCCCGACAACTCCAGGTGCGTGTTCGGAACCACGAAGTGCTCCGGAATGCCAATCGTGTTGTAGCCGAGTTCTTCGGCGCGTCTGGCCATCACGGCCTGGTCGGCCCCAGTCACGTCGTATTCCCACGGCTGAGTCAACGCCTTCAGCCGCATCGTGTGGGGGAGGGGAAAGAAGAATTTCACCCCGACATCATCGCGTCGTCCTGCCCGTTAGGGGCGTACGGTCGAGAAAGTGACCACGCAAACTGTTGCTCGAGCCTTCGGAACCTTCACGCTCGGCGGTGACCTGACAGTCAACCGCCTCGGATTCGGTGCCATGCGCCTCACCGGCACGGGCGTCTGGGGCCCGCCTGACGACCATGACGAATGCGTGCGGGTGCTGCGGCGCGCGGTCGAGCTCGGGGTGAACTTCATCGACACGGCCGACTCCTACGGCCCCCACGTCGCCGAGGAGCTGATCCGCGAGGCGCTGCACCCGTACCCCGACGATCTCGTGATCGCCACGAAGGCCGGCCTGATGCGGCCGGGGCCTGACGATTGGCGCCCACTCGGATTCCCGCCGTATCTGCGCCAGCAGTGTGAGCTGAGTCTGCGCCGCCTCGGGGTCGAGGCCATCGACCTGTTCCAGCTGCACCGCATCGACTCGAAGTTTCCGGCCGAGGATCAGCTCGGCGAGCTGGCGGCGTTGCAGCAGGAAGGCAAGATCCGCCACATCGGGCTGTCCGAGGTGAGCGTCGACCAGCTGCGCGCCGCGCAGCAGGTCACCCCGATCGTGTCGGTGCAGAACATGTACAACCTGTCCGCCCGCGGAGCCGAACCCGTGCTCCAGGTGTGCGAGGCCGAGAGCATCGGCTTCATCCCGTGGTTCCCGCTGGCGGCCGGGCCGCTGGCCGCCACTGACGGGCCGCTGCAGCGGATTGCTGCCGAACACAACGCGAGCCCGTCACAGCTTGCGCTGGCCTGGTTGCTCAAGCAGTCGCCGGTGATTCTGCCGATACCAGGCACATCGAAGGTCGCACACCTCGACGAGAACGTCGCGGCCGCCGAGATCACGCTGTCTGACCGGGAATTCGACGCGCTGAGCAACCTCGGCGGCTGATGGGCGGCGCCGCCCGGGCGCTGGTGCTGGAGGCGTCGCGCCGGTCAACGCCCTCCGGCATGCGACGGGCGGACTGGCCGATGTGGTCGTCGACGTCACCGCGAAAGCGCCCGCGGCGTTCGCCCAGGCGATAGCCTTGGCCCGCACCGGGGCAACCGTGGTCGTCGCCGGGAGTCGAGGGTGGGGCACTGCGCTGCCGGTTTCTTGGCGGACGCCGTGGTGTACAAGGAGCTGAAGATCATCGGAGCACTCGGCGTGGACGCGCCCGCCTACCGCGCGGCGCTGAAACTGCTTGCGTCCGGCCGGTATCCGTTCGCAACCCTGCCCCGTCGCTGTGTGGGGCTCGACCCGCCGCCGACCTACTCGCCACGATGGGCGGAGAGCGCGACGACGTGCCGCCGGTGCTCGGGGTGCTGACACCGTGACGGACGCGCGGGTGCCGCGCCTTCGCATCGACGAGGCCAAGGCCGCCGCCGATGAGGCCGGCGTACCCAACTACATGGCCGAGCTCTCGATCTTTCAGGTGCTGCTCAACCACCCGGCACTGGCGCGGCGGATCAACGACCTGCTGGCGACGATGCTGTGGCACGGCAGCCTCGACATCCGATTGCGGGAACTGGTGATCATGCGGATCGGCTGGCTCACCGCGTCGGACTACGAGTGGACTCAGCATTGGCGCGTCGCGCTCGGGCTCGGTGTGTCCGCCGAAGACCTGGTCGGTGTTCGGGATTACAAGGCGTACAACGGGTTTGGTTCTGTGGAGCGCGCGGTGCTGGCGGCCGCCGACGACGTCGTGTGCGACGGTGCGGTAGGCACCGAGGCGTGGGCGGCGTGCGAGCGCGAACTCGGCCCGGATCCCGCGGTGCTGATCGAGTTGGTCACCGCGATCGCTGCGTGGCGGATGATCGCCACGATCCTGCACAGCCTCGCGGTGCCGCTGGAGGACGGTGTCGACGGCTGGCCGCCCGACGGGCTGGCGCCTCAGACGACCCGGTAGGTCTGTATGGCATGGGTCACCACCTCGCCGTCCGCGTCGGTGGCGGTGATCTCGGTGAAGATCAGCTCCGTGCGCCGACGCACGGTGCGGGCGTGGCACAGCAGGTCGGAGCGCTTGGCGGCGCCGACGCGGCGCCAACGCGACCGTGCGGTTTCGTACGCGACATGCCGGTGGCGACGTACAAATCCGCACACTCGCGGATGCGTTCACCGCCGGAGCTTGCGCGCGCCAGCCCCTGCGAGTCCGAGGTTTCGTGGGCTGACGTCACTCACGAAACGCCGAGCAACGCGTCACGCAAGGTGACCGGCCGTACTGGACCGACGAGCGGATGCCGGGGTCGCCTCAACGGTCGACTGGGCCAGCTGGATCCGCAGGACGTGGTAACCCCAGTAGAGGACGAACCACGGAAACACCAGCCAGGGTGCGTTGAGGAAGATGAACTTCACCCCCAGGTCCATGAAGGTCGGGTTCACGTTCTCGAACCCGCTGAGGATCTCGGTGAGGAAGTAGTACCACGTCAAAACGGTCTCGACGACGGCCACCGCCATGACCAGCAGGGTCCCTAGCGGTCGCTGAAACTTCGAGGAGAACAGAAGGAACAGTCCGGCCGCGCCCATCGCGCCGTTGATGACCGACAAGACCTCGATCGCCAGAAAGCTGTCCGTGGGGTTGACATACCGTAGATCGCCGCCGTCGATGTACCCCCACCACGGGTAGGCCCACGCCGCGTTCCGACTCGCAGAGATCGGAGAGTGCAGCAGGACCCACAGGCTCTCCCACACCAGATGCGTCAGGACCGACGCGATGAGGTAGGGCACGACGAGCATGTGGATGCGCCGCATCCGGCTCCAGCGTTCCACGCCCTTGAGCGGCAGTAGAGAAGCCGCCGGGCCGAGCCAGTAGCAGACGGCGACCTGTGCGGCCATCACGTCAGCCACCAGGCCTCGATCCAGTCCGAGCCCGAATACCAAGTACGTGTAGACCGGAAACGCCGCTACCAGGGCCCCGAACGTCAGCGTCCAGGCAACCTTCAGGTCGCGCGGGAGACGCTTTCGCTCAGCATCGATGCCCAGGTAGTCGTACACGGACTGCGGCCGCACGGCGGGTGCCTCCTATTCCCGGGCTTGAATCTATTACCCGGATCGGGGAAAGGTAAGTGCGAAGGTCACTGCGGTGGAGCTTCACCTGCTTCCCGCAGCAATGGCCCGTCCCGCGCAGGCCGACTTCGAGGCAATACTGTAACCGCGTGGCAACTGGAGTCGAGGAGCATCCTGGCGGCGGCTTCAACCCGCCTGTTCCCACCGACAGGGGCGGGCCCGACTACGGCCGATTCGTCGAGGCTGTCCGTGACCTTCAGGATCACGCCAAGGCCGTCGACGCTCCCGACGACGTCATTACGCGCGCCGCCGCGCTGATCGAGGACGTCACCGCGCTGCTGGCGACGTACTGGGCCGACGAGTGGGCGTCTCCGTCGGGACGACGGTTGGACCTGGCCAACCGCGGCAACATCCTTCAGGTGCCGGTCGAGCTCGAGAAGACCGCCGACGGACGGGTGCGCGGCACCGCGCAGTTCCGCCGCTTCCACTTGGGACGCAACGGCGCCGCCCACGGCGGGTCGATCGCCATGCTGTTCGACTCCGTGCTCGGGTACACGGCCGCCAAGCTCACCCGCAGCCCGTACCAGCGCACGGCCTTCCTGCACGTGAACTACCGCAAAATCGTGCCCGTCGAGAAGGAGCTGCAGGTCGACGCCGGCATCGAGCGCATCGACGGCCGCAAGATCTTCGTCGAGGGACGGATCACCGACGGCGACGCGGTGCTGGCCGACGGCGAGGCGCTGTTCGTCCGGCTGCGCCCGGGACAACCATGAGACAGAAGCTGGCGAGTGGCCGAGAAAGGCTGCGGAAGCGGCCGGCCACGGACTTCATGTACCGCAGCGCCGTGGCCGTCGTCGGCCTGGCCGTCCTGGCCGTCGGCATCCTCGCGATCCCCTATCCGGGGCCGGGCTGGGCGATCGTTTTCGTCGGGCTCGGCATCTTGGCCACCGAGTTCCTCTGGGCGCAGCGCGTTCTGACGTACGCCAAGCGCCGCTACGACACCGCGATGGGGTGGTTCCGCGGGCAAGGGCTGTGGGTGCAGGCCGCCGGCGTCGTGTTAACCACCGCGGTGGTGGTGGCCACACTGTGGCTCGTTGGCGCCGTCGGCTGGGCGGCGGCGTTGATCGGCGTCGAATCGGAGGCGTTGCGCAGCCCGATCGGCGTGGGGGCGTAACGGGCTTCACGGATAGCATGGTCCGCGATCACATTCGCACATCGAACCTGTTGGAGGTTTCGCAATGACCGCCGCCGCCCCCGCCGGCCCCGCAGCCCCGCTTCGGGTGCCTGCCGGGACGACGGCCGGGGCAGCGGTCCGCGATGCCGGACTGCCGGAGCGCGGCGAGCCGAACGCGGTTGTCGTCGTGCGCGACGCAGACGGCCGGCTGCGCGACCTGAGCTGGACGCCCGACACCGACGTCGAGGCGGTTCCCGTCGCCGCCGACACCGAGGACGGCCGCAGCGTGATCCGCCACTCGGCCGCCCACGTGCTGGCGCAGGCCGTGCAGGACATGTTCCCCGACGCCAAGCTCGGCATCGGCCCGCCGATCACCGACGGCTTCTACTACGACTTCGACGTGCCCGAGGCGTTCACTCCCGAGGATCTGGAGGCGCTCGAGAAGCGGATGCGCCAGATCGTCAAGGAGGGCCAGCTGTTCTCGCGGCGCGTCTACGAGTCCAAAGAGCAGGCCCGCAGCGAACTGGCCGACGAGCCGTACAAGCTCGAACTCGTCGACGACAAGTCCGGCGACCCGGAGGTGATGGAGGTCGGCGGTGACGAGCTCACCGCCTACGACAACCTCAATCCCCGTACCCGCGAACGGGTTTGGGGCGATCTGTGCCGCGGTCCGCACATCCCGACCACCCGTTACATTCCGGCGTTCAAGCTGACCCGCAGCTCGGCGGCATACTGGCGCGGCAACCAGGACAACGCCAGCCTGCAGCGCATCTACGGCACGGCGTGGGAGTCGCAGGAGGCGCTGGAGCGGCACCTGCAGCTGATCGAGGAGGCGCAGCGCCGCGACCACCGCAAGCTCGGCGCGGAGCTAGACCTGTTCAGCTTCCCCGACGAAATCGGTTCGGGCCTGGCGGTATTCCATCCCAAGGGCGGGATCGTGCGCGCCGAGCTGGAGCAGTATTCGCGGGCCAAGCACATCGAGGCGGGCTATCAGTTCGTCAACACCCCGCACATCACCAAGGCACAGCTGTTCCAGATCTCCGGACACCTCGACTGGTACGCCGACGGAATGTTCCCGCCGATGCACCTCGACGCGGAGTACAACGACGACGGCACTGTGCGCAAGCCCGGCCAGGACTACTACCTCAAGCCGATGAACTGCCCGATGCACTGCCTGATCTACCGTTCGCGCGGGCGATCGTATCGCGAACTTCCGTTGCGGCTCTTCGAGTTCGGCGCCGTCTACCGCTACGAGCTGTCGGGTGTGGTGCACGGCCTGACTCGGGTTCGCGGGCTGACCATGGACGACGCCCACATCTACTGCACCCGCGACCAGATGCGCGGCGAGCTGACATCGTTGCTGCGGTTCGTGCTCGACCTTCTCGCCGACTACGGCCTGACCGACTTCTACCTTGAGCTGTCCACCAAGGACCCGGACAAGTCCGTCGGCTCCGACGAGGCGTGGGAGGAAGCCACCGCCGTGCTGGCCGAGGTCGGGGCCGGGTCGGGATTGGAGCTGGTGCCCGACCCCGGCGGGGCGGCCTTCTACGGCCCGAAGATCTCGGTGCAGGTCAAAGACGCGCTGGGCCGCACCTGGCAGATGTCGACGATCCAGCTCGACTTCAACTTCCCGGAGCGCTTCGATCTGGAGTACACCGCGGCCGACGGCACCCGGCAGCGCCCGGTGATGATCCACCGCGCGCTGTTCGGCTCGATCGAACGGTTCTTCGGCATCCTCACCGAGCACTACGCCGGCGCCTTCCCCGCGTGGCTCTCCCCGGTGCAGGTGGTCGGCATCCCGATCGCCGATGAGCACATTTCGTACCTCAAAGAGGTTGCTGCTGAACTTGATTCGCGTGGTATACGCACCGAGGTGGACACCAGCGACGACCGGATGGCCAAAAAGATCGTGCATCACACCAACCAGAAGGTGCCGTTCTTGCTGCTGGCCGGCGACCGTGACGTGGAAGCCGACGCGGTGAGCTTCCGGTTCAGGGACCGCAGTCAGCTCAACGGCGTGCCCCGCGCCGACGCGATCGACGCGATCGTCGACTGGGTGCAGGCGCGTGAAAACGTATCACCGACAGCCGATCTGGTGAAGCCGGGTGATGCACCATGACCTGGCCCGAACACGGTGACGACGACGCCCTCGTCGACCGTGGGGTTGGCGTGCCCGACATGCTGCAGCGGCTGTGGACGCCGTACCGGATGACCTACATCGCCGAGTCGCCCTTCCAGCGCGACGACGTGTCCCCCGAGCGGCCGTTCAGCGCGATCCCGACGCTTCCCGACGAGGAAGGCCTCGTGGTGGCCCGTGGCGAACGCGTATACGTGGTGCTCAACCTCTACCCGTACAACCCCGGGCACCTGATGGTGGTGCCGTACCGTCAGGTGTCGGAGCTCGAGGACCTCGACGAGGCCGAGAGCGCCGAGCTGATGGCCTTCACGCAGAAGGCGATTCGGGTGATCAAGGCGGTGTCGCGGCCCATGGGGTTCAACGTGGGCCTGAACCTGGGCAAGGTGGCGGGCGGGTCGCTGGCCGACCATCTGCACATGCACGTGGTGCCGCGGTGGGTCGGTGACGCCAACTTCATCACGATCATCGGCCAGACCAAGATGATTCCGCAGCTGCTGCAGGAAACCCGCCAGCTGCTCGCGGCCGAATGGGCGAACCAACCGTGAGCAACTTCTACCTGATGACCCGGGCGGCGTACGTCAAGCTCTCCACGCCGGTGGCCAAGGGCGCACTGCGGATCGGACTGACACCCGACGCCGTCACGATCATCGGCACCGCGGGCACTGTGATCGCGGCGCTGACGCTGTATCCGATGGGCCAGTTGTGGTGGGGCTCGGTGGCAGTCTGGATCTTCGTGCTGGCCGACATGCTCGACGGGTCGATGGCGCGGGTGCGCGGCGGCGGCACCCGGTTCGGCGCGGTCCTGGACGCGACGTGCGACCGGATCGCCGACGGGGCGGTGTTCTGCGGGCTGCTGTGGTGGGTGGCGTTCGGGATGGACAGCCCGTCGCTGGTGGTGGCGACGCTGATCTGCCTGGTCACCTCTCAAGTGGTCTCCTACATCAAGGCCCGCGCCGAGGCCAGCGGGCTGCGCGGCGACGGTGGGTTCATCGAGCGCCCGGAGCGGCTGATCATCGTGCTGGTCGGCGCCGGGGTGTCGGACCTGCCGTTCTTCCCGCTGCCGTGGGCGTTGCCGATCGCGATGTGGGTGCTCGCGGCCACCAGCCTGATCACGGTGGCCCAGCGGCTGCACAGCGTTCGCACGTCGCCCGGCGCCGCGGACCGCATCGAGAACCGGGAGAAAAGCCAGCCGTGATTCCGGCCACCTCGGGCCTCAGTGAGCGCCGCGCTCTGCTGCGCCATCAGCTCGCCGACTGGGGCTATGCCGCCGGTTGGCGCGGAGTTCGGGCGATGCCAGACCGGATGGCGCGCAACATGTTCGACGCCGGTGCGTTCTACGCCGCGCTGGGCGGCGGACCGCAGCAGTTGCGCAAGAACCTGGCCCGGGTGCTCGGCGTGCCTGCCGCCCGGGTGCCGGACTCGTTGATGCGGGCAGCGGTGGCGTCGTATGCGCGGTACTGGCGCGAGGTGTTCCGGCTGCCGTCGATGGACCAGCGGAAGCTCGCTGAGAAGACCGAGAACTCGTTGCGGGACCAGGAACTCCTATGGGGCGGATTAGAGGCCGGACGCGGGGTCGTCGCCGTGCTGCCGCACAGCGGTAACTGGGATATTGCCGGGGTCTGGCTGGTCAACCATTACGGCACCTTCGCCACCGTCGCCGAGCGGCTCAAACCCGAATCGCTGGCGCGCCGGTTCATCGCCTACCGGGAGAAGCTCGGCTTTGAGGTGGTGCCGCATTCCGGCGGCGACCGGCCGCCGTACGACGTGCTTCTCGAGCGGCTGCGGCAGAACCGGATCGTGTGCCTGATGGCGGATCGCGACCTGACCAAGGCCGGCGTGCAGGTCGACTTTTTCGGCGAACCCACCCGGATGCCGGCCGGGCCGGCGAAGCTCGCGATCGAAACCGGGGCGGCGCTGATTCCCGCACACTGCTGGAACGAGCCCGACAACTGGGCGTTTCGGGTGCACCCGCCACTGGACACCTCATCCGGCGACGTCACGGCCATCACCCAGGCAATGGCCGACCAGTTCGCCCTCGACATCGCGCAGCACCCCGAGGACTGGCACATGTTCCAGCCGCAGTGGCTGGCCGACCTGTCCGACGAGCGGCGAGCGCGGTTGGCGCGGGACAATTCCTGACATGCGCATCGGGATGGTGTGCCCGTACTCGTTCGACGTCCCGGGCGGGGTGCAGTCGCACGTGCTGCAGCTGGCCGAGGTGATGCGCGCCCGCGGTCACGAGGTGAGTGTGCTGGCGCCGTCGTCGTCAGAGGTCACGCTGCCCGACTACGTCGTCTCGGGAGGCCGGTCGGTGCCAATCCCGTACAACGGCTCCGTCGCCCGGCTGCGGTTCGGCCCGGCCACGCACCGCAAGGTCAAGCGCTGGCTGGCCGACGGCGACTTCGACGTGCTGCACCTGCACGAGCCGAATGCGCCGAGCCTGTCGATGCTGGCCCTGGCCGTCGCGGAGGGCCCGATCGTGGCGACGTTTCACACGTCGACCACCAAGTCGCTGACGCTGTCGGTGTTCCAGGGCATCCTGCGGCCGTTCCACGAGAAGATCGTCGGCCGCATCGCGGTGTCGGATCTGGCCCGGCGCTGGCAGATCGAGGCACTGGGCTCGGACGCGGTGGAAATCCCCAACGGCGTGGACGTGTCGGCGTTTGCGAATGCCCCTGTGCTGCAAGGCTATCCGCGGCCCGGCAAGACGGTGCTGTTCCTGGGCCGCTTCGACGAACGGCGCAAGGGCATGGAAGTGCTGCTGCGTGCGCTGCCCGCGCTGGTGCAGCGGTTCCCCGACGTGCAGGTGCTGATCGTCGGCCGCGGCGACGACGACGAGCTGCGCGAGGAGGCCGGCCGTCTGGCCGGGCATCTGCGCTTCCTCGGCCAGGTCGACGACGACGAGAAGGCTTCGGCGCTGCGCAGTGCCGAAGTGTACTGCGCGCCCCACACCGGCGGGGAGAGCTTCGGGATCGTGCTCGTGGAGGCGATGGCCGCGGGCACGCCGGTGGTGGCCAGCGACCTCGACGCGTTCCGCCGCGTGCTGCGCGGCGGCGAGGCGGGCCGGCTGGTGGCGGTGGACGACGGCGAGGCGCTGGCCGCCGGGCTGATCGACGTGCTCGGTGACGACGCGCTGCGGGCACGCTACATCGAGGCGGCCAATGCCGCGGTGCACCGCTACGACTGGTCGGTGGTGGCCCGGCAGATCGTCCGCGTTTACGAAACTGTCGCCGCGACCGGCGTGAAGGTCGAGGTGGCCAGCTGATGACGTGGGTGGTGCTGGGCGCGGCACTGCTGCTGGTGGTCATCCTCGCCGTCACCGCCTGGGCCTACCAGACCGCGACCCGGCTGGACCGGTTGCACGTCCGATACGACTTGTCCTGGCAAGCCCTGGACGCCGCGCTGGCCCGGCGCGCGGTGGTGGCACGCGCGGTGGCCGCCGACGCGTACGGCGCCGGCGAGCGGTGCCGGCGACTGACGGCGCTGGCCGACGCCGCCGAGCGGGCGCCGCGGCCGGCGCGCGAGGCCGCCGAGAACGAGCTGTCCGCGGAGCTGGCCATGGTCGACACCACGGTCCTCGGGCCGGCGCTGATCGCCGAGCTGGCCGATGCCGAGGCCCGCGTGCTGCTGGGCCGGCGGTTTCACAACGACGCGGTGCGCGACACGTTGGCGCTGCGGGAGCGCCGCCCGGTGCGATGGCTGCGCCTCGGCGGAAGAGCTCCGCTGCCAACGTATTTCGAGATCGCCGAGCGTGCGCAGGTGTCAGACGACGAGGAGGGCGTCGTCACCGTGCGCACGTCGGCGCGCGTCGTGCTGCTCGACGAGCAGGGCTGCGTGCTGCTGTTCTGCGGCTCGGATCCCGCGCGCGACGATGCTGTCGCGCCCAGGTGGTGGTTCACCGTCGGCGGCCAGGCGCGGCCGGGGGAGACCTTGCGGCAGGCCGCGGCGCGGGAGGTGTTCGAGGAGACGGGGCTACCCGCCGGCCCGCAGGACATGATCGGTCCGGTGTGGCGGCGCGACGCAATCCTGGACTTCAACAACTCGGTGGTCCGCAGCCACGAACTGTTCTTCGTGCACCGCACCCGGCGGTTCGACCCGTCCACTGCGGGCCACACCGCGCTCGAGCGCCGCTACATCCACGGATCGCGCTGGTGTGACGCCGACGACATCGCCGCGCTGGTTGCGGCCGGCGAAGTGGTGTATCCGGTGCAGCTGGCCGAACTGCTGGCCGAGGCGAACGCGCTCGCAGACGCCAGCACCGAAGCCCGCGAGCCGCAGCCGATCCGGTAGGCCTGCGGCGCGAGCAGACGCGAAATCGCACGCGGCGGCCGTTGGTAATGCGATTCCGTGTCTGCCTCGCGGAGAAAAGGGGTGGTGCCCACCCACTAGACTGGTCCGGTACCAGGGGTTATTGACGGGAGAAGCTGCAGTGGAGCACGGGCAGACCGGAACCGCGCGGGTCAAGCGCGGCATGGCCGAGATGCTCAAGGGCGGTGTCATCATGGACGTCGTCACCCCGGAGCAGGCCCGCATCGCCGAAGCTGCCGGTGCGGTCGCGGTGATGGCACTGGAACGTGTGCCTGCTGACATCCGGGCGCAGGGCGGCGTGGCGCGGATGAGTGACCCCGACCTCATCGAGGGCATCATGAACGCCGTCACGATCCCGGTGATGGCCAAGGCCCGCATCGGCCACTTCGTCGAGGCCCAGATCCTGCAGAGCATGGGCGTTGACTACGTCGACGAGTCCGAGGTGCTGACCCCCGCCGACTACACCCACCACATCGACAAGTGGAAGTTCACCGTGCCGTTCGTGTGCGGGGCCACCAATCTCGGCGAGGCGCTGCGGCGGATCACCGAGGGAGCCGCGATGATCCGCTCCAAGGGCGAGGCAGGCACCGGTGACGTGTCCAACGCGACCACGCACATGCGGGCGATCACCGGCGAGATCCGCCGGCTCGGTTCGCTGTCCGACGACGAACTGTTCGTGGCGGCCAAGGAATTGCAGGCGCCCTACGAACTCGTCGTCGAGGTGGCGCGCGCCGGCAAGCTGCCGGTGACGCTGTTCACCGCCGGCGGCATCGCGACCCCGGCTGACGCGGCGATGATGATGCAGCTCGGCGCCGAGGGCGTGTTCGTCGGATCGGGGATCTTCAAGTCCGGCGCGCCCGAGCACCGCGCGGCCGCGATCGTCAAGGCGACCACGTTCTACGACGACCCCGACGTGCTGGCCAAGGTGTCGCGCGGCTTGGGGCAGGCGATGGTCGGGATCAACGTGGAGGACATCGCGGTCCCGCACCGGCTCGCCGAGCGCGGCTGGTGAGGCGATGAGCCGCTTGCGCGAAGAGCAGACAGCGTAGTGGCGATCGAGGAGATCCTTGATCTCGAACAGCTTGAGATCAACATCTACCGCGGCCGTGTGTTCAGCCCCGAATCCGGCTATTTCCAGCGCACTTTCGGCGGGCACGTGGCCGGTCAGTCGCTGGTGTCGGCGGTGCGCACGGTCGACGGTCGCTTTCAGGTGCACTCACTGCACGGCTATTTCTTGCGGCCCGGAGATGCCAAGGCGCCCACCGTTTTTCTTGTCGAACGCTTGCGTGACGGTGGCTCGTTCGTCACGCGGCGGGTGAACGCGATTCAGCACGGCGAGACGATCTTCTCGATGTCTGCATCCTTCCAGGCCGACCAGAGCGGAATCGAGCACCAGGACGCGATGCCCTCCGCGCCGCCGCCCGATGACCTGCCGGGGTTTCGCTCCGGCGGCGTGTTCGACGACGCCGGATTCGCCCAGTTCGAAGAGTGGGACATCCGGATCGTGCCGCGGGACGAGGTGTTGCGTCTGCCCGGGAAGGCCTCACAGCAGCAGGTGTGGTTCCGGCACCGCGACCCGCTGCCCGACGACCACGTGCTGCACATCTGCGCGCTGGCCTACATGAGCGATCTCACGCTGCTCGGGTCGGCGCAGGTGAACCACGCTGACGTGCGCAAACATCTGATGGTCGCGTCGCTGGATCACGCGATGTGGTTCATGCGTTCGTTCCGGGCCGACGAGTGGCTGCTGTACGACCAGTCGTCGCCGTCGGCGTCGGGCGGGCGCTCGCTCACTCAGGGCAAGATCTTCAACCAGTACGGCGAGATGGTGGCCGCGGTGATGCAGGAGGGGCTGACCCGCTACAAGCGTGACTACACGCCGTGAACGTCGGTGTCCTTGCCCTGCAAGGCGATACCCGCGAGCACTTAGCGGCCTTGGATGAGGCCGGCGCTGAGGCCTGCACGGTGCGCCGCGTTTCTGAGCTCGACGACGTCGACGCACTGGTGCTCCCCGGCGGCGAGTCCACCACGATGAGCCACCTGCTCTCCGAGTTCGAGCTACTCGGGCCGCTGCGGGCCCGGGTAGCCGGCGGCATGCCGGTGTACGGGTCATGCGCGGGAATGATCCTGTTGGCCACCGACATCGTCGACGCCGGCGCGGACGGCCGGCGGGCGCTGCCGTTGCGTGGCATCGATATGACGGTGCGCCGCAACGCTTTCGGTCGCCAGGTCGACTCGTTCGAGGAGGACATTCCGTTCGAGGGGCTGGACGGGCCGGTGCACGCGGTGTTCATCCGCGCGCCGTGGGTGGAGCGCGTCGGGGACGGGGTGCAGGTGTTGGCGTCTGCGGCGGGTCACCCGGTGGCGGTTCGGCAGGGCCGGATGCTGGCCACGGCGTTCCATCCAGAGATCACCGG
>Ga0055452_10000120_pt1 | contig 18235 bp, 19 predicted proteins | sample China_Galinas_PW_6_FD_57735 | JGI IMG/M metagenome (GOLD analysis project Ga0055452, IMG submission 57735) | Wetland microbial communities from San Francisco Bay, California, USA, that impact long-term carbon sequestration - China_Galinas_PWC_D2 | ecosystem: Environmental > Aquatic > Marine >... | reverse complement strand
GACACGATGACGCGTTCGGCGCCGTTGACGATGAACTCGCCGCCGCCGATCATGATCGGCATGTCGCCCAAGTAGATGAGGTCTTCCTGGATCTCCTCGCTGTCCTTTCGCACGAGCCGCACCCGAATGCGCAACGGCATGCCGTAGGTAAGGCGTAACTCGCGGCACTCATCGGGCGTATATCGCGGCTTCCCCAATTCGTAGCTCACGTAGTGCAGCGACAGGCTTCCGTCATAACTCTCAATCGGAAACATCTCGCGCAATAACGCTTCGAGCCCTCGCCCGGCGCGGTCGGAGGGCGCAACGAGTTCCTGCAGAAATCGCGCGTAGGCTGCGCGCTGCACACCCTCCAACTCGGGAACGGGCATGGAGTCGCCCAGCTTGGCAAAATTACGTACCGGCAGCGTGGCAATCATGGACTGGATCCTCGATTCGTTCCGCTCATGGCACTAGCCCGCATACACCCCGGCGACAGGCACCGCGGCGCACGCACTTACCAGCAGACTGTTCTCGGGACGTGTCATAGGCCGGCAAGGCATCTGGTGGATCGGCTGTCCCATGGTACCGATCGATCCCGCCTCGCGGCGAATGTGAGAACCGGAGTGAACGGCGCATCACGACACACCGGCTCACGCGGCCAACCAAGGTCGACGCACCCGCAGGTACGCCAACCGTACAGGGTATGTACGAATCGCGTCGGCTGCAGACCAACGTACTACTCGATGGTCACGGCGCCGCCGGCTTCTTCGATTTCCGCCTTGATCTTGTTGGCCTCCTCCTGGGAGACGCCTTCTTTCAGAGACTTTGGACAGCTCTCGACCAATTCCTTCGCTTCCTTGAGCCCAAGCGAGGTGATCGTCCGGACGACCTTGATGACCTGAATCTTCTTGTCACCGAAGCCCGCGAGGATCACGTTGAACGATGTCTTTTCCTCCGGCGCACCGTCGCCACCGTCCCCTGCCGCCGCCGCCATCATGACACCGCCACCGGCGGGTTCAATACCGTGGACTTCCTTGAGACAGTCCACAAGTGTCTGTGCATCCTTGACGCTCAAGTTGACGAGCTTGTCCGCAAGCTCGGTGATTTCTGCACTGAATTCCACAGCCGGTGCTTCCGCCATCGTTCCAAACTCCTTGTCTAAGGCAATTCGCCACGCCGATAGGCAACCGATCCGTTTTCGATCATTTCATTCGCTTCCGCGAACCAGTCAGCGTGAAACGTTCAGATCATCACTAGGGTTGTAAGTCCCGGCAGCCAGTCGTGATCCCACGACACCCTCTACGCCGCCTTCTCCGCAATCGTCTTGAGGCAGCCCGCAATGCGTGACTGGGGTCCTCTCAGGCAACCGGCAATCGCACGCCCCGGCGAGGTCAATAGCATCGCAACGTCGCCGAGTAGCTCCGGCCGCCCCTTCATCTTGGAAAGTTCTTCGACCGTCAAGAGGCTGGGATCGCCCTCGACCATCGCGTGCTTGAGATCCAGCGCGGCAAACTCCTTCGCGGCTGCCACCAGAATCTTGGCTGCATCAATAAGCGATTCCGATGTGGTCACCAGGGCACACGGACCCGCCAGCGACTGCCCCAACGGCTGAAGCACGGTATCCTTCCAGGCGCGTCGCGCCAGGCTGTTTTTGACAACGCGTAGCCGAGCGGACTTTTGTCGAAGTTGCCTTCGTAACGCCTCCTGCTGCAGGACGGTCAACCCGGAAAGGTCCACCACACAGGCACTGTCGATACCATCGAATCTGCTTCGCAGTTCGTCGGTGATCAGATCCTTGACTGGCTTACTCATAGCTGCTTTCCGCTTTCTCTTGCGACCCTGTCGGTCAGCGCCGTTTCCGGCAGACCGAGCATCTAGGCTGCTGCATCCACTGTCACGGACGCCGTTTGTGTCGCCGACAAGCAAATGCGCTTGACGTATTGACCCTTGGCTGCCGATGGCTTCATTCTTACGATCGTGGCAATAACGGCCGAAATATTCTCCATCAGATCGCCCTCGGGAAAGCTCACCTTGCCCACCGGCAAATGGATGTTACCGCCGGCGTCATTACGGAACTCGATACGGCCGGCAGCAAACTCCTTGACGGCCGCCGCCACATCGGACGTTACCGTTCCACCCTTCGGGCTGGGCATCTTTCCCTGAGGGCCCAGTACGCGACCCAATCGCCCCACCTTACCCATCATAGACGGATGCGCAACGGCGACATCAAAATCGAGCCATCCACCTTCGATCTTTTTGACCAGTTCATCCCCGCCCGCCTCGATGGCACCGGCTTCTATGGCCGCCGCTGCGTGATCGCCTTCGCAAAAGGCCACAACCGTACGCGACTTCCCAAGCCCCTTGGGCAGCGAAATCGTTCCGCGTACCATTTGGTCGGCGTGCTTGGGATCGATGCCCAAGTGCATGGCGATTTCGACGGTTTGATCAACACCCTTGCGCTTCTTCCCGTTCTTGTAGGTGCGATCCACCTTCACCGCAGCCATTTCTTTGATCTTTGCAATACCATCAGCCAGCGCCAGGGCTTGATTCGAGTTTCCGCCCAGTTCCGTCAGCTTTCGGTGTCGCACACTACAATAGGCCATCACCGGTTCTCCCTTGCTACGCCGGCACGATAAATCAGTCGACGATGTCGATTCCCATGGATCGAGCCGTTCCGGCGACAATTAGCGCCGCGGCGTCCAAGTCATAACAGTTCAAATCGGGCAGCTTGCGCTCCGCAATCGTCATGAGCTGCTCGCGATTGATGGATCCGACCTTCTCTTTGTTCGGCACGCCACTCGCCTTGGCCACTTTGGCGGCATCTTTGAGCAAGACGGCAGCCGGCGGACTCTTGACCTTGAAGTCATAGGACTTGTCTTTGTAGACGTTGATGACGACCGACACGGTCATCCCGTTCAGCGCCGTGGTCTCGGCGTTAAACTGCTGGATAAACTGGCCGATATTGACTCCGTGTTGCCCCAGCGCCGGCCCGATCGGCGGCGCCGGCGTCGCCTGCCCGCCGGGAGCCTGAAGCTTGATCACACCTGCAATTTCCTTCTTTGCCACGATTCACACTACCCTTTGGGAAAACCGTACGGACCAAACCACGAGGCATCGGCCGGAGGCTGCCCTATTCCACCTTCTCCAGTTGCCAATAGCCGACTTCCACCGGCGTGGAGCGACCGAAGATCGCCACGATGACCGACACCATGCCGCGACGCTCGTCCACGGAATCAACCTCGCCCTCATAACTCTCGAAAGCGCCGTCGGTAATCTTGACTTGATCGCCTTGATTGATATTGAGACCGGACAGGCCGGTGTCCTCTTCGCCCTTTTCCGAGGCCAGCAGCATCTGCACAACGTCATGCTCCGGCATCGGCGTGGGCTTGCCGTCGGATCCGATGAAATCACCGACGCCACTGGTCTCTTTGATCATAAACCAGACGTTTTCCGCAATGGCGCCGTCTTCCTCGCATGCCATCTCCACAAACACATAGCCCGGATAGAGCTTGCGATTCACGATCTTGAGTACGCCGGCCTTCATGCGTTTTTCTTTCAGGACGGGGACGAGGATTCTGCCCACTCGATCCTCGAGCCCCTCGATGGCAACCTTGCGCACGAGCGCCTTGCACACCTGGTCCTCGCGATTCGAGGCCACACGTAGCACGTACCACTTCATGCCCGGTACGCTGGCCACTTGCGCCGAATCTTCAGACGTATTAGGCTGCGTATCTGTCATGCCTGCAGTACGCCCAACCAGCGAAATATCTGTTGAAAAGCCATGTCCACCACAAAAAGGTAAAGTGCCAGCAGCGCCGTAAACAGAATCACGACTTTCGTGGAGCCGATCACCTCACGTTTCGACGACCAGCTCACTTTCTTCATCTCGCCCTCGGTCGCGATCATGAAGTCTCCCGTACCGCGGTGACCGAAAACGAAATACCACGCCACAGCGCCAACGACGACCGCGAACGCGATAGGAATGCCGAAAGTGACCAATAGGCGCCAGCCCTCATCGCCTTGGAAAACCGTCAGTTGCTGGTATAGGAAGTACGCGCCCCAGGCAATAAGCAAAGCCGAACCGATAAACGTCCCGACACGGGTGGCCTTGCCCTGTTCCGGCTTATATTGCTGAAACACCTGCCGTTCGCGACCACCGGCGGCTGCCACTTCAGTTTGACTCATGAATTCCGCCTCAATCACGGATCATCGACGGCCAACCACGGCCTTGTCATGATCCAAACCACATTCGCGTCGCGGGAAGCCACAGGAGCGGAGGGACTTGAACCCCCAACCGCCGGTTTTGGAAACCGGTGCTCTGCCAATTGAGCTACGCTCCTTTGCAGACGGCCGCGTTTCCCGGCAGCTTGTCCTACTTCCTCTTGATCTTATGAACCGTGCGCTTTCGGTCTCGTTTGCAGAACTTCTTCAACTCAATCTTCGGAACCCCGCCCATGACGTTCACGCTGGTGCGATAGTTCAGATCGCTGCACTCTTTGCATTGAAGCCACACGTATTCGCGTTTTGCAGCCTTAGCCATGATAAATCATTCCGCGACGATTCGGCGCCGGGTCTTATCCTTATTCGATCACCTTGATCACTACACCCGAACCAACGGTACGACCTCCCTCGCGAACCGCGAAACGCAATCCCTCTTCCATGGCGATCGGTTTCCCAAGGGTGACCTTCATTTCCACGTTGTCACCCGGCATGCACATTTCAGCGCCTTGCAACTCGAGACCACCGGTCACATCCGTCGTACGGAAGTAGAACTGCGGGCGATAGCCGTTGAAAAACGGTGTGTGACGTCCGCCCTCCTCCTGCGTCAAAACGTAGACGTTGGATTCAAACGTCGTATGCGGCGTGATGGACTTGGGCGCCGCCAACACCTGGCCACGCTCGATGTCATCCTTTTTTGTGCCGCGGAGCAGGCAGCCGACGTTGTCGCCGGCCATACCCGAATCGAGCATCTTGTTGAACATCTCGACGCCGGTCACGACGGTCTTCTGCGTATCGCCCAGTCCGACAATCTCGACTTCCTCGCCGACCTTAATCTTCCCTCGCTCAATTCGCCCCGTGGCCACCGTACCGCGACCCTTGATGCTGAACACGTCTTCCACGGACATCAGGAACGGCATATCAACGTCGCGCTGGGGAATCGGCACATTGGCGTCCAGCGCCACCATCAACTCGTCAATGCACTTCGTTTTCTCGGGATCTTTGGGGTTCTCCAGCGCAGGAAGCGAAGAACCGCGAATGACCGGGATGTCGTCGCCCGGGAAATCGTATTTGACGAGCAATTCCCGAACCTCCATCTCGACGAGATCGAGCAGCTCCGGGTCATCCACCAGGTCGACCTTGTTGAGGAACACGACCAGATTCGGCACGTTCACCTGGCGGGCGAGCAGGATGTGCTCGCGCGTCTGCGGCATCGGTCCGTCCGCCGCGGAGACCACCAGAATCGCGCCGTCCATTTGCGCGGCGCCGGTGATCATGTTCTTCACATAGTCGGCGTGACCGGGGCAATCGATGTGCGCGTAGTGACGATTCTCCGTCTCATACTCCACGTGGGACGTCGCGATCGTCAGAATCTTCGTCGCGTCGCGGCGGCCTTGCGACTCCGAAGCCTTCGCCACGTCGTCATAGCCCCTGAACTTGGCCAGCCCCTTGGCAGACTGAACCGCGGTCATCGCCGCGGTCAACGTCGTCTTGCCGTGGTCGACGTGGCCGATGGTGCCAACGTTTACGTGCGGTTTCGTTCGTTCAAAAGTATCCTTAGCCATCCGAGAGCTACCTCCACCCGCTCATCGCCGCTCGTGGGCGAGTTGCCAAATCACTCCACATCAGGCCCGCGCCACGCCGGCACAGCGCCCGATGAAGTCTCTTCCACTCAGAACGTTTATTGGAAAACACACCGCATCACTGCCCCGATGCGGCAGCCGCAAAGGTCCATACCCATCGGCTTGCTCTTACTCCAAAAGCTGCTGATGGGATTCGAACCCATGACCTCGTCCTTACCAAGGACGCACTCTACCAACTGAGCTACAGCAGCAACGTGAATCAATGTCTGGGCGGGACGCTCGCGGTCGCATTCGCGCCGGCTTCGCCCAAACGCCTGCACCTTGGCACTCACTCTGCCGGAGCCTGATTCGATGCCGTAGGCGCACCGCCGCTTCGGACGGGAAACCGATGCACCCGTAGCCAGAGCCGGGCGAGTATACTGGTCGCCGAAAGCTTGTCAAACGCAAAAGCAAGCTCTTTTGGACCCACCCCAACCCACCGGAAGCTCGCTTTTGGGGGTTGTGCAGCTTGCCACGCGCGTCTCCTCTACTCCGCGATCGCCCGACGATTCCACTGCTGAGAACCGGAAGCGCGTATCGGCACAGTCCGGTTATCGGGCTAAACTTCGTCTCCAGGGCGCTACCTGGCACCGGCGGCGATTCGTGAAACGGCTGCCGACCGCGAATTCCCTTGCTCGTGGATTCCTCGCAGAATATCATCTCATCGGACAATAGGCACTGGGAACTGGAACATCACGGCCATTCAGGTACCCACCGGGGAAAGCCCACCGTGGAGCAAAAACCACTAGGACAAAGCGGCATTCGTGTCTCGCGCCTTGGACTCGGCACCTGGGCCATGGGCGGGGAGGAGCCTGTCTGGGGCGTCACCGACGACCGCGAATCGGTCGCCGCCATTCACCAGGCGCTGGACCGCGGCATCAATCTCATTGATACGGCCCCGATTTACGGCAGCGGCCACGCGGAGGAGATCGTCGGGAAGGCCATCGCGGGAAACCGCGAGCGCGTGGTGATCGCCACGAAATGCGGCCTGGTGCCCTCGGAAAGGCCCTCGAGCCTCCCTCGTCGGGACCTCTCGCAAAAGAACATCCTGCGCGAGTGCGACGCGAGCCTCAGGCGGCTGAAGACGGATGTCATCGACATCTACCAGTGCCATTGGCCGGATCCGGAGACGCCGATCCGAGAAACGATGGAAACGCTCTCCGGACTTCTGGAGCTAGGGAAAATTCGGGCGATTGGGCTCTCGAACTACGGCTGCGAACGTCTGGCCGCCGCGCGGGAATTCGGCATCGTACACTGTATTCAGCCGTCGTTTTCGCTACTCAGCCAGCGTGCCGCCGACGACCTGCTGCCTTACTGTGAGGAGCACGAGATCGGCGTCATCTCGTACGGCCCCCTGGCACGAGGCCTCCTTACGGGAAAATTCAATGCGGAATCCAGCTTTCGCGATCTGCGCGCGCAGGATGCGGAGTTCCTAGGTGCCCGATTTCAGCGGAATCTGAAAACGGTGGAATCGCTCCGGACCATCGCGTCCAAATACGATCGGACGGTGGGCCAACTCGCGATTAACTGGGTGGTATCGTTTCCCGGCATCACCGCGGCCATCGTCGGCGCCAAACGACCATCCCAATTGATAGAAAATGTCGGTGGAACCGGCTGGGAAATCTTCAAGGAGGATCTCGAGGCGATAGACAGCATTCTGGCGAACGCACCAAATGACGCCTGATCCCCACCGATCCAAACCCGGAGCCCCCACAACCCGGCCGAATGGACGGAAACTGGCGGCACGCGCCGGCGGAATCGATGGTCCCGAGGATCTCTCAGCGCTATCGGCCGCTTCGAAATCGTACGCGCGACGACGGCAAGGGACTGGGCGTTCCCTTCCCGGCTCCGGGTGGTTGATCGCGATTCTCGCGGCCGCATCTGTGGGTGCGCTCACCGCATTTTCGCTGCCGAGTCAATACATTTGCGCCGCCACCCTGCGTTTCGAATCGAAGCCGACGATGGCACACCGGGCGGAAATCCGCAAGGAGCTTCTCGACTTCGCCTGGAACGAGCAGGTCTTTCGACCGTCTGCACTCGCCCCGCGCAAGGAGTGGTTCGTCGATGCCCCGGGCGACGATGTGCTACGCCTTTGCCTGCACGCTCGTGACCCGGCCCTGGGGCTCGGACAAGCACATCGGCTGGCCGCCGCGTTTTGTGCAAAGACAAAACGCCGCGCTGAGGATCTGCGGTCAAGCCCCACCGAGAGCGAGAAGGTCCTTTCGAGTCAGGTGTCCACCCTTGAAGGTCAACTCCGTGAGACTCGGATCGCCCTCGAAAAGGCCATCGCTGCCAAGCCCGAAGATGACCCTCTACCGCACCGAACGGAGCTTCTGGAAGATTGGGGAGCATCGCGGCGAAAGTTCGAAAGATCGCGCCAGGCGTTGGCGACGGTCGGTGCGCGCATTGATTTCCTTCGCAACGACCCGAATCCGCCGGACGCGATCGTTTCGTCCGAGGATCGGCGGCAGGCGTTGGCGGACGATGAGGCCCTGCAGCAGGATCTCGGCGAACTGACCGTCAATCTGACCGAGGGCAAACTCGAGCTACTCAAGGTCTGGCAACAGGCGTCGTCTTCGCTGGAAGCGCTGCAAGCGGCCACACGAGAGCTGGCGGAGATTGACCCGGCCACGTTGCAGGCGGACGAGAATACGCGCCCGCTGGTCGAGCGTCTCGGAGCGGCGGCCGACGAATACCAGTCGCGCCTGACCGCTTTCGCCGCGGATTGGGAAGGTGAATTCGTGGCGCTGAAGCGTCGCCCGGTGGATCCCATGGCCGCCGAGCAGCTCGACGTCTATCGCCGCGTCCGCTCCCAACTGGGCGACTTTCTCTATCAGGCCGGCAATCGTCTCGCGGACGTCCGGCGCGTGGTGGAAGGCATCGAGGACCTGGGCAGCGGCGGCGCCCGCTACTTCGTGCTGCACGCGACGCTGGCACGCCGGTTCAGTGCCATGCAAACGGCACACCACCGTTTCGAGTTCGCCGCGGGCACCATCGACAGCCAACGCAACTTCCAACTCGACGCGGCCTTGCGCTCCGCGCGGGGACTGTTCCGCAGAACGCAGGCGCGTATCGCACAAATCGACAGGCGATTGATGGACAAGGCGCAGCAGGTGGCCGCAGCGCGCCGCGACGCGGAGCTGGCGGAGCTCGATACCAAGATCCACTCGCTGCGCGAGAGCGCCAACGAGGCCGTCGAGCGGCTCATCGGCATCCAGGAAGATCTTCAGGTCAACACCGGCGTCACCGAGGCGCACTTGAAGGCCTCGCTCCGCGCGGGCATGTCCAAAGACTGGATCGGCGTCACCGAAACGCAACTGACTGCGGCACAGGAAGCGTTACAGAAACTCGCCAAGGCACGACTGGACGCCGCGGCCTCGACCGACGTCGCCCTGGAATCGGTGGACATCATCGGCCGTTCCGTCACAACTGCCGACCGTATGCAAATTGGCGGCATGTCCGCCCTCGCCGCCTTGCTCATCGTCGGCGCCGCACAGATATGGATGCGACGGCGAGGTATGCGTGCCGAGGTCGAATAAAACGTTTCACGAAGTCTGGCCTGCCGCCCACTTCTGCCCCCACTCGACGGCCTTGATGAGGCCGGCGCTGAGGGAGGTTTGGGGGTTGTATCCTAACAATTCGCGGGCTTGGGAGATGTCGGCGACGTAGCGGGTGACCTCGCCGGCGCGGGCGGGCTCGTAGCGGACCGTGGGCTTTTTTCCCAGCGCGAGTGACACGATGTTGACCATGTCGTCTAGCGTGTTGCCGTGGCCGAAGGCGAGGTTGATCGTTCGCCCGACGACGCGTTTCTCGTGCAGCGCATCAAGCCCAGCCAGCACACCCGATACCGCATCGTCCACGTAGGTGAAATCGAGGACCTTTTCCTTGCCGTAGACCGTGATGGGTTGGTCGCGCGCGATCAGATCGATGAAGAGCGGAATGACCCGCTCGAGCCTGTCGATGTCGTTGTCGTAGCGGCCGTAGACGTTGCTAAATCGAAAGACGAGAAACGGCAAGTCGTAGCACTGGGCGTAGGAGTAGATTAACGCCTCGCCCGCGATCTTCGATGCACTGTAGGGGCTTTCGGCCACGACGAAGTCAGCGGCGGCCTCATCCGTGACGTGGCGGTGAATGTCGCCATAGACCTCGCGCGAACTGGCGAACACGATCGGCAGCGAGCGGCGCCGGCAGTGCTCGAGCACGCAAAATGCGGACTTGATGTTGTCCATCGCCCGCTCCGGGTGCTCGACCAACTCAAATACCTTGGCGTTGGCGGCAAAGTGGAGCACCGTGTCGAAACTCCCGTCACTCGGCAGGTCGTCCGGTGACGCGGTGGTGAGATCGAGCTTGACGGTTTCAAACCGGTCGGTCCAGGTGTTGTCGCGCTTGTCGATACCGACGACTTCGTCGCCGCGATCGAGCAACGCAAGGCCGACGTTGGTGCCGATCTGACCGCTGGATCCGGTGATGAGTACTTTCATTTAAGTCTCACGTGACTGTTTTGAGAAGGACCCAAATCAGCGTGCTCGTGCACGCGACACGCCGCGCGGGTGGCATGGGCAAGCGATAGCTTGCCCGTGGTCTTGCGGCAACGCTCGGGCAAATCCGCATAAGGCGGACCCCTGCCACGCGCCCTCATCGTTCCAAACAAGTCGCCAGCCTCGACCGAGGCCACGCGTGCAGTCGCGCTTAGCCCCAAAGGGGCGGCAAAATGTCAGCCCAGGGCATCGCCCTGGGTCTGCGACACCCAATTCCCGAGAGCCCCGAAGGGGCGCGACAGACAATTAATTCCAAACACACCGTGCATCAGCCTCGAAACGATGGCGGCACAAAAACGTTCTGTAAATGAGGTACACGAGATTCAACGAGAATGTCTGTGACATGTCGAATCCCCGGCTGTTTCGCCCTTTCAGGGCTCCTGTTTCATGCTGCACCAATTCCCAGGGCGTTGCCCTGGGCTACCATATCACTGCCCCTTTGGGGCGAACCACGATTGAACGCAACCACGATCGCACGCAACCACGATCGCACGCAATCACGATCGCCCCCGGTCAACGAGGGCGAACCGCCGATACGCGCGGGGTACAGCTCGCACATGTGGCGAGAATCAATCGCACGCTTCCACTACCTCGGTCTCACCCATTCGACGGCCGCCACGGGGGCGGCCGCTACATTCCTTGACAGCCAGCCACAATTCCATGGCGGCGCTTCGCTTGGCCATGGCATCCTACACCTCGCACCGCACGCTACGATTCCAGGCTACCCTCGATCCGATCGCAGATCAGATGGTAAGCCAACTGATGCACTTCCTGCACGCGATCGCTGGCGTCGTGTGCCGCGCGGAAACAGTAATCACAGAATTCCGAAAACCGCCCGCCGGATTGCCCTGTGAATCCGATGATCGTGGCGCCGATCGCCTTGGCCCGCTCCAGGGCCGCGATGACGTTCGGCGACGTGCCGGAGACGCTCAGCGCCCACACGACGTCGTTGGTGGTCACCAGTGCATCGACCTGCCGCGCAAAACATTGCTCCGCACCGAGATCGTTGCTGAGGGCGGTGAGCACGGACGTATCCGTCGTCAACGCGACGGCGGGCAACGGCTGGCGATCACGTTTGAAGCGGCCGACAAGCTCGGCCACGATATGTTGCGCATCGGCCGCACTTCCGCCGTTGCCGAGCACATACAGCCGCCCGCCGCTATCGAACACGCCGATCAACTCGTCGGCAATCCGCGTGAGCAGAGGGACTTGCTCGGACGCGGCCGCCACGACGCGCTGGTGATCCGCAATCTGTTCGGCCATGGAGTCGGTCAACGGCTCTGCCTTTCGCTACGAATTCTCTCGACAAGATGGCTCGTGCTGAGCCCCGGCACCAGCGGCAGGAGCACCACCCGACCACCGTACGATTCGACAAATTCGCGTCCCACGACCCCCCTGTCCGCCCAGTCCGCGCCCTTGGCCAATACGTCCGGGCGAAGCCGGCGGATCAGATTCTCCGGCGTCTCTTCATCGAAACCCACCACGTAATCGACGCATTCCAGAGCCCCGAGCACCATGGCACGGTCCTCGAAGCTGTTGATCGGGCGATCGTCGCCCTTGCCAAGAGATCGCACGGAGGAATCAGTGTTCAGCCCGATCACCAGCGCCGATCCTTCCCGACTGCACCGTCTCAGAAAGTCCACGTGTCCGGCATGGAGAATGTCGAAGCAGCCGTTGGTGAAGACAACCGTTTCGCCGCGGTCGCGACGCAAAGACAGTTCCGCCGCCACTTCCTCCACAGATCCGAGTTTGCCGTTGTGCTTGCGATCGGTGAGCCGCAAATCCGCCAATACTTCGTCGGCCGTGATGGGCACGCATCCGAACTTCTCTACTTCCAGCCCGCCCGCAACGTTCGCCAACGTTGCAGCACTGATTAAGTCCGCGCCTCCCGCAGTCGCGGCCGCGAGCATGGCCAGCACGGCGTCGCCCGCACCGGTGTTGTCATACACGGCTCTGGGGGTGGTCGGCAGATGCGTACACTCCCCGTCACTTGTGACCACGACTGCACCCTCACGGTCCACCGTCGCCACGATCGCACCGAAGCCGAAAGACCCGATCAACTCGCGCGCCGCGTCTCCGACTTGATCCAGAGAGGTAAGCCGTCTGCCGACGGCCACGGATAATTCCTCCCGGTTGGGCGTGATCATGCCGGCGCCGCGATACCGCTCGTAGCTTTCAAGGCGGGCGGGATCGACAAGCACGGTACGATTTGCCTTGGCCGCCTCAGCGAGGATCGCCTGCACGACGGAGTCCACCACCACGCCCTTGTCGTAGTCCTCGATGCATATCACATCGACGTCGCGTACCAGCGCGACGGCCAATGCTGCCAAGGCGCCGGCATCGGCCTCACCGAGCGGTTGCGTTTCTTCTTCGTCTATTCGCAGCAACTGCTGCCGGTGTCGATGCTGCGCCAGCCCCACGAGACGGGTTTTCGTGGTGGTCGGACGACCGCTCACGGCGAGAACGCCGGAGGCGTCGGCGCCGAGACGATCGAGCATGGCCCGCAGCCGGTCGGCGTTGGCGTCATGTCCCACCACGCCGCACACGGCGACCTCGCATCCCAGAGCCCGCAGGCAGGCCGCCACATTGGCGCTGCCCCCTACCGCCTCGCGTGATTCCACCACCCGCAGAATCGGCACCGGCGCTTCCGGGCTGATCCGCTCCGCATCGCCGAAGACATAGCGATCAAGGATCAAGTCGCCGACAAGCAGCACGCGTTTGCCGGGTAGTGCGTGGATCCAATGCGCCAAGTCGTGTTCCATCCAGTGACTCACGGAAGAGGCGACACGCCCCAAGTGTTCGAAACGAGAATGGTAGACGGGGTGGGTATCAGACGTCAAATCACGCAGAGTCAGGCACGACGATGTGCTCCGTTGCGGCGCCAATATGGGGTGTGTTCGGTGGCATGGGCAAACTCGTTTGCCCGTGCCCATCTGATCACCGACACGAGCAAGCTCTCGCTTGCCCATGCCACCCATCAAATCACGTGCGACAGAGCGGGTGCCCCATCTTTCGTGTCAACGAAGGGTGGGGGACGTACATGCTGGTTCGCCTGTCTTCGTCCCTCACCCATTGCTTCGCCATGAATGGGGCACCCCCCTACAACAGACGGGATAATCTGGTGATCGCGCGATTGACTCATGCCTACGCGCGTGGGCATACCACCCAGCCACATGCCCTTCGATGAGGTCCATCAGGAACGCGTGGGCACTGTCAGGCGAAAGTGCGCTCCTCCCAGTTGATCGTGGTGTCGCGCCGCGAGATCCAGGCGTCCACCGAGCAGCTTGGCCCACTCTCGCGCCAACGCAAGCCCCAAACCGACACCACCGTGTGCGGCCGCCGCGGCTTGATGGCCGCGCCGAAACGGCTTGAAAATCGTACGCGCGTCCCTGCGGTCAATCCCAGGCCCGTTGTCGATAACGTCCAGGTGCATCGCGCCGTCGTCGGACGAGAGCCGCACCACGACAGTCGGGTCGGCGGCCTTTCGCGTGTGCCGGCAGGCGTTGTTGACCAGAACCGCGCTGATTTGCCCGATCAGACCGACGTCGGTCCGGAACGCCTGCCCGTTGGCGACCTGGTTTTCCGTCCTGGCCTCCACACCGTTGTCGCGGCAGCGCTTCTCCACGTTCTCGGCGATTCGAGCGAGCAGCGCAGTAGCGTCGGTTGCCTCGGAATTGAGCGTTACCTTGTGATTCTCTAGCCTGGCATATTCGAGAATGCTCTCCACAAGACTGGAGAGCCTTGCGGATTCCGTGTTGAGCGTCTCCAGATAATTGGTCTTGGCGTCATCGGGAACGAGCCCCGCGGACAACATGTCGGCATAGAGCCGAAACGTCGTCAGCGGCGTACGCAGTTCATGGGTAACGGCGTACGCGAACTGCATGCGGCGATTGGTCAATGCCACCAAGTTGTGGACGCCCCACCCGGCGAGAAGCAGGACCACAGCCGTGATCGACCATGTAAGATAGAGTTGCCCTTCAATGCTCTGCCAGGCAGCGGCGGCCAGGGCCCCTGGCACCTTCGGCACGACGAGACGCGCCGGAATGGACGTAAGCTCCATCGCGGAGTCTTCCGGCGCGATTGTCTCATCTGCCACCACCGGCTTCAACTCGGCGTCGGGATAGATGTCTTCGACCTGCGCGAGCAAGGACTTTGAGAGAAGATTCCAATCCCCGATGAATCCCTGCAATACGTCCTGCCCATTATCATATCCTTGGCGCACGAAGCCGAGCTTGCGGGAACCGTCCTCCGCCGACGGCAGCCAGAACACGTTCATGGGTTCGTCCTGCACGCCGAGTTGCGCCTCTTCGACGCACACCTGGTGCGCAGCATCGCGCCGGCGCAGCCTGCTACGACCATAGGGATCGACTTCCTCTTCAATCACGTGCACACATTGTGACTGCGGTTTTGTTTGTTGCTGCGCGGCAATGTTGATTTTCACCCGGCGATTCAGTTCCTTGGCGGTCAATGTGGCGATATCACGCCGCGCCTGTTGACCCATCCGGGCCTTTGCATCGGTTCCCTTGCCCTTGTCGTACCGTTCCGCAAGCACCAAGCCGCTTCGTACACCCGGGCGTCGGACTTTCTCCCACAGCTCCACCTCGGGAAGCGCCTGTCGAAACCAGTTCATGGTCTCGACGGCACGTGCTTCGGACACCGTACCGGCCACCAGATCCACCCCGGGCCGAATTTCCCTCAGTTGCGGCGAGCACCACTCTCCGTTCTGGTGGAGCTGAAAATAGAGATCGATCCACTCGTACGGCGGCCCGTGCGCTTTCAGTGGCGACTCTACGATGACATAGTCTGCAGCGCCAATCTTCTGGTCCGATGAGTTTCTGACTTCGACGTAATCCGTCGTGTGATAGGCCATGTAGTCGGTATAGGCTCGCGCCTTCTCGGAGCGCAGGATGCCGCGCATGTAACTGTCCATCTCCGAGACGGCCACAAAGTCGTTACGAAGATCGCCTTCCTTGAGATTTCTTTTCGCGAGTTCAAACGTCGCGATAGTGGCCCAGGTCATGCCACCGAGCACGACTATCGCTACGAGAAGATACCCGACGATCGCGGCCAGTTTGCTTTTCCGGGAACTCGTCACGATTCAACTTCCGTAGAACCGTTGCCCGACACGCGCTGCACCTCCGGGCCGAGCATGTAGCCCTTGCCGCGTACCGTCACGATCCACTCCGGACCTTCTTCGGATGCCTGGCCGCGAAGCTTTTGCCGCAGCCGGGTGATGTGCATGTCGATCGCGCGCGTCTCGACCAAACCGTCGCGGATGCCCCAGACACTGGAGAGCAATTCCTCACGCGACACGACCCGTCCGGCATGCGCCGCCAGCCGTTGCAAAATGCCGGCTTCCATCTCCGACAGAGAAATTCGTTCGCCGTCCGAAACGCAGACTTCACGCCGCGCGCAATCCACCAACTTCGCGCCGACCGAAAGTTGCAAGACCGGCTCGGGGCGTTCCGGCGCTCTCCGGAGCACCGCCTCCACGCGGGCCAGCAGTTCCCTCGCGGAGAAGGGCTTCATGACGTAATCATCCGCGCCACCCCGCAAACCGCGCACCCGGTCGTCCTCTGACCCGCGCGCCGTCAGAATGATCACGGGAAGCGCCGGGCGCGTCCGACGTAGCTGTTCCAGAACCTCGAAGCCGTCCATCAGAGGAAGGAGCAGGTCGAGGAGGACCAGGTCCACACCGGCGCGCTGCGCTTCCTCTAGACCCGTGCGCCCGTCGGCCGCCTCCACGGGGTTATAGCCCGACGCACGGAGCGCATCGACAATACCCCGTCGAATAGCCTCTTCGTCCTCCACCACTACGACATTGCGTCTCGCCGACATTGGGATTGTGTCCTCTAGAGCAAGCTCTATTTGCGTGTAGCCTCCGTGCCCTTCTTTTCCGGAAGACAAAGGGAATCTTCCGCTACACTTGACTGATTGGCGCTCGAGCCATTTCGAATCTGACACCATTCGCCCGGTGCCAGGCACCCTATTCTATCATAGGTACGACCCGGTTACATGTTCAGTAGAAACGCCGGAATCAGTTGTTAATCTGCCGTTACGTAGACTCGGGCTCGGTCCGGGAGGCCGCCGTCGGACCGGACATGCGGCGCTGCCACAAGGCCGCCAGGGCGGTGGCCGCCGCGATTCCGCAGACATCCGCCAGCCAATCGCCCACGCTGGCCGTTCGTTGGACGTAGGACTGGAGCCACTCGTCTGCCGCACCATAGATTACATATATGACCGCCCATCCGATGAGGAATCGAGTAGTCAGGTCGCCGCGCGCGCCGCGGAAGCACCATGTGCCCAGCAGCGCCAGCAGCGAATACAACACGAAGTGAATGATCTTATCAGCCTCCGGGAAGGGCAGCTCTCCAACGACGTCCATTGGCCTGTGCATGATGACGAACAGGCCGATCCAGTAACCGATCCATATGACGTATCGGAATCGTGAGGGCATGATGCGGGTTCACAGGCCGGCTGGAGGCCCGGCGGTCAGGCAAGGCCCCCATCCTGGGCCGTTGGGCTTGCCTGCGATGTCTGAGCGTCCGAATACGCGCGATTCAATAGCGAGGTGGTATCGGTCTCCTCATCGTCTCGCGCACCACGGAAGCCATGTGCCTCTTTGGGAGATGACAATGGAACGCATGTGTCTTCCAGTTCCGGCGGGTCAAACGGCTCGGGCGCATTTGCGGTCCGCAATCCCGGCACCGAAACGGGGTCGGCGTCCGCGGCGGGGGCTGCGGATCGCGGTACGATCGCCTCTTCCGCCGTTACCGATCCGTCCTTCGGTATGTCCACACCAGCTTGCATAGCAGCCGCTTCCGCCTCAATCGTGGCGGCAACGATCCCTGTTGCGTTCCTGGGGATGGCCGGCGCGAGCGGCGGCTCACCATACAGCTCGCGGGCGAAATCCGTGTAGTCCACGGCGCCGTTGCTTTTCGGTGCGTATTCAATCACGGTCTGGCCGAAGCTCGATGCTTCCGCAAGCTTGATATTGCGCCGAATGCGCGTGCGATAGAGCCGGGCATTCGACCAGGGTGTCTGGTTGTCGCGCGCTCCGTCCAGAAATTGCTCCAGATCCTCGACCACTTCCCCGCCGAGACGCGTGGTGCTCTCATGGATACACAGAAGCACGCCGCTGACCAACAGGTTCCGGTTGATCCGCTGCTGTACCAGCGACACGGTTTCCAGAAGCTTGCTGAGCCCCTGCAGAGCGAAAAACTGTGCCTGCAGCGGGATGATGACCTCGTTGGACGCAGCGAGTGCATTGATCGTCAGCACACCGAGCGACGGTGGGCAATCGATGAGCATCACGTCGAAATCATCCTCGACGGACGCGATCGCCTCACGCAGGATCACCTCGCGCCCCATCACGCTGATGAGCTCAGCCTCCGCGGCCGCCAGGTCGATATCCGCGGGAATCACACTGAGATTCTCGCGCGCGGTGACGGCGACCTCCGCAATTGGTGTCGACTGCGTGAGCAAGTCATACGCGGTAGGCTGCTCGTCGGCCACATCGACGCCGAGATGAAGCGTCAGATGCGCTTGTGGGTCGAAGTCGATCAGCAATACGCGTTTTCCCGAGGCGGCGAGCGCCCCCCCGACGTTCACGGTCGAGGTCGTCTTGCCCACGCCGCCCTTCTGGTTGATGACAGATATGCGTCGCATCGGTCCTCCCTTACCGTCAGTCTGGTTCGCGTCCTGCGTGTTCCTGCAACTTGTGGCATTATAGGCAATTGCCTACGGCATAATAGTCAAAATCAGGTGAGATTTTCAAATGGGTGCGTGACAGAATCGGCGGACGTGAAAAGCCGTAGCGCAGGTCGTTGCTCCGCCTCAGCGGAGCGTTGACCTGCCGATTTGGCAAGGCAGGTGAAC
>Ga0055452_10000118_pt1 | contig 18304 bp, 19 predicted proteins | sample China_Galinas_PW_6_FD_57735 | JGI IMG/M metagenome (GOLD analysis project Ga0055452, IMG submission 57735) | Wetland microbial communities from San Francisco Bay, California, USA, that impact long-term carbon sequestration - China_Galinas_PWC_D2 | ecosystem: Environmental > Aquatic > Marine >... | reverse complement strand
CGACAATTTGACCATGATCGACCCCGAACGCGAGCCCCCCACAGAAGAAGACTTTTTCTGCAAGGGCTTTCTCCTTGACGACTTCGTCCAAGACGACGTCCTCTACGAGGACAAGAACAACAACGGGATGAACAATCCCGACGACGATGTCAATCGGCAAAACCGAATCGGCGTGTTCTGCCAGGTCGGATTTCCGGTGGACAACGGCAGCGATACGGCCGTGGCCTGTGATGACGCGTGCGGTAACGTCTCATTGGACCTGGTAGGAACGATCACCCCTGCCGCCTCGCCCAGGTATGAACAAGTATCGGGTGACGCGGGCAATGACACCGGCGACCTCGTCATTCAGCCGTTCGCAGGTCTTTCCGTGCGTGCCGGTGGGACGATCACGCTTTCGCCGGGGTTTCATGCGGAAGGTGAATCTTTCTTCGTCGCGTCTATTGGAGCGTGCGACACCCCCGGCGGTACGGGGGAATAGAGACGGACAGGAATCGTTAAACACCGCCGCCACGACTCGAGCACATGGAAGCGCAGGCGGCTTTACCCGGAGATTTGAATTATGATCGTTCAACGAAACACAACGATATTGGGACTCGTCACGATGATGTCTTTCGTCACGATAGGCGAAACGACTCTCGCCAACACGGTGAAGGAGGCGGCCGTTTCCGCTGGGGCGACCGGTACGGCCGGCGGCTCTTTGCTCAACGCAGGCCAGGCCGTCATGGGAATTGCCACGAGCACCACACACGGCATGAAGGCGGGGATCATCCCGCTGATTGTCACAGCCGATGTCGGTGTGGCGGTCGCACCGCCGACCCTCGCCGATCCACCCGATGACCGATTGAAGAACCGATACATTTCGATCAAGCCACACGGCGCGGACGGATCGAATTTCGGGATGGATTTCGACATCCGCCTCACCATGACAAGTACGCTGGTGAACGGCGTGACCGCCGTGGGCTCGCAATGGTGGGCTAATGCGCCGGACGCCAAATGCATCGCGGTCGTAGGTCCGACGCGGCCGGCGGCGGCACCGAATTGGGACAACTGCCGTACACTGCACTTGACCGGCTGCCCGGTCATTCCGACTTCGTCGTACGACGTCGTCGCGATCGCCGGCACGTCGGAGTCCACGCCGCTGGCGGCGGCGACCCAGGCCAAGCCGGGTGACAAATGGCACGGTGATGTGGTCGGGTTCTTTGACGGCTCCGAATGGACCGCGCCGCAGGGCATCATCAATATCGACGACACGGTTGCCGCCATCAAGACCTTCCAGGATCCCAACGCGTTCAACGCCACACATGTGTCAGTCACCGACGTTCATCCAAACCAGAACGGCACGCAGATCAACAGGGTCGTCAACATCGACGACGTGTACGTCCTTATCCTCGGATTCAAAGGGCAGGAATATCCGGGCACGGAGGTTGAACTTTGTCGCGCGCCGTAGGCAGGGGGGTGTGTTGCTCGCCGGGGAGGCCGCTCCCTTCGTCTCCCCGGTGAGCCCTCCACCGTAACAGCCGATGCTAACCACCATCAAGCGGCCGCCCCGCCAATCGCCTTATTCACAGTCAGCCTTGCGGTCCTCGGTGACGCCGTCAAGACACTACATACATCGGCCGTTTCGTTTGCACCGCCCTGAACAGCAGTCAGCATCACTTGCACAGACGCCGTTTTTCGGCCCGCATCCGCAATTCTGGATGGGCGCATTCAGGCACCCGGTGATCGAATCGCAGTGGTCGGCCGTACAAGGATCGCCATCGTCACAGTCAAGCACCGTGAAGGTACAGTTGCCGGCCACACACGCACCGACATGACATGCCGAGCCGCCGTCACAGTCGCGATCTGCCGAGCAGGGAATCGCGCAATCCGTGGCGCAGTCGGCGTCGGTTTCCACCCCCTCGCAAATACCATCACCGCAGCACGAAGGCATACCACCGGAGGCCACGCAGTAACTTCCTCCTGAGAGGCAACGTTCATCGTCGCAACCCACGGCGTACTCGCCGGCATTACCGCAACAGAAACGACCTGCCGGTTTCCCGTTCAACTTGCCCTGACAGTCCTGGGGACAGTTGACGCAGTCCTCGGACGCACCCGCCTCGCAGATGCCGTTGCCGCATACCCCGCCCGATGCCGCAAGACAGTCGCTCGGACAGTTGAGGCAATCTTCCGCTCCCTGGCACAACCCGTTCTCGTCGCAGACCCTCGGCGCGCACGTGGCCGACGATTCGTCACAAGCCTCACCGGGACACGGATCGCCGGTCGTCTCGCACATGCCCGCGTTGCAAAGCTCGAATCCCGTACAATAGAGACCGTCGTCGCAATCGGCATCCGACGCGCACGAGGTGCCAGGGTCCAGGCAGCCGCGCGAATCGCGGTGGGCCACGATACTGGGTATCGTGACATTCGGCTCGAAGCGGTTTGCGCAGGTGACGAACGGATTCATGGTATACGGGGGATCCACGCAATCGCAGTGGGCCGCGCTCCAATTGTGGCCCAGCTCATGCGCGGACAGGTCCGTGGTACATCCGAAGTTCGAGTTGAAATCAGACTGAACGACGGAGAAACCGCTACTGGTGCACACGGCGCTTACCCACGCGACACCGATGGTACCGCCGTTCATATCCTTGCCCGTAAACAACTGTGCCATGTCCCGCTGCACGTTCCCGTGGTGGTAGAGCCACTGCGCGCGAAACTCGGTCAAGAGCGTGACCGCGTCGGTGGACGTATACGGATCGGGTTCGGTCGTGCGGATGATGATCGTCGAGATGGTGTGGCGGATCGACGCGTCCCGTTCGTATTGGACGTTCACGGCGTTGATGACCGCGTTGATTCGTTCCTCCACGGCAGCGGTACTGCCCCAGCGCACGAAATACTCGTAATCGGCATCGGCCGCGAGTTCGGCGACGCAGACGCCGCTGCCGCAAGCCGGCGCGCCGGCGAAGGCCTCGGCGCCGGACGTATCATTCGATGCGCCCGCGCCTTGTAGAGCAGCGTGTGCCTCACACCTGGCAGTCGTCGGTATGATGTCTTCACTTCGGTACACGGCGTGCGACCCCAAGGCAGCGCCGGGCACTCTTCGTGAGATCGGTTCCACAAAGAATTCCTCGCCGTCAGCCAACACCACGCGCGCGTGGAGTCCATCTTCCTCCAGAGAAGCCGCTACGAGGCTGCCCGCCATCCCGCGCACCCCGCCGCGGTAGGTACGGACCGGCCCCGGTTTCGCGTAGACATAGTCTCCGGTAACCGTCTGTACGAGTACTTGGTAGTGCGGCGACCGAACGGATGAGGGTTCGAGATCCAACACGTGCGTTGTCGGTCCGAGTGGCACCGTGGCCGAGATCGTGGCGTGCGCCGATCGTTGCGCGTGCACCGTGGCCACCTGGCTCGCGCGCAGCCCGAGCGATTCGTTGACGGCTTGCGGCAGGTCCTCAACAGGCATTCCGAGTGCGGGACGCATCGAGCACACGAAAAACGCCAGAGACACACCAAGGACGGAACGTACATGATCGGCGCGCGCGCGTACCTTCACCAGCTCAGGAGCATTCAACATGTTCTTCCCCCCCTATAGGTGTGGACGTTGCAATCGGCACTTCTTTCCCAGAGTACCCGTTGCGAACTCTACAATACCGTTCGCGGGCGTGCGAATGTGCTCTTGAGAGAAGAAAGAGTCCCGTAAACTATCGCTGCCATATTTGTGACATGAATTGCGATCTGAAAGCATCCGATAATTCGGCGCTACAGCGCTGTGACACCATCCGACGCCGAGGAGGCGTGTTCAGCAAAACCTGCTGGCTTTTTGACGAATTCAATCACACGGATTCTGGCGGTATGTAGAGGATACCCCAAGACCACCAATCCCTCGGGTGGCATGGTCTGACCCGAAGGGGCAGGCCATGGCTTCTTCAGACTCCACGGCCTGGCTCCGCCGGACCGTGCCACCCCGGAATCTGCTCTTGGAATAGCCGCTAGGTCGTGTGCGTCGTGCGTACGATTCGTACCGGTACAGTGCGGTAAGCCTACAGGCCTTCCAACAGCGTCTGAAAGCTCGCGAAGTCGCTCAGGTCAACATCGACATCGGCGTCAAGGTCTGCACATTGACACGGGCCCTCCGCCCCCCCCATCGGGCCGGACAGGCAACCGATGAGTTTGCCACCGTCGTCGAGCAGAACGCGATCGTCTCCGGTCAGATCACCAGGGCAGCAAGCCGGCGGAATCGTCCCGACCGCCACGATCCTGACGTTGATCGTCATCGAACCCAGGTCCGGATTGTCCGGGTCGATGGGGCCTACGATGATCATCTCGAGCAGGACACCCACATCACTACCCGACACGCCGAGCATACCGCCGATGTCGAGAGGGTCCAGCTCAATGGTAGTCAGGTCGATGCCGTCCACGCACTCGTATCCGGCGAGGTTGAAGGCGAAGCAAAGGGCGCCGGTTGTCTCATAACTCAATTGCCCGTTGGCCACCGCCGGAACATCCAGGTAGATGAAGGTGTCGTCGGACAGGGTCGTGGTCGGCAGAGGATTCGCCGGATCGGCGTAGTCCAGGGTGATGCCCTGCCCCGTGCCGTTGAACTGCCCCAATGCACCGTAATCGAGGACGAAACCGATGTCGTTGATCATCTGCAATGCAAAATCATGCACGGTGATTTCGCCTGGTGCCGCCGGGCAATCAAGGGACACGGTAATGGTGCCGGCAAGGGGCGAAGTATCGGTGTCGCAGGCCGTCGACAAGACTGTCAGGCAAAGCTCGGTACTCGCGGAAGACCGTGTTTGGTCGATCACGAGTTCGATCGGACCAGCAAGGAGCGGCGCCCCCGCGGACAAAACAAACAGAACGGACACAAGGCGTAACATGACAACCACTTTCAAACGGGAACTAGCCGGCATCTCACCGTTCCATCGCTCCCCGCGATTTCGCTTGGCGGCCGACGCCGTACAGGCGCACCTGCTTCATGAAATCGGCGCGGGCCCGGCCCTTGCCGAGGACCGCATCCACGCCTACCAGCTCTTCTCCGGTCACTTCCCAGACGACCACGGAAAACGCCACCAGAAGATCGACCGCCGTGAAGTTACAGTGACCGTATCCATCCACGGTGACGTTCGCCAGGAACGGTTGCGACCCGGCCTGGAACGCCTTCCGGCGATACTCATTCTCATGCCAGAACGGAGTCAACGGATCATCGGTCGAGTGCAGTGTCACCAGCGGGCGGGCCAGAACACCCGAAGCCTGGTAGTAAAACTCGATTTCCTCGAGTGCCACATTATCGGCGGCAAAGCGGTCGACCGCGCGGTTGAGCGGCGCATTTCTCCCGCCGCCATGGTACCGCCGGTTCGTGTTATCAAAGGCCTGACCGCCCAGTTTTTCCAGCGCGTCGTCACCGGCGTGCGTCGCATACCAGAGCAGCGTCAAGACGGCATCCTCGACACTTGTCGGATCCTCATCGTCCGACGGCACAGATGCAACGCGAAGGAGTCGTTCGGTGGCATTCGGATCCGCCTGAATCGCCTCCGTGATGGCCGGCACATAGACGTCTTCCCAATTGTCGATGACCTCTTGCGGAATCTCGATCAGCGAGCCGGGCAACACGTCTGGAAAGAAGTAGTCGAAGAGGATTCGAAAATCGCCTATGTAGTCCAGCTGTTGCTGGAAATCCCCGATCGGCCCGCAGGCGGCCAGCCCGCCGTCGAAGACCTCGGGGTATTGCTCTACCGCCAGGGTCGAAATCAACGCCCCTTCCGATACACCGACGAGATAAATACGCTCCGGCGTACCGTACGTATTGGAAAAGACGTCGACCAGATCGACCAGGTCCTCCGCGCCATCACGGATCGCCAGACCATTCGTCCGAAAGCTTGTGGCGGCGAAACCATACCCCAGCAGATTGACCAACTGCGGCAAAGACGTCCCGCCGGGCAAGACGAGTTGATCCTCGGGAATCTCCATCGGGCGGCGAGGGTCGACGTAGCCATGTGCATAAACAATCAGGTCGCCGTTCCAGCGGTCGGGACGGGGCATGCACACCCGATAAACGGCACCGGTGACCTGCACGGCGTCGGGATCACAATCCGCAAGCAGGCGGCTGGAAGTACAGCAGAACACGGCGACCAAGATGGTGATGGCCATGCGGCGCGGAGGCATAAATCCCCCGTGAATCGGCGGTGACATGATCCCCCCCTTTATCTCCAGCCCTGCGGACACCCGTTCCGGCGGCACCGGCGTAAGACGATCCCCCAGGTACCGATCACCAGTGTAGACATTTTCCGTCGTGCATGCAAACACGCCGAGCTTCCGACAGAACGGATACTCTGGCTTCACATGGGTATTTTGTCAGGATGCGGCGTCCGGGTTCAGGCCTTGGTCCGGATGGAAATCAGGTCCTGCGCGAGAAGATCTCGTAAGCGGTGGTCTTGTCTCTTGAGCAGGACCAGTCCATGTGACAAATAGTACAAGGTCTTGCCACGGGCCGCATATGCGGAAGGCGTCCGACCATTCGTTCCCGGTACTCGCGTTCGCGGCTCTGTGCCGACCGGCTCAGGCATCCAACGGTGCCGGCACCCGACCTGGGCGACGTCCGTCGCAAACCGGCCGGCGGTCCAAACGGTCCATGTGTGCGCGTGCATTGTCCGGACACTCGGAATTGTCGTCAGGCCGGTACATTGAATCGGCTCAAGCAAGTCCTCCCTGCGTACCGATGTTCAGAAGCTAGACCGCCGAAACGCTGCTCTGTTTCGTATGCAGTTCTTGATGGAGACGGGCGTCGTTCGGTCCGAGCATCCGGATCACGCGTATCGATCTTGCGTGCGGTTGTCGGACGCGGGTACAATAACGACGAAAAGGCTCGCCGGCGCTGCCGGGCAGACGCCCTTTGAGAAGTGTCGGTCCAAACGAAGGAGAAACGGATATGGGTGATAAAGGGAAAAGAGATAAAGGCAAGAAGGAACAGCAAAAGAAAGCACAGCTTAGTCCAAAGGACAAACGAAAGAAGAAAAAGGAAAAGAAGGGCAAATAGATGCCCGGTGCTGTCCCGTGATCTCTGCGTCCTCTCAGCGGGTTGCCGGCGTTCGACGGCGAATCCGCCGACCGACCGACCGGCAGCCGCCAGAGGGTCGCGGTCGTCCCAATAGCCCCCCGAGCGCAGGGAAAAAAACGCCCACACTGTCGCGATCCACGCCGGAAAATGCGAAGAGGACGAGGCCTACTCCGGCAACGAATCAGCCAGAGCCACATCGCGCCGGGCCGTGGCTGCCAATAACGACTTGTCTCCTTGGGTCCAATGCCATTGCCTCTCGCGACGCGTGCCAGGACAAACGATGGACCGTTTCGCCATCAAGCAACTCGAATCTAATTAACAAGATCCTCAATCGCCATGAGGGCGACGTATCATCCGACGGCGAAAACAGAAGCCAAGTCCGTACCGTGTCCTTATTCGGCCGGCGTCGTTTGACCGATGGGCAGCATTTCCGTTGCGCGGTCCGTCGGGTACAATCCTGCCGTCGTGCGGCGGGCGATGTGGGCACATCGATTGCAGATCTGTCCTTCGCACGCGTGGTTCAACCGCAACTCAAATTCAAGGAGTGACCGATGAGCGACAGCGTCTACAAAGTCATCGAGCTGGTGGGCACGAGTGAGAAGTCATGGGAAGAGGCGGCCAAGGCCGCGGTGGAGGCGGCCGGCAAGAGCCTCAAGAACCTGCGCGTGGCCGAAATCAACAAGCTCGATATGAAGGTCGAGGACGGCAAGGTCACAGCCTTCCGCGCGCGCGTCGGCCTGTCCTTCAAATACGAGGGGTAGTGAGCGACGTCAGCCGATTGTGCCGATTCAGAATCCAACGTTCGATCGCGACGACCGGTGATCGATCCAACAGAATCGGGGAACGGATGCTTGCCGTCTCAACCGCCGTCGATGCCTATAGACCAAGTCAAAAGGGATTCCGGCAGCGTGCAGGTGAGCAAACTCTGGCTGCGTGCGCTTCTCTGGTGCAACAACCTGCACCGCCGACTGCTCACGGCGTTGTTCGCCATAATCGGCCCGCGATCGGCCTATTGGATCACGCGATGGGGCGCTCGCACTCTGTACAGTCTCGTCGATGTGCTTCGGGAGAGAAGCGAAGTACAGTGTCGGGCTGCGCTGGCCGGTCGCGTTCCTGAAGAAGACGTGCCTCACATCGCCCGGCAATCGTTTGTCAGTCGAGCCTGGAATCTCACCGATCTGATGCTCGCGACAAGACGCTTGCGCGCCGGAACGTATTGCGAACTCGGCGGTCGGATCGAGGAGCCATACCTTGACCGGCTCCTGGCCGCGCAGCGCACGGGCAAGCCCGCCATCCTCGTCACCGCCTACTATGGCCCGTACGACCTTCTCCCGGCGTTTCTCGGCTACAACGGCGTCCGTGCGACCATCGTGTATCTGCCGCACCGCAACGCTGGTTACGATCGGTTCCGCCAGCGCATCCGCGGGCAGAGCGGTTGTCAGTCGATTTCCGTAAGCGAGGCGGGTCCCCGTATTGGTCAGCTTCTCGGGCAAGGGCAAACCGTGGCACTTGTCGCCGACCACTTCGTCCAACACCGCGGAATGCCCGTGACCTTCCTGGGCCTCAAGACCAAGGCCCTTCGTTCCGTCGGGCTTCTTGCCTGGCGCTACGGCGCCGACGTCGTGGTGGCGGGGATTCGCCGTATCGACGAGCGCTTCCACTTCAAGATCGTCGTGGCCGACGTCGTGGAACGCGAGGAAATAGCCGCGCACGCCGATGCGGTGGCGATGGTCACCGATCGCTATTTGCGCGCGCTTGAGCAACTGATCCTGGGCGACCCGACACAGTACATGTGGGCCTACGCTCGGTGGGGCGAGGAATTCGCGGTGCAGCACACGGCTGTTTCCGGGCGCACCGACAGCGGCGAATGAGCCGACCCGGGTCTCGTGTACCGCCAAATCGAATCCACCGGTTGCGCAGTAGTTCTTGCGTGTGCCACTGCTCCTGAGCAGTGCTGAGCCCCCGTGACCGGTTAGCGCCCGCTGAGAGCACCGCTCAGGAGCAGTGGCACACGCATCCGTCAATTCAAAACGGACGGTACACTAGCTAAGTTCGGACGGATCAAGAAACCGCAGGCTCGAGTCGGCCGCAAACAATTTCTCCGAAAACGGAAAGCCCATCAGAAACGCAACCAGGCCGGCGATCCAAAGTCGAATTCGACCAGAACGCATAGGAGATTCCTTTCAATGCCCAAACATCCAGGTAGTCAGCGCACACGAAACGCGATGCGTCATCGTAGTTTCCGTGCCGGGACTTGTCCATGACGCTGTGAACGGGACATTTCCATCGCAGCGGGGATCCCACGGCGCGGCTCGAACCCAGACGATTCGCTCGGCGCAGGACAATTGTCGTCGACCTCACCGCCGCGAACACGCCCACTAAAAGTGACATCGCATGAATGCTGTCGTGCACGGGACGTTCTTTGAAAAGTCGAGCCTCTACCGTGTCCTATTCAAGGTCGGCGCCGATTGAATGGCACGCGACGGTGTCTGCTGCCCGGTTCTAGGGCTACAATCGCGCCGGCGGGCGATGCCGACGATTGAGGAGCGTGTCTTTGCGCAGGCAGCTGCCAAAGACCCCCAGACCATCCTGTGCCAGGTCGTGCAGACATATAAGCAGATCATTGCAACCCCCTGCAAAGCCCCCATGCCTGACGCAACTCCGGGCAATCTGTGCAGGAAGAACGCCGCCCGGAAGTTACTGGACTTAATCGAGTAGCGATGGCGTGGAGAGGTCGCCGTACGGCGAATTCTCCACGAAGCCGGTTGAATCGTGAACATGGATTCTGCTATCATGGTGGGATGTACGTGTGACTTCGATTGGGCGGAGGGCAATGCGAACCCTGAAAAGGGGCGAGCGTCGTGGCTCCTCGTTGCGTGTTCCGGTACCAGAGACTGCGAGAGATCAATGCCAACTTCCACCAAGAATCGCACCAAGATCTGGTCGTTGACCGGTGCGTTTGTCGTTTTCCTTGCTTTGTCCGCGGGTTGTCCGGTCGCATTCAGCGGCCCCGTCATGCCGGACTTCTTATTGGAGGACGTCAACGCAACGTCTTCCACCTTTGGCCAACCGGTTTCCCCTCGCGATTACCTTCAGCAGGTTTCCGGTTGGTATTTCGGGCACGCTACATGAGGCTATTGCAGTATCCAGTTTGGATACCTCGACCAGATGCAGAACGATTTCGACACCAACCATCCCGAGCTCGGCATCCAGATCCTGGGTGTGAACGGAGCCGGTTTCGCCGGGGGAAACGGATCGATTACGTCCGGGCGCGATGCCCCGTGGCTACAGGATCTCGATGGTAACAACGACGGTTTGTCGGATGTGTGGGCCAGTTGGGGCGTCGCCTACCGCGATGTGGTCATCCTGGATGCTGACAATGCCAAGGTCGGGACATTCAATCTCACGACGTACAACCTGCAAGTTCCAGAGAATTACGACACGCTACGCCAGTTGTTCATCAACGCCGCCACGGTTCCCGAACCCGCCGGCCTCACCCTCATGGCGATCGGTGCTGCCGGCCTATTTCCGTTCATGCGACGTCGCAAGAACTACTTGCGAGTGTGTCTTAAAGGAATGTAGAACAGCGTGCGAGCGTGTCGAGGGAGGAGGCAGGCAAGGTCCGGCTGTTTGGGTTGCAGGCTATCAGGGTATTGACCTGTCGCGATTCCGACGCTTCCCAATCACCACACTCCCCGCCGTCACCAGCGCCAACATCATCGCCACCGCGCCCCATTGCGAGATCACCGGAATGCGCGGTTGATCCACAACCTCGAACTGGCGCATCATTTCGTGGTCTTTGTGTTCGAGAATGTGGCAGTGATATGGGAATCGCCCGGTGTAGTCCTCGAAGCGGGCAATGACGCGGGTGATCTCCTGCGGGTTGGAGCGCACCGTATCTTTCCAGCCGGATCAAAGCTGCACCTGCCGGGCGTTGCGGGGGACAAGGTGTACGTCAAGCACAATCAGTTACCCGACACCTCCTCACACGGCGGTAGCAGGATCGGGTCCTTCAGTTCGATCGTGAAATCAGGGAAACTCAGGTCGACCACGGTGTCTTCATTGATCTCGATGGTGAACCGCTGCTCGCACGCCTCTCGCTCGATGATCACCAGAATCTCATCGGGCGCCGGGTACGGTGGGAGATCGCTCAGAGCGTCCGCAGTTAAGCCACAAACGGTCGCTCGGTCGCTTGACCCCAGCCGAAGTTCAACTATGCCGTCCTCCAGAGATGGGACGACATCGAACAGTCCGCCGCCGCCACCAGTAGTCTGACCTTCAGTCAATGTCAATGCCCGGATTCTCAGAACATCCTCAGGAATCCCCAGAGCTTCGGCATTCAGCACAACCGCTCGAAGCAGCAGGCTCCTCCCCGCCAAGCCACACGGGAAACACCCCATTACCTGAGCGAGAATCAACATTAACCCAATGCCGCCAAGTGTCTTTTCCATCGCGTTAAGGCTTTCATGTTTCGTTGGAACAACTCTTCCAGAGCGCATCAAGTGTAGCGCGCATTACCTGTCTAGAATGCGCTGCACTATTCTGTCAGCTGCACAGGCGCGCATGCGTCGGGGAATCGCTCGTCGAATTCCTGGCTAAACCACTCACCGATCCGGTAGGACTCACCCGTGGTGGGTTCTGGAAACCCATCCTGAGCTCCACAACCATGTGAGAGTTCATGGAAGATACTTTGGATACAATTGGGGCAAATCGGTGTATCATCACAGTACCAAATTTCGGCACCAGCCAAGCTGCATCCCCCGTAGGAAACACCAGGTGGAGGTACGCACGGACCGCAGTCAGTTGAATTCGCGCAGCCCATCCGTGCCCGGCCGAAGCTCGATCCGCCGCAGCCGCAGCGGCCTTTCATGCACTGCCTGAAGCCGGTGGATACACCGGGCAGATCATTGATCATGCCGCATGCTTGGGACAGCTTATCTTCGCAGGCGATATTCGCGCCCTCACAACTCTGCCCGCCGCCGTTGTAGATCGACGGCCCGCTGCACACCACCGGCGGTGTGTACGGTATGAAGATGTCGATCACGTAGTTGATGACCATGCCCACCACGTTGCCGATAAACGAGAAAATCCCCCCCAGGCTGAACCCCCGCCCGGGCGTCTCCGGCACGTGCAGCATGGCCGCCAGTTCGGACGCGAACGCCGGGTCGGAATCCGGATCGATCATCACCCCGCCCAGTTCATCATACTGCCAGCCGCCGGGCAGTGGTGTGCTCGATGGCCCCTCGGCAACGATCAGAACGCCCCAGCTTGTCAATACGCCGTCTTCCAACGAAAGCTCCTGCTCCAGCGTGCGGGTGATCTCACCCTCCGTCAATTCCAGAACGAAGTTTACGCCGCCGGTAAGTGGCTCCGCCACCACGTGAGCGAATCCGCCAGCCAACACGCCAGATTCGTCGAAAAGCGTGATGTCCGTAGAGCCCTCGAGCTGCGGTGAATGCAACAACTGATAGGGCTCTCCAATGTTGACGTGGGCCCCCGCATTCGTGACACCGCTGACGAGCACCTGCTCCATGTCGTCCAGGAATTGCGTCAAGACCACCAACTTCTCATTGGGATCCCCTTCTCCCACCCATTGCGGGCGATAATGCGTCGGTCCTTCCAATGCAAAGGCGCGGTGTTCGGGCGATCGAACCACAGCGCCAGTCACGACGCAAGCGTTGTGGGTCAAGCGACCGTGTGCCGGTTGACATCTTCCATGTCAGGGGCAATGGGAGCGCAAGGTCGGACTCAACGGTCGGGAACTCCCGGTTCCCGGCGAGTCTGGTGGTGTTAAATGACGGCTTTGCGCCGTAGTGTAAAGAACGACGATTTCGATCAAAGTACCGGCGCGGAGTGGAGGCCATTCCACCCGCGCGCCGGGGACTCAAACGTGAAATCCATCCCTGTCCGTGTCGCGTTCCGGACACCGCTCAGGTGATCCCTTGAGGCGGCAGGCCAGGAAACGCTACCTGATACCGAATATTCTCCGAACGGGCGGCATGCGGCCGCGATAAACCCAGGGGCTGGAAATGCGACACGTATTACAGTTTCACCTTTTTGAGGCACGGTCTTATCCAGTCCCTGATCGTGCCGCACTCCGGACACCGCTCAGGTGATCCTTTGAGGTTGTATCCGCAATTCAGACACTGACCACGCACGGCCCTTTGCCGCGTTCTCCTTTGCTTGAAATGATGCCTGCAAGCCACGGCGACGCCGGCCAGGGAGGCGGCAGTGGCGACGATCCAGCCACTTCTGCCCGCCGCGACCATGGCGCGGATTACCACCACCGGCAGCGCCAGTGCGAATACAAATAAGATCCAATTCGGCCGTTTGTCAGGCGCCTGCGCCACACTCAACCCCCTCCTGGTCACAGCAGAAATCAAACTGGCTCTTCGCATCATTGTCACACGAATCGCGCACCATGTCCGCGTCGTTCCTACAATCCTGGGTCACGGTCGCGCAAATGACCAGATTTGCACCAACACACGCGAGCGCGCATGGCGGGCACCCAGATAAGATCGCACAAGAGGTGCCGGCCAAATGGCACTCTCCATGCTGAATGACACACGCCTTATGGTCATCCGCGTGGTCTTTGGCGCAGTCTTGCTCACGCTTGTTCCTGCCGAGCACGCACTGATACCCCGCGGCGTTCTGGCCACCAGAGACGTCGACAGACTCACCTGGGTAGGCAACCTGGATATACAGGTGGCCCAGCAGCGTTCCGAGCAGATCGCCGTTCAAGGGGCGAGGCGCCGGGAATACCTTCACGGTACGCTTTTCCAGCAGCTCCCATGCATTCGCAGTGCTCGCTGGATAGCCAGCCGCCGATACGAGACGAGCAATTGCGCCACTTCCGACAAAAGAAAACTCCTCCACGCGTACGACGACCCGGCGGTCGGGGATAAAGGTACCATCAATCGCGAGGTCACCGACCCAACCCCAGCCGATCTTGAACTCGAGCGCTGCGCCTTCAGTCTGCCCTGACTCATCGGGAACGGTCTGGTCCAGAACGGGCTCGTCGTTCAAAACGACCCACTCCAGGGTGCGGCTCGGGAGTCCCTGCTCCTCATTCACACGGGCAACGTACGCCGCCCAGGACTCACCGTCTCCGATTTCGGAAAGCGGAAGAGTGGCGGACACGGCGTAGAGTGTTTCGCCCCCAACGCCATCGTTGATGGCGAACACCGCCGTATTTTGCGGCAGCAACTCGCCAAACATCCCTCCATTGGCGAAGGCGGCCAACGGCGCTACCAGTACACCAACCAAGAACGAAAACAGCTTTGGCCTTCTCATCATTCTCTCCATTAACACGTTATACAAGAATCGTGACAATTCAACTACAGAACTCAAATTCAGACGGTCGATTCAACGCATCCACGGCCGATCACGCGGCAACGGTCCATCCGTCCCCGTTGCCCGCTGTGCGCCAGCCGTTCCGATAGCGCTCTTGGAACGGGCTCGCCGGCGTGGCGGCGCACGGGGCCCTCCAGGGCTATTCTTGCGAATCACGTGCAAGGAATCGCCGGCCTCAAAATCACGTGTGCCCTGAGGGACCACAAACGGCGACGCCATTGCTGTCTTGTCGTTTTTCATCGTGCGGCCTTTCAGGCAACAATTAAGGCAAGCGACCAGGCGACCATCGGCGCTGGTATCAGAGCATCTGATGCCGTCGCGAGGCCTTGCCCCTGATCGGCCATCAATTCCAGCCCACTTCCAGCCGGTTCCGGCGCCCTGGTCGCCCTCGCATGCTCAAGGAGAAGGCCGACGCCGAACATCGCCAACCACACAAACGCACGCGGCGCGAAAAGCGCGCGCAAAAAATGTGGATCTTCTTATTCTTTTTGCCCCCTTGGCGGAATTCGTGAGTGCCAAAACGACCTGCACGGCGCAGAAACGGTCGTTTCCTGTGGGATTTCGCTGTTTTTCAGTCGTTGGGGCGTCCGGCGATTTCGGACCTCGGATTCGCCGGGGCGGCAAGATGCCGCTTCGCCAAGCTGCCGGTGACATTTCGCCCGGCAGTTTCCGGCGGCTTCTCGCTCTTCGGCACCATCGGCCAGCCCGATGCGGGCGTGATGGAAGGCGGCGGTTTCAAACTCACCGGCGGATTCTGGTTCGAGACCCCGCCGGGTGACTGCAACGAGACGGGCCTCGTCGATTTGCATGACTACTTCGATTTCGATGTCGAGGTCTGCATTACCGGCCCGACCGGCCGCATCCTCCCCGGCTGCGAGTGCTTCGACGTCGACCACAGCGACCGCGTCAACCTCCGCGATTTCGACGTCATTCAGGCGTCGTTCACGAGTCCTTGATCCGCCTCTTCAAGCCGGCTTCCGCAAGACAAGCTTCCACTACAGGGACGCGTAGTCCCCGCGCATCAGAGCCCCGAGCGCAAGCGAACGGGTCTTCGCAAAGGGCAGGTTTGCAGCATTCTTGGACCGCGATAGGTAGGCACAATGAAGACAGCACTCACCGGCGAGCGCCGCCCCCGCCGAAACTGGTGCGCGAGCTGAATCGTTTTGTCGACCGGAAAGGACCTTCGTCGCCGATAAGAACCCAGCCGAAGTTGGATTGCGGCACGTCGAGCCAAGCCTGCACGTCGGCCACGATGCTTGGATTAGAACCCCAAGTATAAAAGCCGATGCCACCAACGCCCGTGCCGGCGCTGGCTATGGCCGCAAAGTCTCCGCCAAGCGTGTTCCAAAATGGTGCCGCTTTGGGGTCTTCGATATTGTAGAACGGATAGCGCCAGGTGGCATCACCGTCGGTCGCGATCGCCCCACCCCCTTCGTTGCCCGCCGCGACGGATGTGCCCTCGCCCCAACCGGTCAATACCCGAAACAGGTCGACTCCGCTTACCCCGGACGAGGTTCGCGACACATAGAGTTCGAGCACGACCGAATCGATGGTGGATCCGGCGGGAACCGCCGCGGCGATGTCGAACGCCAGCAAGGCACGTCTGTAATTCCCGGTGCTGTTCCTGCCGCTGAAGAAGTATTGGCCCGCCCCGTTGCTGCGGTCATCCGACTCGGAGTAAATCGTGTTGTCCTTGCTCGCATGGAGGGTCACGATATCGGCACTTGCATGTCCAGGAAATGCACATATCAAAGCAAGCACACACACCGACAAACGATACAAACCGACACCTCCAAGCGCGCACGCATTTGCGTGCTTCCCAGCGCAAACGCATGGGCCGACATTGCCCCATCGGCCCGTGCAAATCCGCAAACAGACGGCAAGAATATCATTATGACAAACGACCACACCCGACTCAACGTCCTCCCTGCGGGTGGATAATAGAGCGGGGTGAGATTGTCGGCCCTAACCGTTCGCGCAGGGCCAGTTTCACTCGCCCCAGAGCGAACATGATCAGACCCCGCTCGGATGCCGTCGTGATGGCTGGCGATGGTGCGGCGTACAGTCAAAAAGGTACCACCCTGTCTCCATGACGGGCGGATCCGAAAGAGAGGTAGGCCGTCGCCCCTGTCCGACGGACCGTCCAAATCTAGCACTGGCAGCCCGAATCTGCCTACACCTAGCAGCATATGGCGGGGAATGGGGCTCAAACCAGCATCGAGGTAGAACCTGAACGGGGCACTTGGCAGGTTTGCGTTTGCCGGAACGCATCCTGTTGAAGCGGTCGAAGATCGCCACTAGAATCGTCGGCGGCCGATCTTGCGCCGGGGGTGTCCCATTGTCGGGACGGGCCGTTCGGCACGGGCAAGGCGGGGGTTTTTAGAGCGACTGGGAAGAGCGGCTGAGCTATGGCCAAGCAGCGCAAAAAACTGGGCGAATTACTCGTTGATTGGAACGTTATCGACCCCAATGGGCTCGCTGACGCCATTACGTATGCCAACGAGCACGGAAAACGAATCGGCGAGGCGCTGGTCGAAATGGAACTCTGCGACGAGGATGACGTCGCCAAAGCGCTCGCCACTCAATATGGACTTGAATATATCGACCTGGACAAGCAACCGGTAAACCGAGACGTTTTGGGCTTGATCCCCTCGAAGCTCATCGAGGAGTGCAACATCCTTCCGCTCGGCGAGGAGGGCAACCGGCTCAAAATCATCATCACGGATCCCCTCGACCTCGAATCCATCGACCTGCTTAGATTCCGGGTGGCCAAGGAGGTCATACCGTCGCTCGCCGCCCCGTCCAAAGTCAAACGGTTCATTGACAAGTTCGTCAACACCGAGGGCGACGTTCTCTCCCAGACCATGGCCAGCATCGACCAGGAGGCTCCGGAAGATGAGCAGGCCGAAGGCCTGAAGACCGTCGGCGACGAGGACGCTGACGCGCCCATCATTCGGCTCGTCAATTTGATCATTACCGAAGCCTGCAACACCCGCGCCAGTGATATTCACATCGAGCCGATGGGCGACCGCGTCCGTGTGCGCTACCGCATCGACGGCGTCTGCCACATCCGCGATGACATTCCGAAGAACATGCAAGCGGCCGTCATTACGCGAATGAAGATTCTTTCCGGTATCGACATCGCCGAGCGGCGAGTCCCGCAGGACGGGCGTATCAAGCTGAAGGTCAGCGGCAATCGCGTCGATTTCCGTGTGAGTTGCCTGCCGGCTTATCACGGTGAGAGCATCGTGCTGCGAATTCTGCGACCTGAGTCCGCCAGTGTAGGCATCACCGCCTTGGGTTTTGCGGAAGATGATTACCAGCGTTTCCAGGGTATCATCAAGCGCCCGACGGGTATTTTCCTCGTCACCGGACCCACCGGATCGGGAAAGACCACCACGCTCTATTCCGCGCTGCAGGAGTTGAATCGGCCTGATAAGAAGATCATCACCGCCGAGGACCCGGTGGAGTACAACTTCATCGGAATGAACCAGTGCCAGGTCAAAGAGGAAATCGGCCTGAACTTCGCCAAGATCCTTCGCGCCATGCTGCGCCAAGCACCGAACATCATCCTCGTGGGTGAGATTCGTGACCGCGAGGTGGGCGACGTGGCCATCCAGGCCGCGCTCACCGGACACCTCGTCTTCAGTACCTTGCACACGAACGACGCGCCGTCGGCCATCACGCGGCTCATTGACATGGGGATCAAGCCGTTCCTGGTCGCCAGCGCCATTCAGGCCATCATGGCCCAGCGTCTGATTCGGGTCATCTGCTCAGAGTGCAAGGTCGTGGACGAACATCCGGACGCCAAGGTCTTGAAACAGTTGAATTTCACGGCAGAAGAGATGGCGGGCCAGACCATCCATAAAGGGGCCGGCTGTAAACGCTGTGGCGGATCCGGGTATCGAGGGCGGG
>Ga0055452_10000117_pt1 | contig 18311 bp, 17 predicted proteins | sample China_Galinas_PW_6_FD_57735 | JGI IMG/M metagenome (GOLD analysis project Ga0055452, IMG submission 57735) | Wetland microbial communities from San Francisco Bay, California, USA, that impact long-term carbon sequestration - China_Galinas_PWC_D2 | ecosystem: Environmental > Aquatic > Marine >... | reverse complement strand
CCCAGCACTACGGGCGTGAAATTCATCCGCACACCAAACTCGCGGAACTCGATGGTAACCTGCTGATTGCCTTGCGGTACGGGAATGGGGAACTCGCCGCCGGCCAAGAACGACGCCGTCTCCCCGCTGATGGCCACGAGGTTCGGCTCCGCCAGGATGCTGCCCAGGTTGTTGTCCGCCAGGGCTCTGATGAAGAGCTGCGCCTGCCCGCGCGGAAGTCCGAGCGACAGCGTGGTGTTCGGACTCACCGGAATGCCCTCCGGTCCGGTCAAGAACGGGACGTCTTGCGTCGCCAGCGCACCTGCGGCGGCTCCGATGTTGATCGGGTTGATGCCACCCAACTGGTTGAGCAGGAATCCATCCTTGAAATTCTCGCCGGCAAGAAAGCCGTTGATACCCAAATCGCGGAGCGCGCTACGACTGATCTCGGCGACGGTGCAGCGCAGCAGCACCTGCTGCTCACCGGCCACATCCAGGTGGTTTTGCACAGACGCGGCCCCGGCTCGCCCCCCGGAGGAAGGCGGCAGGAACAGCCCTGCCAGCTCCGCCATTCTCTTGGCGCGCTCGGCACTCGATACCCGCCCGGTGAGCACCACGTTACCGAGTACGGACGTGGCCCGCGCCGAGGATTGCGGATCGATCATGGTGATGGCGCGGTTGAGTTCATCCAGGTTCAGCTCGACCGCCACATTGAGCAGGTACTGATGATCCTCCGCATCCCATAGAACCACGTTGGTGCGCCCGTAACTCAAACCGGTCACCAGCAGTTCCGTCGGGCTCACCGTGCGGACCTCGGCAATGGCGCCCGCGATCACGTCCACGCGCGACACCTGGATATTGGTCTGGATAATCGCACTGCGGTTGATCGCCACGGAAACCGATTGCGAGTTTTGGGACATATCCATCACGGTCGCCTGGAAGCTCGGATTTTGCGCCCACGCCGCAGGCGACGCGGCAGCGCAGACTCCTAGCGCAACCAGTAAGACACGGCGATGCGCGCGACCAAGCCACCGTTTGCGCGAGGCGATCACTCGCCGATCTTCCTTAACTAAGCTCTCCATCATTCTTCCTCCACGACTTGGGAGTTATCATTCTCAGGTTTCTTGGTACGTGAGTCGGGACCCACTATTTCGCTAAGTGTCGTCCGACCGTTTTTCGACGTCGTTTTCGCCGGATGCGTAGGACCGTCCCCCTTCGTGATGATGCCGCTGGATACGCCCACGACTGTTCTCGATTCAGCGCTCTCGAATACGGTCTGGCTGACTTCCACCGCGCCACCCTTCGCGGTGACCACGGTGACGCCGCATTCCGGCTCCTTCTCGGGCTGCGGGGGGGGCTTTGGCGCGACGTAGTGTTGTGGCGTAACAGGATTGGCCGCCTGAGCGAGGAACGCTGCCAGCAGACCCCCTGATGACTTCTCGCCGTTTTGCTCACCCGGCGTCTTGCCAGAGCCGGAGAAATTGAAGACCTTACTTTCCAGTGCAAACGCTCCGTTATCGGTCGTCGTGTCGCCGTCGCCGCGCATGGCGAGGGTCAGCTTGCCGCGCGTGCCGGCGAGGTGCAGCTTCGGCACATCGTCCTCGGCCACCAGCAACGTCGCCGACTTGGCCGGCTTGACATTGGAACGGCCTTCCTGCGACGACGGCGGGCCCGTGGTCGCCTGACCGATGGCGGCGACCTGGACACGCTGCAGAATGACTTCCGCCACGGTCTCCTTTCCGCGACGCCCCTGTCCGGTGTCGACATCCATCACCACGATCACGTCGACCCAATCGCCGGGCTTGATCTGGTAGGCCACGCCGGTGACTTCGTCGATGCGTACCGACACGGCGCGGAAGCCTTCCTTCACCATGCCGCGCATACCGGCGGGCGTCCCCTCCGGCGCAATCATGCTTTTTAAAATCGGCGAATGTTGAGGAATGGACTTGGATGTCACCTGACCCAGAACCTCCTCGAGCGAGGTGAATCGCTCCTGAGCCGGTGCGAAGGTATCATCGCTGGTTTCGACCAACTCGACCGCTTCTTCCGTGATTTTCATGTAGCTGTCGATGTCGATGCGCGCCCGCACCACCTTGACCGCTTCCGCCTTTGCCGTTGAGCCTCGCGCTTTTTGCACGGCGTCCACGAGAAACTTTACCGCCACCAGCCCGACACACAGACCGAGGACCAACGGAACGATCGCCTTGCCCTTCATGATGACCTACCTTGTTCGTAATCAGAGGCCCAACGGAGCGACGGAACGTAAGGGACTCCCATGCCCATGCTCGCGACCATCCCGGCCGGAGCCCGTCGCTTTGAAACACGGACTACACTTGAGTGCTTATCGGATTGATTCGGAGTGGGTTGGACAAACAGCATGGAAAAACTTCAGACTCATGCCGTCACCACGCGCCAGGGTGGTTGGCGCCGCAAAGTGAGTCATAGCACAGAAGCACAAACGCGGCGCAGGACCGATAATGGTCTCGCGCCGCGTTTGCCGCGACTCGCACGGCCCGGCACGCGGCGCGAACGTCGCATGCCTGGCATGTTGGCCGCCCTAGAGCGTGCAGCCTTCCTTTCGCATTGTACATTGTCCGGTCAGATTGAAGCCGCCGATCCCGAGAAAATCCCCGAACAGCGAGACGTTGTCATACGGCACGGTGATTTCGACGGTCTCCTGGCAGGGCCCCTGCGTAATCGTGGGCGGATCGATGGCGACATTCGTCGGCGCCATGATCTCGTTAATCCGCGCGATCACGTTGGCGTACGGTGCCTGCGACGTCTGCAGCGAAGCGAGGCGGCAGCCCTCGCGGGCCGCGTGCTGCAGAGACTGCCGTATCATAAACACGTAGCCAAACTCGATGATGCCGAACAGGATGGTAAGCAAGAGCGGAAGAATGACCGCAAACTCGACGATGGCGCCTCCGCGCCGCCGGTTCTCGGCGGAACGTCGCCTCTTGAATGGTATCCACAGTTTCATTTTCAAATCCCCCACCAACCGAACATCTTCGCCGCGAGCACGATCAGCGTACCTCCGGTGAGCGGCACGCCGTACGGCAGCAATTGCGACGTGTTTCCGAAGCTCTTGGCGGAACCAAATTCACTGAACATCGTCTTCTTACTCATGCACTTCGCAAAGATCACGCTCATGTTGGTGCAAGCCATATGCAGTCGCCCCGTCGACAGAATCATGATCACTGCGGCGATGCCCCCAAGTGCCGCCCCGATGCAGAACGAATAGAGCGTGAGGAGCGGTCCCATCCAGACACCGATCGCAGCCATCAGCTTGACATCGCCGGCGCCCATTCCGTGCATGAGCCACGGTACGATCAGTAGACCGAATCCGATGAGCATGCCGAGCGTACCTGCGGTCACGCCCGCGCCGCCGAAGTAGTATCCTTGCGCCGCAAAACCGGAGACAAGAAGAGCGAGGTTCAACCAGTTTGGAACCCGTCTTTGCGCGTAGTCAATCCATGAGGCCAGCAATACGCCGGGCACGAGAATCGCACAGGTCACATGCCAGAATCCGAAATCCATCGAGTACCACTCCTTTTGCGGCGGTGATCGTTTCGAGGTACTCGACCTGAATCGAGACCCTTACCCAAAACCGAGTGCGCTCTTTCCCGTTGCGACTTCCCCAGTGGATTCCCGACGCCTACGGTCTACAGGCAGGGGTCCCCGTGGCGCCCGGACTTCATCGCCGCCATGGGGTACACGGACCCCGCCGACCCTCTGCGTTTCCAATATCGGGCGGATGCCATCCCCCCGGCATTGGCCACTTCACTGTCTTGAATGTATGAAACGAAACCCGCACGGGCAAACGACTTTTTGTGGACCATGCGTCCGTTTCGGTTGGTTCGCGACGGTGACAGCGTTACGCTCCTTTCGCCTTTCGGACGTACGCCGGTCGCGCGGTGGAATCCAAGTCCACCGCGGTCGAATCTTCATGGTTCGACGTATGACAAGCGTGGTACCGATCAGCGGTCGATTTTATCGACCGATCCATCGAGGGGCCTCGTCAGGCAGCGTCCACCGCGCCTGCGATCGCCTCATAAATCCCCTGCACCTTGTCGCCAAAGGTAGCCAGCACCGCGATGGCACCTGCCATAATCAACGACAACAGTATGGCATATTCAGTTGCTGTCGGTCCGCTTTCGTCGCCGCTAAACCGGCGTATTTGTTGTACAAATCGCTTCATCGGGCTCACCTCCAATCAGCCCGCGCTCTCAAATCAAACGGGAGAAGCACTCAGCTTGAGCGCGGAGGCCCTGCAGATACAAATGTCCAATACATTTGAACACACGGCAAATGTATGCGCGAATCTTTTGGTCAATAAAAAAGGACGTCCCATAAGGGGAGACTTGGGCTCTCGCAATCAGGATGAGAGAAACGTCCAGGTACGTACGAACGTTCGCGTGACAAACGCGCCGCCCCGCCAACAGAGTGAGGCGCGGCCGTCCTTGCAGGCAGACCATAAGCAGTCCGATAGGTAGGATCAGTCACGAGGGGATCGTCGCGCCCGGCCGCCACAAAAACAAAGAGGGGCACCGGCAATCCGGCGCCCCTCTCCAGGGGTCCATTGTCGCGAGTCTTGTCACGACGAGTTTAGTCTTGTGCGTCCATCAGGTCGCGGTACTTCTCATAAAGCGTCGGATCCCGTGAATCGAGATCTGCTTCATCATCGAAGACCTGCAACACCTCCGAGTCGCCCTTGCGTATCCGGACTTCGATGGTGCCATCCGCCTTCAACTCGAAGGACTGGCGGGCCTTACCGGCCGTGATGCGCTGGAAGACGCGGTTTCCGGACTCATCATCACCGCGAAACAGCATCGTGTGCGGTGGCAGATTCGGCAGCACGAGAGCGTTGCCCGATTCGTCTTTCAGTTCGGCCAGCGCCTCGTGGAGCTTCTCCATAGCCTCCTCGTACTGCGCGCCGGCTTCACCCATGGCCTCGCCGATGTGGGCTCGCCAGTCATTCAGGCCGGCGTTCAGGTCGTCGGAATCGAGCCCATCGAGGTCAACGTCGAAATCCAGGTCATTGAGACCGTCGAAGTCCATTTCGAAGACATTCACGTGCTCGGTATGTTTGTAGGCGTCGTAGGCCTCTTCATCACCGGCTTGCAGCTCCTCGGCGTCGGCATACGTCGTCACCGTTTCATCACCGTTCTCGTCGGTACGTGTCACAACGATTTCGCCGCCGTCCTCCTGCGTGATCGCCAGCGTCGTGTCGTCATTCTTGATGACCGTCTTCACGGTCTTGTGGTCACCGCCCAGAGAGAACTGGAAAGTACGATTGCCGCTCTTGGGCAGCAGCATACGCACCTTTTCCGGTAGGCCGGTGATCTCCTCGAGGTCCCCGAGATCGCCGATTTCCCATTCGCCGTCGTCGCCCTTGCGCAGGAACTTACCGCGAATCTTCACGGCCTCGTCCAGTTCCGCCAATTCCGGCATGTCGAATTTCCACTTGAAATCGCCGGTATCCTCGCGCGATCCCAGAGTGGCCGTCAGTGTCTGCTCCTTACCGTCGCGTAACACCACCACGTCAACGTCGTCGCCTGGCTCGTGATCGCCGACGACCTTGACCAACCTGGCGATGTCGCCCTCTGCCGACTCACCGTCGAGGGAGAGAAGAATATCGTGGCTGGCCAGTCCCGCAGCATCGGCCGGGCTTCCTTCTACGACGTTCAGGATCATCACGCCCGACCCCTTGGTGCCGGTTTGTGCGTCCACGGCATCCGGAACAGGACCCATCGAGATTCCGAGCCACGCGCCGTCACCGCCGACCGCACCACCAATCTTGACGACATGCACGAGGCCGTGCCCTTCCGCACCCCCGTCACCCGTCTTGAAGGTGAATGTACTTGCGTGTCCCTCGCCCTCCGCGTCATCGGATACCCAGACGACACCACCATCTTCGTCGGACGTCGACCCGGTGGTCACGTATGTCTTATACGTGTGCGCCTTGTTCGCATCGCCGTCTTCGGCATCACCGACCACGACCACCTTGGCCTGCACTTTGGCTTCTTTGGGGGCCACGTCGGCCATCGCCGACGAAACCCAATACGGCATGGCGGTCAACAACACACTGGCCACAATCCATTTCATCGCTCTACTCCCATGTATAGTATTCGCATTCCTCAGGCCCGGCTTGAAGCACGTTCAAGAAGCCATGTCTGCTCTATAACGTTTCACGCAAATCGCGTGGCAAGTCCTGTACGGCCGGACGGCGCAGCGTGCGCGTCCGATCCACTTCGATCCAGTAGACGTTGCCTTTTTCGTCCATTACACCGAACACGTCGCGTCCGGTATTTCGTTGGATCTGGGGCATACCCGCATTTCGCATCAGCCCCTCGCCCGCTTGACCTACGACCGGAATCTCCTGGACGGCAGCCGGGTGGTCTTGGACCACATTCGTGGCCATTTGACCGCGATCCGGGTTCGGCGATACGGCAGGTTTCGGTATGACCAGTGCGAGAATCGCTGCGGCCACCGCACCGGCCGCCATCAACCAATGCCTGCGGAACAGGTAGAACCTGCGCGGCGTCGCCTGAACGGGCAACGCCACCGGATCGAATGCCACTGCGCCCTTGAGCGCCGCACCGAGCACCTCACCCGCCACGGCATCCAACTCGCGGTACGCTTCCCAAAGACGATGTGCGTCCGGGTTGCGGAGCAGTTCACGGCTTAGCACAAGCAACTCTTCTTCTGTGATCTCGCCGTCAAGCTGCCGTACGATCAGTCTTTCGATGTTCGGGTCCATGCCGTTCATCACACTAATCCTCTTTCTCTGTGAGGCTCTCACGCAGTAGCCGTCTCGCTCGAACAAGTCGCGTCTCCACCGAATCCACCGGCATGTCCATCACGTCGGCGATCTCCCGATAACTCAAGTCGTTGAGGTGCCGCAATACGAATGGCTCGCGGTAGAGAGCGGGCAGCGATTGAATCGCCGCAAGCACCTCACGGTGCCGTTCGCTTCGACGGACGGACTGGTCGGTAGAGTCGGGAGCTGCGGTTCGAGGCTCTTGCGCCTGCAATCCTTGTGCGTGCTTCTTACGACGGGTGGTGCCGCGACCTTCGTCGAGCGCCGCGTTTCGCGCCAGCCGATAAAGCCAGGGACGCCAGCGCTGAATGTCACGCAATTCGCCGATCCGTTGCCAAAACTGAAACCACACCTGTTGCGTGACATCATCCACCCGATCCGGGTCGCCCAGGACTCCGAATACGACACCGCGGACCCACTGGCCCTGCCGGCGAACCAGCTCCGAAAATGCGTACCGATCACCCTGTCGGATCGCTTCGACAACTGGCTCTTCTGCATCGTATTCGGCCGGCTTCACTGCCATTTCCGCCCTAATAGACGAATCAGGAGGTGGCGTCCTGTCAGCCCGACTGGAATATTCCGTCGGGCGAACAAGGACGTCGGCAAGCCCTACATCACGCTTCGGTTGCCCGCCGATTGTAACAAATACCGATAATTGGGCTTGGGCTGGCGTAGGGGGGAGTACTTACGCGGAGAATGCGGCCAGAAGCCATACTACGCTCGTACCAAATGTATTCCGCGACGCGTGGATCCAATGTCCCGGACTTCGATTGGGAAGGGCAGACACAGCTCCTTGCCACGCCGCCTTGCGCTCGGCTATCGTGCGGCTCAAATCGGGAACGAAGGGCCGACCGGCCTTTCAAACCACGGGAGAATTGGAATGCGCGTGTTGTGCAAACACTTCAGAGCCACGTTGAAATCCTGGCAACAGCTTTTCCACGACGCGGCCGACTTCGCATCTTCGGTCGGGCGAGAGAGACTGGTATCCATTTCGCATTCCCAGCATGGTGGGGAGGGTATCGTGTCGGTCTGGTATTGGGGCGAGCCTGAGAATTGCCACAACTGCGGCTACGACCTGACAGGCAACCAATCCGGCCTGTGCCCGGAATGCGGAACACGGCATTCGTGGGAGTCCCCGCCCGGCGAGTAGGCGAGGCCGGCGGAATCGGCCGCGCGGGAGATAATCCTGCGGTTATGGGAGCAAGATTTCATGACCGAATCCAAGATCCGGCAGGGGCAGCGTACCTTGTTGCTGCGTTTGATCGACGAGGCGTTCGATAAGACGGCCTGGCACGGCACCAATCTGACGGGATCCGTTCGCCGCGTCTCGGCGACGCAAGCGGTGTGGCGGCCACAGCCCGGGCGTCGGAATATCGCTGAGATCGTCCTGCATTGTGCCTATTGGAAGTACGCGGTTTGCCGCCGCATTACGGGTGCGAAACGGGGCACGTTTCCGCTCAAGGGCAGCAACTGGTTCGACGTGCCTGAGAACCTCACGGACGCGCAGTGGAAATCGCATGTGAAGCTACTGGTGGATATGCACCGTTCGTTGCGGGGGGCGGTGGCCACAGCGGCATGGGCAAAGATCGCCGCGGGACCCGGCGGAAGCGCGAACGGCCCTGCGTCGCATATCCACGGAGCGGCCATGCACGACTTGTATCATGCGGGACAGATCCAGACACTGAAGGCCCTTCAGAAGCGCCGCTAGGACGTATGGCGAAGTCGGCGCAATAAAGCGGCCGCCCACGCTTGCGGGGCGGCCTTATAGCATTCTCGCCACATCGGAGCATCCCGTTTCGGTGACGACCTCCGGGGCGAGTTCCAAGAGAAATATGCACCACGAAAGCGCGCCGAGCAAATCGATTCCAAGAAAAAAAAGAAGAAAAATAACTGGTGCCTGAATGTGCATTTGGAGGGTCGCTACGGTAGAGGCTCGGCTTGCGACATCGGCCGTCCTTGCAGCGAGTGAGGCCTTTCGCAGCGCCAGGACACGACCCGGAATCCGGCCATGACGACTGAGAACAATCCTCCGCGCCGTGTGAGGTCCAATATGGGACCGGCAAACCCACGCGGACAACGGCTATCTTGACGCGTTTGGGGAGTTGCCGCATGATCGGCGTGCCTTCGGAGCGTCCACGTATCGGGGTCTTGGTTCTCCGGAAGATTTCGCGGCCTCAGTATTCTCTCAACACAAGTCTTTGTGTAGCAAGAGGTTACTGCGGCACGCCTTTCGCACCTTGTCATCGAGGCCGTCATCTATGAAGAATCTTGCCATTGTGGGTGCGGGCACCATGGGCGCGGGCATCGCACAGCTCGCCGCGACAAGCGGGACGACCGTCCATCTGATTGACGTGAGCTCGGGCGTGCTCGAATCGGCGTTGAATGGGCTGCAGAAGCGAATCGACCGCCTTGTGGAGAAAGGCAAGATCGACGGTTCCGCGGCTGACGAGATTCTGGGTCGTATCAAACCGGCGACCGAATTCGACGCGTTACAGGACGTCGAGTTGGCCTTGGAAGCCGTCGTCGAAGATCTCGCTGTCAAACACACCGTCTTCCGGTCGCTGGAAACGGCCCTACCCGCGACCGCTGTACTGGCCACCAACACATCCTCGCTGTCCGTGACGCGGATCGCCGAGGCCGTAGGACATCCGGGCCGCGTGGTGGGGATGCACTTTTTCAACCCGGCGCCGCTGATGGCGCTGGTCGAAATCGTGGCCGGCGACCGGAGCGAGGACGCAGCGCTGGACTGTGCGGTTCAAGCCGCACGCGCCTGGGGTAAGACCCCCGTTCGCGCCAAGGATACGCCGGGATTTATTGTCAACCGGGTGGCACGAGGGTACTACCTCGAGGCCCTTCGTCTGCTGGGCGAGGGAATTGCCGGCGTCGACGAGATCGACAACATTATGCGCACGCACGGCAAGTTCCGCATGGGCCCGTTCGAATTGATGGATCTCGTCGGGCTCGATGTCAATTATGCCGTCAGCGTGTCAGTATGGGAACAGATGGACAAGCATCCACGATTCACGCCGCACGATATTCAACGAGGACTGGTCGAGAAAACCCAACTCGGGCGCAAGACGGGGCGCGGGTTTTATGATTACTCCGGCGGGTCTCCGGTGCCCGCCTGTCCGGTCGATCGGAAGAGCTTCGGTTTCCCGCCGCTGCTGGCGGACGGCGTGCGCGCTATGGCCACTCGTGCGGGCGCCCCCGCCGCCTCGAGTACGGAGCAGTACGTGTTTTGCCGCATCCTCAGCGCGATCCTCAATGAGGCGGGCTTGGCGTTTTCCCAGCAGGTCGCCACCTCCGAAGACATCGATACGGCCATGACCAAGGGCACCAACTACCCCAAAGGCCCGTTGGCCTGGGCGGATGAGATCGGGCACCACACCGTCCACGGCATCCTAAGCGCCCTCAACGAACAGTCCGCCGACGGCCGGTACGAACCCGCGCCGCTTTACCTTGATTAGCCGGAATCGTTGCCGTCATTTCACGGCACGTTGCGTCGGGCGCACGAGAACAGCCTCAGCGGCATTCATCATTCGGCCCAGTCTGGAACGTGAATCGCGATGAGCGGGTCGAAGCCGACCGTCGTCGCCGGGCCCGTTCCCGGAACAGCGAACTCACCTTGTTACGGGCACGCTTGTTTTTGAGAAGTGTCTGGTTATATTTCAAAACATCATGGCACAGCTTCGATACCTCGATGACAACGGGCAACTTCAAACCAAGACGCTCGATGTGGAACACTTCATTCTCGGTCGCGCTCCAAGCTCTCAGATCGTGATGGACGATGACACCATCTCACGCGAGCACTTGCGCATCGATATGGAGCCAGACGGACGGTTCCGCGTCAAGGACCTCGGCAGTCGCAATCGGTCGTACGTCAACGGCGAATTGATCACGGAGACGCTTCTTGTCGGCGGCGACATCGTGCGCATCGGCGATCGCGTGCTGGAATTCCTCGATACGACGGTCGCAGAGGAACAGATCAACCTGGACTTCCTGACTGAAAGTACCGACCCGCCGCCGGATTGTGAATGGGCAAAACTGAAACAACCCGTTTCGCTGACGCTTCACCAGGCGGAACGGCTTTCCGCGTTGTGGACCGACCTGCCGCTCATGGCGCGGTCGGAAGACATCGCGGAACTGGCGCTGGGGCAGGTATTGCTCGAGCTGCAAGCCGATCGCGGCATGATTGCGCTACGCGGCGAGTCGAAGACGGACCTGCGACCGCTGGCGCATCGGGCGTTACGAAGGCCATCTACCGGCGGCATGACGCCGGTCAATGGAGCCTTTCTTTCCGCCCCCATTTTACAGAGCGTGGCCGGGCGCTACCCCACAGTCGCGTCGAAGATCAATCCCAAAGCACAATTTGCGTCAACGGGCATCGTGGCCCCGCTCACCTTTCGCGGCGATGTGGTGGGCGTTCTCTATGTGGATCGGGCGACATCCAAGAAGCCGTTTAGTGCGGCCGCCATGCAGTTCGCCCTGGCCGCCGCAGCACAGATCGGCGCGATGCTGGGCGAGGCGACGCGGAAGCTGGTGCGTGCGGCGGCGCGAGAGGGCGTCGCCTGGATGACCACGCTGCGGCGCGTGCAGACGGCGCTCGGCACCCCGATCGAAGGCAGCGACGCCTTCGACGTGGCGTTCAATCGGTTTCCCGGCCGCGTGCGCTGCGGCGATTTCGCGGACGTCGTCCACGTGGACGAGCAGCAATGCTGCGGCATTGTGGTGGACGGCGGTGGGCACGGCATTACGGGCGTGGTGCAGGCGTCGGCGATTCGCGCGGGGATACGAACGTGTGTGGCCGTCATGGAAGACGGCGCCGCCGATCCGGCGCCGATGTTCAACGAATTGAACCGCATGATCGCTTCGTCGCCTACCCGTCAGATACTTCCGTGCACGTATTTTGCGATCGACATGGCCGCGGGCAAGCTCGTGTACATTAACGCGGGCGGCGCGCCGCCGATGTTGATGGTGGCGGCGGGCCGGCTGGTGACACTCGATCAGCCGTCCCTCGTGCTGGGCATCGACCCGGACTATGTATACGAGGCGACGCGTGTCGATCTGCCTGAGACTTTCCGTGTGGTATGCCATACCGACGGCCTCGTCGAAGCGACGAACCGCGCCGGCGAGGCCTTGGGCGACGGGCGCCTGCACGAGGCTTTGCTCCACCGGGATGCCTTTATCAACGCGAACGAGATTCTGGCCACGGTGAGCAACTTGTGGTCGAACCATCTGTCCGGTGCGCAGCCGGACGACGACGCGCTGGTGCTGATTGTGGGCCGCGGTTGACATCTATCGGAAGTAATGCGCAGGGGCAAACGAGTTTGCCCCTGCCACTCGGAGACGACAAGACTGTGCTGAGAAGGCCTATTGACAATATGGTGCAGCCATGATCGCGGCCGAATCTGCGGAACAACGCATTGTCTCGAAGCTCCTCGACGAGGGGACGCTGACGTCTGTGGGTCTGGCGGCCATGCGACGCGAGTCGGAGTTGATGGGGTTGCCCATGGTCGACGTGCTCCAGGCGCACGACATCGTGAGCGAGGTCGACGTCGCCAACACCTACGCGGACCTCAGCGGATTGCGCTATCTCGATCTGACGCGGCGTACGCCTTCGCGTGCCTGGGTACTGACACTCCCGGAGAATATCGCGAGAAAGAAAGACTGTCTATTGTTCGGCGAGGTCTCCGGGCAACTCGTGGTCGCGGTGGCCGACCCGGCCGATCCGTCGGTCATGGCGGCTATATCCTCGCGCTTCGAACGACCCGTGCAATACGTGGTTAGCCCGCGTTACCAAATCGTCGAAGCGATCGACGACGTGTACGGCAGCGCACGGGCGCAAGGGGCGCGCGTCCGCGAAGGCGCACCGATTTCCAGCTCGGTGGCCACGACGTCGGCCACCGGCATCAACGTGGTGGAGCAGTTCGATAGCATTCTCGATGAGGCCGTCGATCGCCGCGCCAGCGATATCCATTTGGAATCCGAAACCGACCGTTTGCGCGTCCGCCTTCGCATCGACGGGCGAATGATTGAAGTACGCGCCTACCCGCTTGACGTGGCGCCGGCCATGCTGTCGCGCATCAAGGTGCTTTGCACGCTTGACATTACCGAAAGGCGAAAACCGCAAGACGGTCGGTTCAGCCATCGCAGCTTCGACCAGGACATCGACGTGCGCGTCGCCGTCATTCCCACCGCGCGCGGGGAGCACGCCACCCTGCGACTCCTTTCAGCGGATCGCAGTCGACTCACGCTGGAAAATCTCGGGATGGGTCTGGAGCTTCGGCAGGCGTTCGAGCGGCTGATCCGCCGACCGTACGGCATCATCCTCCTAACCGGTCCGACGGGTAGCGGCAAGACCACGACGCTCTATGCCGCCCTGCAGTGCATCAACAGCGTGGACAAACACATCGTGACCATCGAGGACCCGGTGGAATACAAGATCCAAGGGATCAACCAGGTCGCGGTCGATTCGGAATTCGGGGTCTCCTTCGCGCACGCGCTGCGCAGCATTCTCCGGCACGACCCGGATGTGATCATGGTCGGTGAGATTCGCGACGAGGAGACGGCGCACCTGGCATTGGAAGCATCGCTCACCGGCCACCTCGTGCTGGCCACCCTGCACACGAATTCCGCGGTCGGCGCCGTGACGCGTTTGTTGGATATGGGCTGTGAGCCCTACCTGGTGGCCAGCGCGCTGATCGGCGTGATGGCCCAACGACTGGTCAGGAAGATCTGCCCCAACTGCAGACGCGGCTACACGCCCAATCGCACGGAGCGCGAGATCATGGACATTCCGCTCGATCGCACCGGCGCGGAGATCTTCCGCGGCACGGGCTGCTCGCGGTGTCTGCGCACGGGCTATTTCGACCGGGTCGGCGTCTATGAGTACGTGCCGTTCGACAAGCGGCTCTCGCAATTGGTGATGGAAAAGGCGAGCACCGAATCGATGGAGACCTACGCCGTCGAACACGGCGCGATCACGCTGCGTCACGATTCGCTGAGCAAAGTGCGAGACGGAATGACGACACTGGAGGAAGCGCTGCGCGTCACGCGGTCGGAGACGTAGAGTGAATGTCGTGTCATAGGTAGGCGCGAACGGAGAAACGTCGGGGCCTGTGACACTCTTGGCGGGACATCGACTTGCCACGAAGTCGCGAAAGAATGTAGCCTCCGTTGTTCTACGCAAGTCGCTTGCGAAGGACATTCGCCGAGTGTGCGGTCTGCGCCTCATATGTGATCACGGTTCGACCCTGTCGTTCGCGCGCGTTCGTTGTTCACCCCAAAGGGGTGGCAACATGTTAGCCCAGGGCAACGCCCTGGGGACCGGAACACAAGTATGTGGCAGCCCTGAAAGGGCGCAACACGAGAGGCATCCTCAGGTCATGACGATGTTGGAGGAGCCCCGCATGTTTATGGGTCGCCATCGGATCGAGTCTGGTGAACGGTACGTCGGGGCTGAGAGGTTGTTACGCCCCTTCAGGGCTCTTTGGCATTGCGTTCCACAGACCCAAGCCGTTGCCGTGGGCTGACATGTGACTGCCCCTTCGGGGCGAGAATCCTCTCTTGGGTCTTCGCGTTCCGTGGCGGCCGTCGAGTGGTACAAGGATATGTGCGGACGATTCACGCTGATTTCGCCCGGCGAAGTACTGGCCGAGTTCTTTGAGCTGGTCGATACGCTGGACATCAAACCACGATACAACATCGCACCAACCCAGCCTGTGGGCGTTATCCGGCAGGGTAGGGATACCAATGCCCGCGCGTTCGATTTGCTGTACTGGGGTCTGATTCCCTCCTGGGCAAAGGACCCAGCGATCGGGAACCGCATGATTAACGCCCGCGCGGAGACCGCCGCCACCAAACCATCATTTCGGTCAGCCATGAAATACCGCCGCTGCCTTATTCCCACTGACGGCTTCTACGAATGGAAGGCGATCACCGGGCAGAAGCGTAAACAGCCGTACTTCATCCGTATGAAAGATGAATCGCCGTTCGCGTTCGCCGGACTTTGGGAACACTGGCAAGATCCCGGCGGCTCAGAGATTGATTCCTGCTGCATCCTCACGACCGAGCCGAACGAGCTGATGGCCGACATCCACAACCGGATGCCGGTGATTTTGGATCCTAAGAACTTCGCGCAATGGCTCGATCCGGAAATCCAAAAGGCGGATGCCGTCGATTCATTACTCCAGGCATTTCCGCGAAGCCGCATGAAGGCATTTCCGGTTAACACGACGGTCAACCGACCGTCAAACGATACGGCGGCGTGCATCGAACCGCTGGACGCAGATGTTTGAGGCCGCCAGTGTGACGGGCAGATGCTGGACGAAACTAATCGTGTGGCGGCATTATGGGTGAAGTCGCGGAGACTACCGACGCACAAGGACCTTCTTTGGGGCCGGCCACCAAGACGGATCGTCCGTGCCTCGTCTGCGGCTACAACCTCCGCGGGTTGGGCGAGGAGCCGCGGTGTCCCGAGTGTGGCCTGCGACATGTGCCGGAACGATTTCGACAACAAGTATGGAACCTCGTTGACTCCGGGAAATGGTTTTTCTCGGGAATGTTCACGCCGTTCCATAAGCGTCTACCCGGTTGGTGGTGGTCGCTGGATCGCGAGCGGGACGTGCAGATGTCGTTTCGCGCTGTCGTCCGAAACCTGTTGCTGGCGGCCATCATTATCTACGCGGCGGCGGCCGGTTTTGACTCGATCGTTGTGGAGGTGACTGAGGTCCTCACTGCCTACTATCCCGACGGCACCACTAACTCCCAAGTCTGGCAGCGCAGCCACAGAGGCCTCTTTCATCGGCACGATTGCGAACAAAATCGCAGTTTTACAGGCGATGCGCAGAGCTATGCAATAAGGTCATCGGCTCGCATCGACTTCTGTCGCACCAGCACATTTGTCGGTCCTGCCGGGCTGGTGTTCCTGCTCGCGTGCCTGATATGGTTGTGCCCGAGCGGTATCGGCCTGTGGACGCAGATCCGCAAGGGGCTACCCGCATTCGCCCGGGCGCCAAGGACCATCCTCGCCGCCACCAATCTGGAATCCCACCGCGTGATCTACAGCGCCATCCTTGCGGTGGTCTGGATGATCATCGAACTGATCTTAAGGTGGCACATGGGCAATGGAAATTCATTGGAAGACATTGGGTTCACGATATTGTCAGCCGCTCTGGTCTACCCGCTCGCCACGCTGAACTGGATCGGTCCACTCCGAAGCGATTTCACGGGACAACTGGTCCGATCGCGCCGGCACGCCATTCGAGTGTACTTGATGTACGCGTTTGTGGCTCCGGCAATTCTCTTCATCACGATTTGCGCGGCGATCGACGCGTTATCTTCCTACTGACCGATCCGACTGACACCCGATACCCGATGCGGACAGACGCGGAGATGTATGGCGGCGTGGTCCAGGGTCCGAGGTTTTGGTGTGCCATCGCGAAGATGCAGCGGTGGTGAGCAGGGCGGGTGCCTGGTTTCCGGCTTCAAAGCGGCGTGGAAGGTGGTGAAGTGAGGCCACAAGTTCCGACACATCGGACACCGGTTTGAAAGATCGGTGGTTATTCTAAATGCGGATCGCGCTCAAGCGCTGTAGACTGTTCATAGTAAGGCATCAGAAACGAGGCATCGTGACCGATGACGTATCCCATGACCCTGATCATGATATTAGTGCTGGCGGGTTGCCTGGCGGCGGGGATTGCGATGATTCGCCAAGCGCGGCGTTCGCGTGATCCTGCCGCCGGCACCTTGACTTGTCCGAACTGCCGGAAGGGCAACCCCGGCCGCGCCAAGTTCTGTGCCCATTGTGGCACCCCATTGAAGTGAGAGTTTGCGAGCACACGAGCCGGGCTTGGCGCCGGCGTCGGACGTTGGAATCCGGGTGCATGGTAGAATCGGTGGACTCGAAAACCACAGGGCGGGGCGCTGATCAAGTGCCGACGGAGCGTTGATCCGCCGGTCTGGTAAGGCGGGTGAACCTCTGGCCTTGCCCAGTAGAACCCCCTGCCCGACGTCGGGCCCGCCCAAATGCTACGCGTCCTGTTGATCCGGGCCGGCCTGCGTTGCCAAGCGGCAGCCGTGACGTAGACTCTAGGCGCGTTAGCGAATCAAGTTCGTCACTCGCGTGCTCGCATCCGTTTGAAGTGAAAGGGAAAACCCTATGGTTGACTACGATGACATGCCCGTCAGACCCTCGCGGCCGACAGGACCGCCTTTGTGGACGGTCGGGCTCATCGGCCTACCGTTTTTGTTGTTCCTGTTCGGCGCGGTTCTGTGGTTTGTCGTGCGCGTCGAGGTTGATGCAAACGAAATCATGGCGCTGGTGAAGAAAAGCGGCCGGCCCATTCCGAAGAACCTGGCCGATGAATTCGCCGACCAGGTCGTGCTCTATCCGGCGCTGGTCGATGCGATCGCGGCGGAAACCGGGCTCGACCCCGAGGCCGTCGCGACTCGGTACAAGGGCATCCAGTACAAGGTCTTTGGTCCGGGTCGATACTTCCCCAATCCCTACTCGTATCGCGCGAAAAAGATGCGTGCGACGATCATCGGCGAAAACGAAATTGGTGTACTCATACGTAAGTACGGCAAGCCTTTGCCATTTCCCAAGACCGTGGCCACCGAGCCCGACGAGCGCGGTCCTGTGGCGGAGATCCTGCGTCCCGGTCGGCACAACATCAATTTGCTGGCGTACGACATCCAACGATTCCCGGCCATCCAGATTCCCGAAGGTCGGGTCGGCGTCGTCACACTTCTCAGCGGCAAGGATCCCGCGGTCAAGAACACCTATACGGTTGAGCCGGGAGAGAAAGGTGTGCAGCGTGAGATCCGCCCGTCTGGATTGGAATACTACAACCCCTATCTAGAGCAGATCGAGATCGTCGACGTCCGCAGCCACAAGTACGACATGCTCGGCGAGGACGCCATCCACTTTCCCTCCAACGACAGCTTTACCATAACCATCGAGGGCACCATCGAGTGGGCCATTCGCCCCGACAAGGTGGCCGACGTCACCGTGGCGTACGGCGACGAGCAGGACATCCTCAGCAAGATCATCCTGCCCAACGCCCGCAGCATCTCGCGTATTCAGGGGTCCAAGCTCCGCGCCCGCGACTTCATCAGCGGCAAGACGCGAACCGCATTCCAGGTGAACTTGCTGGACGAGCTGCGACACGAGTGCTGGAAACAGGGAATCGACATTAAATCCGCGCTGGTGCGCGGTATTCAACCGCCGGCGGAAATCGCCGCGCTCATCAGCCAGCGCGAGCAGGCCGACCAGGAAATCGACCGGTCGACAAACGAGATGGAGGAGGCCAAGTCCGAGGTCAAACTCGTGGAGCAGCGCGAGCTTCAAGCACGGAATGAGGGGATCGGCAACGCCCGGCGGGACGTCGTCACCATGACCAAGAAATCGGATCAGGAACGCGTCATCGCCGTCACCAGAGCCAACCGCGAGTTGGAGGTTGCCAAGCTCGCGTTGCAAGCGGCCGAAAAGGAGGCGGCGGCGACCGTCTCG
>Ga0055452_10000114_pt1 | contig 18440 bp, 17 predicted proteins | sample China_Galinas_PW_6_FD_57735 | JGI IMG/M metagenome (GOLD analysis project Ga0055452, IMG submission 57735) | Wetland microbial communities from San Francisco Bay, California, USA, that impact long-term carbon sequestration - China_Galinas_PWC_D2 | ecosystem: Environmental > Aquatic > Marine >... | reverse complement strand
GGGTTGAGGTCGATCGTGGCCACGTGGTAGCCGTCAGCGCGCAGCCGGTTGGCCACCGCCCGCCCGATACCGGAGCCACCCCCGGTCACCAACGCGGTCTTCACTTCTTGCCCCCATCGCGGTCGGACATCGGTCGCCACGCGTTGCGGCGTCCGCGCACCACGGCGTCGCCGGTCCAGTCGGTCTCGGTTGTCAAGAATCTCCCTTCCTATTATGAGAACGCTACTCTCGCTGTGACAAGTTCCGCAAGACACTTCGGCGCAATCTGTCTAACTGCGGTGATGCGAGCCCCGGAGTGTCGGAATTGTTCCTGCGCAGGTTGTTACGGGATGCCCCAACGCAGCTTGAGTTCTCAAGGGCCGAATGTATGATTCGCCGAAGATGAGAACCGAGTTATCCGAACTCGAGGAGGCTGGATGCGAGTGCAGGACACGGCGGCGACCATCGCTGGCGGATCAGCGGAGGAGGGTCACGTGTCACGGCGCCGCATGCTGATCGACGGTCAGCTGGAAGCTGCGGGGCAGACATACCCCTCGGTCAACCCGGCCAACGGCGAGGTGGTCGGGTATGCCCCCAATGCCACCGTCGCCGATGCCGAGCGCGCCATCGCCGCAGCCCGTCGGGCCTTCGACACCACCGAGTGGGCGACCAACGTCGAGCTCCGGATCCGCTGTCTCGACCAGCTGCACACCGCGCTGGTCGAACACAGCGACGAACTGCGCGAGCTGACGATCGCCGAGGTGGGCGCCACCCGCGCGCTCACCGAGAGCGCCCAGCTGGACGAACCGATCAAGATCATCCGCTACTACGCTGACCTGCTGAAGACCTATTCGATGACGGAGGATCTCGGCGAGATCGAGAGCCGCGGACAGCGCCACCGTCGCTGGGTGGAGAAAGAAGCCGCCGGCGTGGTGGCGGCGATCATCGCCTACAACTACCCCAACCAGCTGGCCCTGGCGAAACTCGGTCCGGCGCTGGCCGCCGGTTGCACTGTGGTACTCAAGGCGGCGCCGGACACTCCGCTGACCACGCTGACCCTCGGCGAACTCATCGCCACGTACACCGACATGCCCGCCGGCGTCGTCAACGTCATCAGCTCGACCGACCCCGAAGTGGGTGCGACGCTGACGACCAGCCGTGACGTGGACGTCGTGACGTTCACCGGCTCCACCGCCACCGGCCGCAAGATCATGGCCGCGGCCAGCGAGACCATCAAGAAGGTGTTCCTGGAGCTGGGCGGCAAGTCGGCCATGGTGGTGCTCGACGACGCCGACTTCGGCAACTGCGCGATGCTGGCCGCCTTCATGGTCACCTCGCACGCCGGCCAGGGATGCGCGATCACGACCCGTCTGCTGGTGCCGCGCAAACATCACGACGATATCGTCGGGCTGGTGCAGAAGTTCATGGGCATGGTACGCTACGGCGACCCGGCCGACCCGGCCACCTACATGGGGCCGCTGATCAGCGAGCGGCAGCGCGACAAGGTCGACGGCATGGTCAAGCGCGCGGTGGAGGCCGGCGCGACACTCGTCACCGGCGGCAAGAAGGTGGAGGGTCCCGGATATTTCTACGAGCCCACGTTGCTGACCAACGTCGATCCGGACAGCGAGATCGCGCAGGAGGAGATCTTCGGGCCGGTTCTCGTGGTCATCGCATACGACGATGACGACGACGCGGTGCGCATCGCCAACAACTCGATCTACGGGCTTTCCGGGGGCGTGTTCGGCAGTGAGGATCGCGCGATCGCGCTGGCTCGCCGGATTCGCTCGGGCACGCTGAGCATCAACGGCGGCAACTACTTCGGCGCCGACGCCCCCTTCGGCGGCTACAAGCAGTCGGGTGTCGGTAGGGAAATGGGTGTTGCCGGGATGGAAGAGTTCCAGGAGCGCAAGACTTTCGCCACGGTGGTTTCCGGGGCCCAGGCATGAAGCCGCTGGAGGGAATCCGCGTCCTCGAGGTTGCCATGTACGGGTTCGTCCCGTCCTGCGGCGCGGTGCTCGCCGAATGGGGCGCGGAGGTCGTCAAGGTCGAGCATGCGGTCACCGGCGACCCCCAGCGCGGTCTGCGCCAGACCGGCCCACTGCGGGTCGAAGGTGATCCCAACCCCAATGTGGAGCACGCCAACCGCGGCAAGCGCAGCATCGGGCTGGACATGTCGGTGCCTGAGGGCAAAGAGGTGCTCTACGAACTCGCCCGGCGCTCGGATGTCTTCCTGACGAGTTTTCTTCCCGGCCACCGCAAGAAATTCGGTATCGACGTCGACGACATCCGCGCGGTGAACCCCACGATCGTCTACGCCCGGGGCAGCGCCTTCGGTCCGCGTGGGCAGGAGTCCGAGAAGGGCGGCTACGACATGACCGCCTTCTGGTGCCGTGCGGGTACCGCAGCCACGATCACCCCGCCGGGCATCGAGGGCATGATCGGCCCGCCGGGGCCCGCCTACGGCGACACCATCTCCGGCACCAACCTCGCCGGCGGCATCGCGGCGGCGCTGCTCAAGCGTGAGCGCACCGGCGAGACGTCGGTCGTCGACGTCTCCCTGCTGGGCAGCGGCCTGTGGGCGATGGGCCACACCATCGCGCTCACCCAACACCTCGGTGAGCGGCTGGTGGCCCCGGCGCTCGGGGTGCACGGCTCGCCGATCAACCCGCTGGTCGGGCTGTACGAGACCGCCGACGGTCGCTACATCTCGTTCGTGATGATGCAGCCCACCAAGTTCTGGGCCGATGTCTGCCGCCACATGGACCTGGGTGACCTGGCGGATGACCCGCGATTCTCCAGCGCCGAGCAGATCGCGGCCAATACGGCCGAAGCGGTCGAGATCCTCGGCAAGGCGATGGCCACCCGCACGCTGTCCGAGTGGTCCAAGCGCTTCGCCACCCTGGCCGGGCCCTGGGCGCCGGTGCAGGACACGCTGCAAGCGGCCGAGGACGCCCAGGTACGCGATAACGAGTACCTGGTCCGCGCGGGGGAGCTGGAGTTGGTCGCCAATCCGGTGCAGTTCGACGTTGCCGCGCCACAATCCGGGCCGGCTCCGGGCTTCGCCGAACAGACCGACGAGATCCTCGAGGAACTCGGATTGGACTGGGATCGGATCATCGCCCTCAAGACCGCAGGCGCGGTCACCTGACCCGCGCCGGAGATCTCATGCCACGTATCGCCGCCATCGGCACGTACCTGCCCCCCTGGGGGTGTGATCCACATCGCATCGCCGGCGACGACGAGGACGCCGTCACACTTGCCGTCGAGGCGGGGCGCGCGGTGCTGTCCGAGGGTGGCTCGGTTGAGCGCGTGGTGCTGGTCAGCCGGGATCTGCCGTTGCTGGAAAGCAGTAATGCCGCCGTGCTGTTGGCGGGTCTGGGCCTTGATCCCGAGCTGGAGGTCGACGAGCGTCTCGGCGGTGCTCCGGCCACGTTGGACGCCGTCAGTTCCGCGCGGCCGAGAACACTGGTCATCGGGGCCGATCTCGACCCCGCTGGCGCCGCGGCGATCCTGACCTCCGACAGCGGCCTGCAGGTCCGCACTGCCGCGCGGGTCGCACGCAGTCTTCCCGTCCGTACCCGCAGCTCCAGCGGTGTCGTGCACGACTACGGCGATCCGCGGCTGTTGCACGAGCGTGGACTGGTGGCCTCGCTGGCCGCGGCGTGGCTCGACACGCCGGTGGCGCTGGCCGGCGTGGATCACGACCGCGCCGCCGATCTGTGTATCGGTGATCCGCCGAAGCTGCCGACCTCGGGAGCCAGTGCCGGACTGTTCGCGCTGGCGGCGCTGGCCGAGTCGAACACCACCGGCCCGTTGGTCGCCGTCGAGCAGGCCAGCCTGTCGGGCCTGACCGTGGTCGGCGGTGCTGCCGCTGTGTACCGGCGCGAACCGGCGCCTCGGCCCCGCCCGAACACCAGCTTCGTGGCCGGCGCCGACATCCCGATCTCCCTTGCTGCCTACGAGCGCGCTTTCGAGGCCAAGGTCCGCTGGGAGGCGGGGCGGTACAGCGGCAGTGACGACCTGGACTTCCCGCCCCGGTACCGGGTCGACGACGACGGGCGGCTGTCCACCGACTACGAATTGGTGCCGTTGCCGCGTGCCGGAACCGTCTACACCGAGGTCACGGTCCACATACCGGTACCGGGACTGCGCACCCCGTACACGTTGGTCATCGTCGAGCTCGACGATGTCGGCATCCGTGCTCTGGTCAAGGTCACCGGTGCCGAGGCCGGGGCGGTCCGCATCGGCGACCGCGGCCGGCTCACTTTGCGTCGGGTAGCGGTCCGCTCCGGTGTGCCCGACTATGGATATGCCTTCGAGCCATACCAGACGTCTCGGCGTTCCGATATCTCGGATCAAGACCGTTCGTGGGGGGCCGCATGAGACGCGTGGCCATCGTCGGGGCCGGGATGACGGCCTTCGGTGAGCATTTCGCGCTCGGCATGAAGGACCTGCTGCCGATGGCGTTTGCGGAATGCGCCGCCAGTGTCGACAAGGGTCTGGTGAAGACGGATCTGGGGGCGGCGTGGTTCGGCGCGATGGGCACGCCCGACGGGTTTCCGTCCGGAATCCTCGCCGATTCACTGGGGCTGCCCGACCTGCCGGTCACCCGGATCGAAAATTCATGTGCCACAGGCAATGACGCGGTGCGCAATGCCCTCTATGGCGTTGCCTCCGGTGCTATCGACATCGCGCTGGTGATAGGTGCGGACAAGCTCCGGGAAACGGCCTCCAAGCAACTGCTGTGGGAGTGGGAAGCCATGGCCCGCGATATGGCCTGGGACTATCCGCTCGGCTTGGTGGCGCCGGCCGGATTCGCGCTGCACGTTGCGCGCTATCTACACGAAACGCCGGCCACCCGTGAACACATGGCCATGGTGGCGGTCAAGAACCATCGGCACGGTCTGTCCAACCCCAAGGCCAGACTCCGGTTCGAGCTGACTGTTGAGCAGGTGCTCAGCGCGCCAACGGTCGTGACACCGTTTGGCCTGTACGACTGCGCGCCCCAAAGCGACGGCGCGGCAGCGGTTGTCCTGGCTTCCGAGGACGTGGTGGACCGCTTCACCGATCGTCCGGTCTGGATTCGGGGTGTCGGCCTCGGTCTGGACTCGGTTATGCACCAGCACAAGTCGGACATGACGAACTTCCCGGCGACGATCCGCGCCGCGAAGAGGGCTTTCAGTATGGCGCAGATGTCACCTAGTGATATTGATGTTGCCGAAGTTCACGATTTCTTCACCGCCATCGAGTTGGTCAGCTATGAAGATCTCGGCTTCGCCGAACCCGCGGAGGCCTACAAACTGATGGAGGCCGAGGTGACCAGTGTTGGTGGACCGCTGCCGGTGAACCCCAGTGGCGGACTGAAGGCAAAGGGTCACCCGCCGGGTGCCACCGGTGTCGCCCAATGCGTGGAGCTGTTCGGCCAGTTGCGCGGCGAAGCCGTCAACCAGGTGGACGGCGCGCGAATCGGGCTGGCCCACAACATCGGTGGGCCGACGGCCGTGGCAGCAGTGACGATTCTGGAAGGACCGGGTACCGATGGCAGGTAAGGGAGCGGATCGATGGTCGCCCGGGGTCGCGCTGAGTAGCGGCCTCTCGGGTCCGATGCAGGCCGTCGGTGGATTGTTCTCGATGTCGGCGGATGCTGTGCGGTTTGTGTTCGTTCGTCCGTTTCAGTGGCGGGAGTTTCTAGAGCAGGCGTGGTTCGTGGCGCGGGTGTCGTTGGCGCCGACGTTGTTGGTGGCGATTCCGTTCACGGTGCTGGTGTCGTTCACGTTGAACATCCTGTTGCGGGAGTTGGGTGCTGCCGACCTGTCGGGAGCGGGTGCGGCGTTCGGTGCTGTGACGCAGGTGGGGCCGTTGGTGACGGTGTTGATCGTGGCGGGCGCGGGGGCCACGGCGATGTGTGCGGATCTGGGATCGCGGACGATTCGGGAAGAGATCGACGCGATGGAGGTGTTGGGGATCAACCCCGTGCAACGGTTGGTGACGCCGCGAATGCTGGCGTCCGGGTTGGTGGCGTTGTTGCTTAATAGTCTGGTGGTGATTATTGGGATTTTGGGTGGGTATGTGTTCTCGGTATTTGTGCAGGACGTGAATCCGGGGGCATTCGCGGCGGGGATCACATTGTTGACCGGGGGGCCGGAGGGGATCATTTCGTGCGTGAAGGCGGCGTTGTTCGGGTTGATCGCGGGGTTGGTGGCCTGCTATCGGGGGTTGACGATTACCGGGGGTGGGGCCAAGGCCGTGGGTAATGCGGTCAACGAGACGGTGGTGTATGCGTTCATGTCATTGTTCGTGGTCAATGTGGTGGTGACCGCGATCGGCATCCGGATGACGACGGGTTAGTTGATGGGGACGATGACGGCGTTGCGCGGGGCTTATCCACGGTTGATCAAGCAGGTGGATCGGCCGGTCAACTGGTTTGGCCGGATTGGTGATCACACACTGTTCTACGCCCGGGCGATGGGGGGCACGCCGCATGCGGCGGTGCATTTCCGTCGGGAGATCGTGCGGTTGATCGCCGAGATCTCCATGGGCGCGGGGACACTGGCGATGATCGGCGGCACGGTGGTCATCGTCGGATTCCTGACGCTGGCGGCCGGTGGGACGTTGGCGGTGCAGGGGTACAGCTCGCTGGGCAATATCGGTATCGAGGCGCTGACGGGGTTTTTGGCGGCGTTCATCAATGTGCGGATCTCCGCGCCGGTGGTGGCCGGCATCGGGTTGGCGGCCACGTTCGGGGCGGGTGTGACGGCGCAGTTGGGGGCGATGCGGATCAACGAGGAGATCGATGCTCTGGAGTCGATGGGGATTCGGCCGGTTGAGTATTTGGTGTCGACTCGCATCGTGGCGGGGATGATTGCAATTACGCCGTTGTATTCGATTGCGGTGATTTTGTCATTCGTGGCGTCGCAGTTCACGACGGTAGTGCTGTTCGGGCAGTCGGGGGGACTATACGATCATTACTTCAATACGTTTTTGAACCCGATCGATTTGTTGTGGTCGTTTTTGCAGGCGGTATTGATGGCGATCACGATTTTGTTGATTCACACGTATTTTGGGTATTTCGCCACCGGTGGCCCATCGGGGGTGGGGGTTGCGGTGGGTAATGCGGTGCGGACCTCGTTGATCGTCGTGGTGTCGGTGACCCTGTTGATCTCGTTGGCTGTCTACGGCTCCAACGGCAACTTCAACCTGTCCGGATAGGGAAGAGACGTGACGCGAAACCTTGGTCCCGGGCCGGGCGATCGATCCGAAACGGAGAGCACAGCGGCGCCGGTGGCCGCCAAGGCCGGTCAGAGTTTCGGAGCACACGGCTTCGTACGCCCGTTGGCCGGCCTGGCGACTATCGTGGCGATTCTTGCCGTCATTGCGGTGGCCATCGGTCTGTTCCGCGGTAGCTTCACCAAGACCGTTCCGGTGACCCTGATCTCGGATCGGGCCGGTCTGGTGATGAATCCCGACGCCAAGGTCAAGATGCGCGGGGTCCAGGTGGGCCGGGTCGCAGACATCTGGACGCGCCCCGACGGCAAGGCGGCGTTGCTCCTCGACATGGACCCCTCGCAGCTGCACCTGATCCCTTCCAACAGCATCGCCGATATCGAATCAACGACGGTGTTCGGTGCCAAGTACGTCAACCTCGAGCCGCCGGTGAATCCGTCGCCGAAACCCATGTACTCGGGCCAGGTTCTGCAGGGCCAGCACGTGAGCGTCGAAATCAACACCGTCTTTCAGCAACTGACGCAGGTGCTGAAGAAGATCGACCCCGCACAACTCAACGAGACGCTGGGGGCGATGTCGTCGGCGTTCTCCGGCCGGGGCGAGAAGATGGGCCAGACGCTGAGCGACTTCGACGCGCTGCTGGCCAAACTGGAGCCCAGCCTGCCGAACCTCAGCCGCGACATCGAACTGACCGCACCGGTGGCCAACGCCTACGCGGATGCCGCGCCGGACCTGGTGCGCGTGATCGACAACACCATCCGGATCAGCGACAGCATCGTCGACGAACAGAAGAACCTCGACGCGTTCCTTGTCAGCATGATCGGACTTGCCGACATCGGCAACGACGTCGTCGAAAGCAACCGGCCCGCGCTGAGCAAGGTGCTGCATCTGCTTGTTCCGACCACCGATCTGCTCAACGAATACGCCCCCGCTCTCAATTGCTCCCTTGAGGGGATGAACATCGTGAACCACCAGCCCCCCTCACTGGATCCAGGGGTCGAGGTCAACGTCGCATTCACGCTGGGTATCGAGCGCTATCGGTATCCGCAGAACCTGCCCAAGGTGGCTGCCAAGGGCGGTCCGCACTGTATGGGGCTGCCGGACATCGGGTTCGGCAAGCGTGCCAAGTACCTCGTCACCGACACCGACGCCAACCCGTGGCAGTACGGCAATCAAGGTATTCTGCTCAACTCCGATGGTCTCAAACAGCTGCTCTTCGGACCGCTGGACGGGCCGCCGCGCAACTCCACACAGATCGGACAGCCGGGATGACCCGCTCGGCCGGTACCCTCATCAAGTTCGCGGTGTTCGCCACCGTGATGGTCGTGCTCACGGCGTTCCTGTTCATGGCGTTCAGCCAGTATCGCGGCGGCTCCACTGCTGGCTATTCGGCGGTGTTCACCGACGCGTCGCGGCTCAAGTCCGGCGACACGGTCCGGGTCGCCGGAGTCCGGATCGGCACCGTCAAGAATGTCTCATTGCGGCCGGACAAGTCGGTCTTGGTGAAGTTCGACACGGATCGCAACATCGTGTTGACCACCGGTACCAGAGCGGCGGTCCGCTATCTGAACCTCACCGGTGACCGATTCCTGGAACTGCTGGACGGTCCGGGTTCGACCAGGGTGCTGCCGCCAGGTTCGCAGATCCCGAGAGACCGCACCGCGGGTGCGCTCGACCTCGACCTCCTTCTGGGCGGTCTGCGCCCGGTGATCCGGGGGCTCAACCCTGATGACGTCAACGCGCTGACATCGTCGCTGATCCAGGTCTTTCAGGGACAGGGCGACTCGCTGCGCTCACTGCTGAACAACACGTCGTCGTTCTCGCGGACGCTGGCCGACAAGGATCAGGCCATCCAGGAACTGATAACCAACCTCAACACGGTGGTCGACACGCTGGCCAAGGACGGCGACAAGTTCTCGGCTGCGATCGACCGCCTCGAGAAACTGATCAGCGGCTTGTCGCAGGATCGCGATCCGATCGGCACGGCCATCACTTCACTGGACAACGGGACCGCATCCATCGCGAGCCTGCTCACCGAGGCGCGTCCGCCGCTGAAGGCCACGGTTGACCAGCTCAACCGGCTGGCCCCACTGCTCGACGACCATCAGATCGTCCTCGACCGGGGTCTGCAGAAGGGACCCGCCAACTACCGCAAGCTCGCTCGGCTCGGGGCCTACGGCAGCTGGATCATGTACTACGTCTGCGGCATCGGCATCCGGGTGACGGACCTGCAGGGCCGGACCGCGGTCTTCCCGATGATCAGACAAGACGGTGGGAGGTGCACGGAGCCCTGATGCTGAAATACCGCGGATCCAATCTCATCCGAGCCGGCTTCATCGGCGCCATGCTGATCGTGCTCGTCATTGCCGTCGGCCTGCAGCCCGAGCGGCTGGTACGGATGGCCACATCGGTGCGCCACCAGGCGCTGTTCACCGAGGGCGGCGGCATCGCCGTCGGCAACGACGTGACGCTCTCCGGTATCAAGATCGGCTCGGTAACCGGCTTGTCGCTGGACAACGGCGATGCGCTGGTCTCCTTCACCACGGCGGGGAAATACCCGCTGGGCTCGCAGACCACCGCGCACATCCGTACCGGCTCTCTGCTCGGCGAGCGGGTGTTGGCGTTGGAGTCCGCCGGCAGCGGTACGTTGCGGCAATCCGACGTGATCCCGACGTCACGCACCTCCTCGCCGTATTCGCTCAACGACGCTCTGGACGAGCTGACCACCAACACGGCGGGCACCGATACGGCCTCGCTGAACCAGTCGCTGGACACGCTGTCGGTGACCATCGACAAGATCGCACCGCAGCTCGGGCCGACCTTCGACGGCCTGAGCCGGCTGTCACGATCGCTCAACGGCCGCAACGAGAATCTCGCGAGCCTGCTCAAGGGTGCCAGCGATGTGACCCAGGTGCTTTCCCAGCGCAGTCAGCAACTCAACACGCTGATCCTCAATGCCAACGATCTGATTGGCGTGCTCAACGACCGCCGACAGGCAATCGTCAACCTGCTGGCCAACACCGCGGCGGTGTCACGGCAGCTCAGCGGCCTGGTGGCCGACAACGAAAAGGAGTTGGCGCCCACCCTGAAGCGACTGAACTCGGTGAGCGCAATGCTGGAGCGCAATCGCGACAACATCGCCCAGATCCTCCCGAACCTCAAGAAGTTCATGCTGACCCAAGGTGAAACCCTGGCCAACGGCCCCTACTACAACGCCTATGTGCCGAACCTGCTATTGCCGCAGTTGCAGCTGCAGCCGTGGTTCGACTACGCGCTGGGCTTCCGCCGCGGAACCAACGCCGGACAACCGCCGGACACCATTGGACCGCGTCAAGAGCTTCCACTGCCCTACAACGGCATCCCAGGGGGTTCACGCTGATGGCCCGCAAGCGTTCGGTAACCATCGTGGCGGTGGCGCTGGTGGCCCTGCTGATTGCCGGCGTGGCGGTGGTGGTCCGTCAGACCTACTTCGGGCCGAAGACCATCTCCGCCATCTTCACCACCGCGACGGGCATCTATCCGGGCGACGACGTGCGAGTGTCGGGGATCAAAGTCGGCACCATCGACTCCATCGTCCCGGAAGGCACCCAGATCAAACTGACCCTCAAGGTCGACTCTGACGTGCCGATCCCGGCCGATGCCAAGGCCTTGATCGTGGCGCAGAACCTCGTCGCCGCGCGCTATGTCCAACTCGCGCCGGCGTATCGGTCCAGCGGTCCGACGATGCCCGACAATGCGGTCATCCCGCTGGACCGCACCGCGGTTCCGGTGGAGTGGGACCAGGTCAAGACGCAGCTGATGCGGTTGGCCACCGATCTCGGCCCGAAAAGCGGTGTGTCGGGCACCTCGGTGTCCCGCTTCATCGACAGTGCGGCAAACGCACTCGACGGCAACGGCGAGAAGCTGCACCAGACCATCACTCAGCTGTCCGGGGTGGCCCGCATTCTTGCCAACGGCAGCGGCAACATCGTCGACATCATCAAGAACCTGCAGACGTTCGTCACAGCCCTGAAAGACAGCGACCAGCAGGTGATGTCGTTCCAGAACCGATTGGCCACACTCACCAGCGTCGTCAACGGCAGCCGCTCCGATCTCGACGCCGCGCTGAAGAGTCTGTCGGTCGCCATCGTCGACGTCCAGCGATTCGTCGCGGGCACCCGTGACCAAACCTCCGAGCAGATCCAGCGCTTGGTCAACGTCACCCAGAACCTGGTCGATCACAAGTTGGACCTGGAGAACATTCTGCACATCGCGCCCAACGCGTTCATCAACGGCTACAACATCTATAACCCGGACGCGGGCAGCGCGGTGGGCCAGTTCGTGTTCAACAACTTCTCCGACCCGATAGTGGGTGTCTGCGCTGCCATCGGCGCGGTGGAGAACACCACCGCTCCGGAGACCGCGAAACTGTGCGCGCAGTACCTCGGCCCGGTGTTGCGGCTGTTGAATTTCAACTACGTCCCGGTCCCGATCGATCCGTATCTGATGCCGTCGGCGAACCCGGATAACATCGTCTACTCCGAACCAAGCCTTGCTCCCGGCGGTGGTGGCGGCACTCCGGGCCCGCCGAACATACCGCCCTCCATCTCCGCCTATGAGGGTGTCGCTCCGGGGCCGCCGCCGTTCACCGGAAGGCCGCCGAATGTTCCGCCCCCGGGCGCGCAAGAGCTGTTGCCGGGCGCGCCGCCGGTGGTCCCGCCGAACGTGCCTTCGTCGCTGCGGGACGTGCTGAACCCGGCGGGCGCGCAGCCCGGCCCGCCGCCCGGCCCCCCATTGGCGGCCGAAGCGCCCGCGCCCGGGAGTCCGCCACCTGCAGAAGGGACGCCACCAGCATGATTGGTCGCAAATCTCTGGGGCTGGCTGCCGTTGTTGGCTCCTGCATCGCAGTGACTGTCAGCGGATGCGGCTTCCAGGGCGTCAACTCGCTGCCGTTGCCCGGGGCCGTCGGGCGCGGGCCCGATTCCACCGTCTACCACGTTGAAATCGCCAATGTGGCTACCCTGGAACCGAATTCAGCCGTGATGATGGACGATGTCATCGTCGGCAGCGTGCGCCAGATGACGGTGAAGGACTGGCACGCCGATATCGAATTCTCGGTCAAACCGGGGGTGGTGGTGCCGGCCAACGCGGTCGCAACGATCGGTCAGACCAGCCTGCTGGGTTCGATGCACCTGGCGCTGAATCCGCCGGCGGGACAGAGCCCGCAGGGCACCCTGCCTCCTGGAGCGACCATTCCGCTGAAGGACGCGTCCACGTATCCGACAACCGAGCAAACCCTGTCCTCGCTGGCGGCTGTGGTCAACGGCGGTGGGCTCGGGCAGATCGGCGACGTGATCCACAACTTCAGTGCCGCCCTCAACGGCCGCCAAGGTGAGTTCCGCGACCTGATCACCCGGTTGGACACCTTCGTTGCCACCCTGGACAGCCAACGCGACAACATCGTGGCATCGATCCAGTCGCTGAACCGTCTGGCATCGACCTTTGCCGGACAGCGCGATGTCATCACCCGTGCCCTGGACCGGATTCCTCCGGCGATCGACGTCCTGATCAAGGAACGCCCCCGACTGACAAGCGCACTGGAGAAGCTCGGCACTTTCAGCGATACCGCCAACAAGCTCGTCAACGATTCGCAGGCGGACCTGGTGGCCAACCTGAAGAACCTGGAACCCGCTCTCAAGGCTCTCGCCGACGTGGGGCCCGATCTCGATTCCGTCCTGGAGTACGCCGGTCATTTCCCGTTCACGCAGAGCTTCATGGACCGCGCCATCCGTGGCGACTACTACAACCTGTTCGCCACGATCGACCTCACGATCCCGAGGCTCAAGCGCACCATGTTCCTCGGCACCCGCTGGGAACAGGAAGGCGCCAATCTGGTTCCGGCGCCCGGCGAACCGCCGTACCTGAACTACACCTATGACCCGCTCAAGACCGGGGTGAACCCACCGCCACCGGACGGGCCGCCGCCGGCGCCGGACAATGGTCCCGCGCCCGAGGCCCCGGTGGTCGCCGCGGACGTGGGTCCGATATTGCCGGTCACGCCGCCGATGGCGATTCCCGTGCCGGCCGCTCCGATTCAGACCCAGGCGTTGCCGCCCGCACCGGGCGAGCCGGCTCCGGTCTTCGCGGGACCATATGGGGCCCAAGCACAGTCGCCGGCCGACCCGCTGCCGGCGGCCGAGGCGAACACAGAGGGTGGCTGATGCTCACACGTTTCGTCCGGACCCAGCTCATCATCTTCACGATCGCTTCGGTCGTAGGTGTCGCGGTCATGCTCTTCTCCTACATGCAGGTGCCGACGCTGCTCGGCATCGGCCGTATCACCGTGAAGGTGGAGCTGCCCGCCAGTGGCGGCCTCTATCGCTTCGGCAATGTGACCTATCGCGGGGCGCAGATCGGCAAGGTGACGTCGGTGGCGCTGACGGAGAACGGTGCCGAGGCCACCCTGTCACTGGACCGATCGCCCAGGGTCCCGGCCGACCTGGAGGCCCACGTGCGCAGCATGTCGGCGGTGGGCGAGCAGTACGTGGATCTGCAGCCGCGCACCGACTCGCCGCCCTATCTGCAGGACGGTTCGGTCATCGCGATGTCGGAGACCACGATCCCGCAGGCGGTCGGCCCGATGCTGGACCAGGTCAGCGCGCTGATGAACACCATCCCGAAGGACAAGCTGGCCCAGCTCCTCGGCGACACGTACAAGGCCTTCAACGGGACCGGCTACGACTTCGGCTCGCTTCTCGACTCCGGGGCCAAAATCTCCTCCGATGCCAACGGTGTCTCTGACCAGATGCGCGCATTGGTCGACGACGCCGGTCCGTTCCTCGACGCCCAGGCCCAGACCACCGATTCGATCCGAACCTGGGCGGCCAGCCTGGCCGGTATCACCGATCAGCTGGCCAACAACGACCCGCAATTCCGCTCGATCCTGAAGAACGGACCCGGTTTCGCGCAGGAGACCTCGCGGCTGCTCGAACAGATCAAGCCCACCCTGCCGGTATTGCTGGCGAATCTGACCACCATCGGTCAGATCGGGGTGACGTGGAATCCGGCTATCGAGCAGCTGCTGGTGCTGCTGCCACCGTACATCGCGCAGATCCAGACCTACCTCCCGGTCAACAACCCGGTGGGTCTGCCGAACGGTGAATTCTCCCTAGGGCTAGGCGATCCGCCGTCATGCACCGTCGGGTTCCTGCCGCCGTCGGCGTGGCGGTCCCCCGCGGATTTGACGACCGTCGACACCCCGGACAATCTCTACTGCAAGCTGCCACAGGATTCGCCGATTGCGGTTCGCGGCGCCCGCAACTATCCCTGTTTGAACCACCCCGGCAAGCGGGCACCCACCGTGGAACTCTGCAACGACCCGAACGGATACCAGCCGCTGGCGCAGCGGCAACACGCGCTGGGCCCGTATCCGCTTGACCCGAACTTGATTTCGCAGGGCGTCCCGCCGGACTCACGGGCACTGCCGGATGCGAACATCTACGGCCCGGTCAATGGATCGCCGCTGCCACCGGGGATAACCGGGCCTCCGCCCGCTATACCGCGCCCGCCGGCGCCTGCGCCCAACTACGCCGGAACGGGTCCTGGACCGCTGCTTCCGGGACAACCGCTCTACCTCACACCACCGGTGTCCCCGCCCGCGTCGGCACCGCAGGTAACCGACCCGGACGCGGTCCCGGCGCCGCCCGCGCAACTTCCCAAGGCGAGCGCGGTCCCGGTGCCGCCCGGCCTCGCCCCCAGCGACGTCCCCCTTCCCCCGGGGGCAGTGCCGGTGCCGCAGCCCGTGAACGTTGCGCCGAGCGCGTTCCATGGCGGCGCATCGACCGGCCCTTCGGTCGCCATAGAAACGTACAACCCACGTACGGGTCAGTACATGGGAAGCGATGGCAATCTGTACCGGCAGGCGGACCTCGCGGCCAAGCCGAAATCCTGGCAGGACCTGATGCCCACCTGACGCCGATGTGATGCCTATTTCACATCAGGCCCGGTGTTGTGTGGACACGGCAACGAGAGACCAGCTCCCGTTTGAGGTCGGCACGATGTTTTGAGGTTGGCACGCAGCCACAGTGAGGTTGTGCTGGTAGCTACAGCGCTACAGCTTCTTCATGTAGAAGGGCATCCTGATGTCCGGCCATTGATTTCGGCCACACGAACCGCTGGGACCGATGGTCTGGTTTTCGCCGGTGTACTCGGTCGCGCTGGGGTCAAGGTGGCCGTCGGGACCCACCGGATAGATCTTGTAGACGCGAAGGCCCTCGACCGGCAATCCGTTGGCGCAGAATCGCCAGTTGGGTACGGCGCGCTTGACGTAGTACAACCCGTTGGTGGTGTAGATGGGGGCGCTCCAGCCCGCGTCGCTGTCGACCGTGCCGGCACAGTCGGTGGGCGATGAGCACTTCGTGGTGATCTTCCACGTACCTCGCTCCCCGGGTTGCTTCAGGTAGCGGTCGTTGACCTTCGCCCACTGGCCGTTCGACGAGATGGCGAACGTTCCGTTGATGCCCCACTGCTCTGATGCTCCCGCGGGTGCGGCGCAAGCCAGCCCGACCATCGCGACAACTGCCCCGATCGCCGCCATCGCACGCCCCTCAAGGACCGCCATCAACGAGTTCCTCCACCTGTGGTAGTCACGTTCTCGATTTGGGAGACTAGCACTGTCGTCGGAGTCCCAGTGTGGATCAATGACATCCGGGCCCGGGCCGACGGGGATGCACAAACGGCGAAGGCCCAGTAAATTCTCCATGCTGGAGAATTTCGTTTCCGACTGTGCGAGAGTGACGACGTGCGTCTGACTTTGCTGGCGACGGGTTCGCTGATGGTTGCTGGATTGCTCACTGCTCCGCAGGCGAACGCCGGTCCGCAGACCTGCAACGATCCCTTCTGCGTTCCGGGTATCACCCCGAACGTCGTGCTCGGGGCCCCCTGTGACAACACCAGCTACTACGTGTTCGGGACAGCCGTCGCCGGGCCGTCGATCAACGCCGGCCGGCTGGTGTTCTGCGGTTCGCCGCGTCGCTACGCACCGAGGTGGTTCCGCTCACAGCCCATGGTCGGCATCAAGGAGGAGAACACCTCCTGCAACGGCTACCAGAACAACGTGGCCCAAGCGCCGGATGGACTGTTCCTCACCTGCGTGCCGATGAACGGCGAGGCCCTTTGGCGTCGTGGGGACGCCTGACCCGCAAAGATTTTCACCAGTTACGGATAGAGCACAGCGCTCCGTGTGCGCCGCTGTTCTTCTTGACGACGACACCATCCACGGCGAGCTCGCAGTTGAAGCGCGGAGTCGGGAAACTCACCGACTCGCCGCTCTGGACCATGACCATCGCCCACAGATTCGGATCGGCCAGCGCGGTGTCCAGGACCCAGGGTTTGCCCGGACCCAGATCGACGTCGGCCCGAGGACTGAAGAGGTAGGGGTTGTGGCTGTAGTCCGAGAAACTCGGGGGATCGGTATCACGGTAGTAGATGTGCGCGAAGAACGGGGCGTCGGCGGTGACGGTGTAGCGCACCTGGTGCATGGCGGGTTCGTCAGCGGGTGCCGGGGCCGCCGTGGTCACGGCGGCGGCTGCCAGAGCCAGCAGCGAGGCGATCGGCAACGTGGAACGCATCGTCACATCCTGGTTAGCGTGAACGGGTAGGTGAGCGAACCGCCTGGTGCGCCGTCGCATCCGGCGTCAAACGAGGACACCATCTGGCCGGCGAGGGTGTTGGCATCCCAGGTATAGACATCGTGGGTGGGGATGGTCGGGCCGTAGTAGATGTTTCCGCAGCGAAGTCCGAAGGGGTCGTCGATCGTCATGGTGTAGTGGCCGTCCACCAGCTTCGCATTGGCGTGGGTGTACACCGCTTTGGCGATGGGCTGCGGGATCGTGAGGATGGTGATGCAGTCGGGCTCGCCGATGCACGGGCTTACCGCCGACCAGATCCAGGTGTGGAAGTCCCTGCGGGCGGGGATGTGAAGGTCGTAGTTGCCGTAGTACATGGCCGACGCGGGCGGAGCGCCGACCACCGCGGCCGCGGCGAGCATGATGGCGACTACGACAGACTTCACGGGTTTCCTCCAAGGCTTGGTGGTGGCGGCTGATCGCGAAACCAGACCACACTTCACCCTTCTGAGACCGCACTGCGGTCTCAGCCAGACTACGAGATTGGCATTCTCGCACGGGGAGAATACCATCGCCGCTCGGTAGCGGGGCCGCGGTTTGTGCGATCCGTGATCGAAGCGTTGGGCGCGGTCCGCCCAGTGCGGGTACACCGATCGGTTATCTGGCCACTCAGGCGAATTCGACGTCAGAGATCTTGATCTGATCACCATCCCGGGCGAGCATCAACACCACCCGCCACACTCTGGGCTGCTGTTCCTCCTTGGACGCATCGGCGCCCACGCGTTCGGATGTCGCCGCGACCAGCACAACGGCCGAGTCGGCGGTCATCGACTCCACGGCGGTGTCGTTCACTGTGACCTTGGTGGCGACCTTTGCCTTCTGCATCTGCTTGATCAGAGCGTCGGCGCTGTCCTGGAAGTTGTCCTTGAACTTCCCGGTCGAGTCGTCGATGACGCGTTGCACGCTTTCCTTGGCGTGGTTGAAGTCCATCGACATCAGGTTGACCACGCCCTGGCGGGCGGCGGCGTTGAACTCCGCAGTGCGGTGGCGCTGGTCGGCCGCCTTGCGGTGTTGCCACACCATGTGGCCGGTGATGCCCAGCAACCCGGCAGTCAGCAGGATGGCAACGATGCCGGCCACCGTCGCCGCCCGGGGCGGCCGCAGCCGGCGCCGCTTGGCGCCCGGCGCCGTGACGACCTCGGGTGCGCTCCCGGACTCCTGGCCCGAAGGGGTGTCGTCTTGGTGATCTCCCTGCGCCTCGTCCGCCGCGGACGGGGCGTCATCGCCGGGAATTCCCTCGGTGGCGGCGGTTGTCAGCCTGCGTCGGAGCTCGATCGCCCGGGTTCGGGCCACCTCGGCGCGGGCCTCCGCCGCGGCCGCCGCAGCTTCGACCGAGGCGAGGTCATCGGAGCCGTCGGCCTGAGGCGTTGCAGACTCACCGTTGCCGGGCGGCATGGGACCTCCTCGTCCGTGACGTCGTATGGCGGACGGCGACGCCGTCACTGGAGTCCAGCATTCCACAGGCCGACGTGTGCCTGTCGGCGGATGTTTCCCTGACCCGCCCCGGGCGCGGTCAGTCGAGGGAAGTGAACTTGATGTGCACGTCGGTCAGGCCGCGCAGGATATAGG
>Ga0055452_10000113_pt1 | contig 18622 bp, 13 predicted proteins | sample China_Galinas_PW_6_FD_57735 | JGI IMG/M metagenome (GOLD analysis project Ga0055452, IMG submission 57735) | Wetland microbial communities from San Francisco Bay, California, USA, that impact long-term carbon sequestration - China_Galinas_PWC_D2 | ecosystem: Environmental > Aquatic > Marine >... | reverse complement strand
GACGATCGAACTCGGAAGCGGAAGGGGTGATTTATCCGTTTTGCTCGCGCAGCACGGCGCACACGTAACACTCATGGATCGGAGTGAGCGGGCGCTTGACGAGGCACGTCAGCGATTCGACCGACTGGGTTTGTCCGCACAATTCGAACAAGGCGATTTGCTGATCGGCGACGACCACTGGTCCGGTGCCTTTGACGTGTCGCTGTCGGTTGGGGTCATCGAGCATTTCAAGGGCGACGCGCGTACGCGCGTCCTTGACGCCCATTTCGAGGTGTTGCGGCCCGGCGGTCTTTGCGTGGTCAGCGTACCGCATGCTTGGTGCGTGCCGTATCGACTGTGGAAAACGTACCTTGAACTGCGTGGCTGGTGGCCTTACGGCATGGAAATTCCGTACAGCCGGCGGGAATTGATGCAGCGAGCCAGTCAGGCGGGCTTTGTGGACGTCGAAACGCGCTCGCTGGAGTTCTGGAAATCGGTCGGTGAGCTCTGGGGCAGGCGAATTTTCGGACGCTGGCCTGAGTGGAGCGGAAGGCAGTCGCGCATGGACACGGTGATGGGGATGGTCCTGCTGATGATCGCGAGACGAATGGAAGTTGACACAACGACAACCTAAAGGGGGGGCATGTCCGGTGCAGTTTTTGAGAATGTGACGGGCGCCTCCCACGGCGTTCGTGAGGAAACGAACAGCGCATCGGGTGCGTCCCCATCAACTCCTCGGGAAGTCGCCGGCACGCGAACGGAGTCGGCCGTGCCGGTCGTTCTTCGTGGGATCCTTCTGGCCCTTAGTGTTTTGCCGGGATTATTTCTGCTGACGCGGGTGCTGCCTGCGAATCGGCTGGAGGTCGGCTTCGCCTGGCAAGGATCGGGTGGAGTTCAGATTCTCCTGATCATCGGCGGGCTCTGCGGTGTGTCGGTCGGACTGTTAGTGTGGCGAGCCGTGTGTATGCCGCCGGCTGCTGATTCGGCGGGCACCCTGTCCTTCCGAAAACGCCTCCTGTTTGCAGCCATGGCGGGGATGGTGCTGGTGGCGATCACGGGGCTACTCGCCGAGATCTCACTTCGCGCGGTTGGCGTGACACCCTTCCAAATGCCGGAGCGCGCCGGCGACGGACAGATAGATCGTCTATACATGCCGCATGCAATGTTGGGGTACGTAAACGCGGCCGGCCGTCACACAATCCAATTGCGCGACGGACATTCCTTCGTGGCGACGCATCACGCCAGTGGTTTCCGTGAAACGAGACCGGCTTCATCCGTGAAGAACGGTCTGCATCTGCCCGAGGTCTGGATATTCGGCTGCTCCTATTCCTATGGTTGGTCCGTCGCCGATCATGAGGCCTTCCCCTGGCTGCTGGACGAGGCGCTGCCGGGTTACAGGGTAATGAATTATGGCGTGCCCGGTTTCGGCACCGTGCAGGCACTGTTGCAACTCCGCGCCGCGGTGCACAGCGGCCGTATCCCGGCTTTCGCTGTCCTGACCTACGCCTCGTTTCATGACGAGCGGAACACGAACCAGCGATCGTGGCGAAAGGTGGCCGGTGGGCTAGCGCGACCCTTCGCCCGCTTGGATGACGAAGACGAGCTTCACATCCACTTTGGAGACCCGGACTACCGTCTATGGCCGGGGACGCGTTATTCCGCCGTCATGAATACCATGGAGAATTACTATAATCAGCGTGAAACCTCGCGGCTGCGCAGCCATGCGGTGTCAGCGGCGCTGATTGAGGAGTTCGCCGTCTTCTGCGATGCGTATGATATCCCTTGGGTCCTGGTGGGAATGGACCAGGATCCGCTCACCCGCGACATGTTGCGGCTTGCACAGCGCCACGGTCATCCGACCCTGGACGTGCAAGTCGACGTACGGGACCCCAAATACAACAGCAAGCCGATTGACGCCCACCCCAACGCCGCTGCACACCAGGCGTATGCGGCGCGCTTGCTGCACTACTTGCACGACGCGCGGGGTGTGGACGTCGAGACGCGCGCGGAACAACGTGCGGCGGCAGGGGGCGGCGATGAATAATGGGGAACCACTGAATATCCTCTTCTTCGTGCATCGCTTCTATCCCAGCATAGGCGGTGTGGAAAAGTACATCTACGAACTCTCCCGGAGTCTCCTGGCGTCCGGACACGAGGTCACCGTGGTGGCCGGCGATCACACCGGGTCGCTTCCGCCATCGGAGTCATGCGAACGCATAGCGATCCGTCGGTTTCCTGCCACGCGTTCACCCTTGCGGTGTCGATTACATCTACTTCGCATGCGGTCTCTGTTTCGTCACGCGGACGTGATCAGCGTCAGCAACACGCACATGCTCGAATACTATTGGCGCATGCTTGGGCCGTTTGTTGACATGCGCAAGCTGTTTCTGATTCGCCATGGCATGTCGTGCGTCTACCCGGTGCCGGTGTCGGACGCCGTGCGTGCGAAACGCTCGCTCGGATTGGTGCGCGGTGTCGTACACGATGGGCATTTCATCGAGAAGTGGCTGAAGGTCCGTGCCAACCTGTGCCCGGATCAGGGGCTCAGCCCTGAGGCCGACACCCTGGAGCCCGTAGCGGAGCCGCCCCCCACGTTTGCCTCATTTGTGGGAAGGCTCGAACCGGACAGCGGTATTCGGCTCTACATCGAAGCCGTCCGCATTCTGACTCGGGAGTACGGGCGGTCTTTCCACCTCGACGTTTACGGCGACGGTTCGTTACTGCCGACGCTGCGTGCTGTGGTAGCCAGGGATGCGCTACCCGTGCGTTTTCACGGCCGGACGCCCAACGCCCAGGAGTTCCTTTCCCGGTCGTGTTTCGCCTTTGTGGACGGGCGGATGGCCATCCAGGAGGCGATGGCGCGGCGGCGCGTGGTCGTAGCCGCATATGTAGACCCGTTGAAACGAGATTACGTAAGCGGTGAGGCGTTCAGCCCGTACCTTTTTTCGGCCTGCGATGCCCGGACCCTTGCCGAGACGGTCCGGCGTCTCATAGACCGCCCCGAGGAGCGATCGGCGGCGGTCCAACGGGCGTTTGAACACGCGCGCACGCTCCAATGGTCACGTACGGCCGACGAAATTGTCGGTCTTTGGCGGGAAAAGCTGGCGGCACCTTGGGCCGGCCCTACGCTCTGGAGGCGTCTTTGGCTCTCGATTCGAATGGCAAAAGCCTCCCGCGTTTGGCGCCGGCCAACGGCCCCAAATACACCCAGTCTCGCTGAATGCCCACCCCAGGCGATCCCCGCACTCCATCCCATCGGCTGAGTCTGAAAGATTCCATAGCGGCATGTGGCACGGCTCGACAATCCGACGCTTCTGTGCAATACTTGCCGTTTCGCGAAATCTGGCTAGATCTGGGAGCAAAAGGGCATTCAAGGAATGGAACCAGAATCACTCGTTCAACTGGCGGAAGGTGGTAACGCGAGCACAGTCGAGAAGGAATGGTTGGCGGTCGTAGAGAAGGCGGATGGCGATCCTGCCAAACTGGCACGCTACAACGTGGTGCTCACGGCTTTGCGCAAGCGCGGTAATACCGCAGCGGCGGCGGAGTTGGCATGGGCGGCCATCGAGACGGTCGCGTCGAATAAGTCACCGCGTGAGACCCTCGAGATCGCCGGTCCATTCCTGCTCGCCGTCGGTAACGGGGACGAGCTGCGGACGCAAGTCACGGAACTCTACCGTGCTGCCTATGAGGGCGTCGATGGGTTAGAGGAGTTGATCTGCGAAGCCGGCCTACCCTCCGGTCGCCCCGTGCGACGAGCACTTCGAACGCTCGATGTTTGCCTGTCGCTGAACGAGGGCGACTTTTTGCGCTCGCGCGATGAGGAGGGAGCCGCAAGAGTTACGAAAGTCAAGCCGGTTTCCTGCGAATTCACGATCGATACGGGCGATGCCAAGGAAACCGTTGGAGCGGTGGAATTGGCGGATACCTATCTGCGGACGGAGGCAGATGATTTCTGGGTCATGAGGCAGTTTCAGCGCGAAGCGCTGACAAAGCGACTCCGGGACGATCCTGCCTCGGTAGTCGTCGAGTTGTGCCGGCAAGCGAATGACAACATAGACAGCAACGAGCTGGAGCGGCTGCTGGTGCCGGATCTGATCGATGACGGCGAATGGAAGAAGTGGTGGACCAAGGCGCGCACCGCATTGAAGAAATGCCACAATATCGAGTTGGAGGGGCGATCGCCGTATTACATTCGCTATCATGATGTTCCGGTTTCCGCGGAAGAGCAGGTGATCAGCGATTTTCATCGCCTGCGAGACCCCACTACGCAGTTAAACCTTGTTGATGGCTACATCAGGGATTGCAGAGCACGCGGCCGCGAGCCGCAAGGCGAACTGCTGAAGCAGATCTACGACATCTTCGTCAAGCGCACGTCGCTGGTGGTGCGGAGATCTTTGGAAAAGGCAGGGCTGACTGCCGTGGCGGCATGCCGTATCGGTGGGTATGCTGCGATTGAAGATGCCGACGAGCCGCTAAAAGAGCTCCTGGCAGGTGCCAGCGATGTGGCGCCGGTATTCAAGCTCCTGAAGTCCGATGATTTGGCGACGGCTGCCTGCGACGCTCTGGCAGCGGCGAGGCCGGACGATTGGAAGGCCCAGCTTGTCCAGTTGCTGCCAAGTCTCCCCATGGCAACGTGCGACCGCGTCGCGGTGCGCCTGGTCGAGGCCGGTGCCACAAAGGAGGACTTTGAAGAGATTATTCAGCGTATTTTCGTTTCCCCGGCGGTCTATTTTGAGGCGCTTCTCTGGCTCTGGGACGGACCTTCCTCGGAAATGGTTGCCGAGTGTGTCATTCCCATCAACATTCTGACCAGAACGTTACGGATGCTCGAGGATGTTCGCGTGGCGGGAAAGACGGCTCGCGAAGCCGAGAAGTTGATTCGCACTCGTGTTCGCGCCGTGTTGTCGGCACGGCGCTATGAGCGGTTGATCGCGTGTCTCGACTCGATTGATTTGGGGGTGATGCGCGCCATACGCAGGCAGGTCTCGCGTGCTGAAGGTCTGGCGGTAAGCGTACGCGGGGACATGCTCAAACAAATCGACAAACGTCTGCCGCTTGCCGCCGATGGGCCGAGCGTGGAGCCTTGGGAAGACGAAGATGTACTCTATGTCACCGAGGCGGGCTTGTCGCGCAAGCATGCTGAGCTCGACCATCACCTCAACGTCAAAATGAAGAAAAACGCGGAGGCCATCGGGCGCGCCGCTGAACACGGCGACCTCAGCGAGAATTCCGAATATAAGTTCGCCCTGGAAGAGCGCGATCTCCTGCGGGCTCGTCTGGGTCAAATGAATTCGGAGATCGGGCAGGCGAAGGTCTTGCGTCCCGAGGATATTCCGACCGACCATGTGGGGGTGGGATCGCGTGTGGTGTTTCGGCGCGTCGAGGATGGCGAAGTCTATACAATGTGCTTCGGGGGTCCATGGGAGGCGGACATCGACGCCGGCTGGGTCAACTACAAGGCGCCGCTGGCGCAAAGTTTGATGGGCAAGAAAATCGGCGACCAGGTGGATTTCGATCATACCGGCGTGAAGGGGCGATATGAGATCGTCGCGTTGGGCAGTGCCCTCGAAGATGAAGAGGCGCACAGCGCGGCGCCGCAGACAAGCGGCAAGGGCTAGCGCGGGGCGATACGCGGCACGGCGCCCCGATATGGTCGTCACCACGTTCTATCTACTATTCGCGGCCGGCCCGTGCGGAGCCGGTCCGAGAACTGCGAGACGGATGGCATGAAGGTAGCGCTGATCGGGTTGCCCGGGTCGGGAAAGTCGACGGTGTTCTCCGCGGTAACGGGCGTGGCGCTGGATCCGTCTGCGCCGCCGGAGACGCGCCAGGCCGTGGTCAAGGTGCCCGAGCCGCGCCTTGCCTACCTGGTGGAACTGTGCAAGCCGAAGAAGGTGGTGGAGGCTACGATCGAGATTGTCGATGTCCCCGGTTGCTCACTCGACGATAGCCGAGGGCAGGACGAGTGGCGGCGCCTGCTGCCAACGGTGCGTCAGTCGGATCTGCTGGCGGTCGTTCTCAAAGACTTCGAGGGCGATAGCGACCCGTCCAAGGAATTCGCCGCGGTGTGGGATGAACTCATCTTCGCCGATCTCGACACCGTGACGACGCGTGTCGAGAAGCTGGAACAGGCACTCAAGAAGCCCACGAAGACGCACGACTTGGAAAAGCGCGAGCTGGCGCTCTTGCAGCGGTGCCGCGAGGCGCTGGAATCCGAATCGCCGTTGTCCTCGGTGTTTCACAGCGACGAAGAGCGCAAGCTCGTGTCGAGCTTCGCATTCCTGACGGAAAAGCCCGTGGTCTGTATCCGAAATGTAGCGGACGACAAGGCCGCGACCGCAGAGCCGCTGTCCTTCGAACACGTGGCCGCCTCCGTGGTCCTCGGTGCGTCGATCGAGGCCGAGATTGCCCAACTGGACCCGGGTGATCGTGAGGTCTTTATGGCCGACTTCGGCCTGAAAGAGTCCGCCAAGGGACGCCTGCTGCAGCAATGCTATCGCGCCGGTGGGCTGATATCGTTTTTCACCATCGGCCCCGACGAGGTCCGCGCGTGGACGATCCACGAGGGTGATACGGCCGTCGAGGCCGCGGCGCAAATCCACACGGATCTTGCCCGCGGTTTCATCCGCGCGGAAACAGTGGCCTACGATGATCTTGTCGCCCATACGGACATGAAGGGTGCCAAGGCCGCCGGCAAGGTCCGGAAAGAAGGCAAAACGTACGTGGTGCAGGACGCGGATGTCATTCTGATTCTGTCCAGCGCGTGATTGGCACTTGGCGGCCGATGGTCCGTCCATGAGGCTTGCACATGGTCGCTTGTAGAACGTCCCTTGGCTGCATTATTACCGGGTCCCGGCGATGCCCTTTCCTTCGAGCCGGGTTTTGGTAGACTTATCGCGAATCGAGGCGGTTCGTACGGCATCGGTGTCGGTTTCGACCGGCGCCGTAGCGTGCGTGCGAGCAGTCGCGATCAAGAACGGGGCGTGGCGCAGTCCGGTTAGCGCGCTTGACTGGGGGTCAAGAAGTCGGAGGTTCAAATCCTCTCGCCCCGAATTTGTAAGTGCTTATCTCGCAATGAGTTGGGATCAAGTCGCTCGCTGCAAGACGTAGCATCGTGGCAAGTCACGCGACCGATACGCGACCACTTCTCCGTTCGGATACCGCAATTCACAATCCGAACCACGCTTGGCGATGCAAAGAACGCGGGTTGAGCGATTGACGGTAGTCAAGAGGTCTGAGGAACCGATTTTGCGGGCTGGCACGGCCGCAAGAGTGGTTTGTCAACGGACCCGCACAGGAGCGCTAGACCATTGATCAAGAGGTCTCAAGAAACTTGGTGTCGAGAATCTGGCACCGCATCTCAGTGCCAACGAGGCGCGGCCGCCAAACCGCTAGTCAAATAGTCTCATCTGGCTGGGCGGGCGCCAGGCTGAGTACCGTCGCTCCACAGTTCACTCCCGGAAGCCCACCGTCTCCGTGTGGGCAGCTTCTGCACGATCATGCCGAGCGCAAGCCCGCAGCAGAAGGCGGAGACGGACATCGAATCGGATGGATCTGACGTGCAAGACTTCGGCGTCTGGACCCGCCAGCCTCCTGGGGAACCGGCCCGTTCCATGCTACGATGAGGCCGTGAACGAACAGCACCATTGTGACATCCTGAAGCGAGCCGGCGAAGGTGACTCAGATGCCCTCCAGTGCCTGTTATTGCAGGAACATGCCCGTCTGCGGGCGGTCATTACCCGGCAAATCGACGGAACGGCCCGGTGGCGGCTCGACCCGGAAGACATCCTGCAAGAGGTTTATCTGGCGATCTTCCGTTCCGACTCCAGGCCCCAGTTTGAGCACATGGCTCAGTTCACAGCCTGGATCGAGAGCGTGGCCTTGAACGCGGCGCGCAGCCAGTTGCGCTACCTTCGACGCCACAAACGTGATATCGCACGTGAACAGCGGATCAGCCGATACGCCCGCTCCTCTTTTCCAGTTTTGCTGGACCAGCTTGCGGCGACCGATTCCACACCGAGTCGGCAGGTAACCCGTGACGAGGGGACAGCCGCGCTGCTATCGAGCTTGGCGAGGCTCACCGAGGATCAGCGTGCTGTGGTTCGGCTGCGCTTTCTCGAAGGGCTGCCAGTAACCGAAGTCGCCAAGCGTCTCAAGAAAAAAGACGACGCCATCCATGCCTTGACCTATCGCGCCATCACGGCGCTCCGCCAGCATCTTGGCTCCCTTTCGCGCTTTCTGTCCGGTCAATAGCGACCTTCGTGACCGCGACCGCGATACCGGTCGCTGGCGACCTTAGCCGCGCCGGAAGAGTTTAGGAATTTCTTGCATCAGATCCTCGGGCAAACGGCGTTGTTAATACTCATCGGCCCAATGCCGAGCGAGCGGGAATCGGCAGGCACCGTTGGAGGTGGGAATCCCATGGGGAAAGAGCTAATGAACTTGGAGTGCTGCACCCGCTTCTTCTTCGCCCACAAGATTGGGGAGCGAGAGCCCATGATCGTCCTCGAGTGCTCCCAATGTGGTCGTCACTGGTATCGGCGCGATTGCGGCGACTTCGTCGAAGTGGTGGGGTCGTTGGCGTTGGGATTCAGCGAAGTCCGGCTGGACGGACGGTTGCGCCATGCCGCTGTGGATACGCGAGTTTCCCTCGCGCGGAAGTTCTCGGATCAATCGTAGGATAAAGTAGAGACCTTACAGGAGCGTGGAAATGAAAGAAATGAAGAGCTTGCTTGCTGTTTACGGCCTTTTGGTTGTCGTCCTCCCAGCCGCAGCCAGTCCGTTTACAGATCCGGCGCAGTGGAACTCTTATGACCCAGGCGCAAACGGTGTGGGTGTCGACCCTGATGGCTTTCAAGGCGGTGCGTTCGATGGGAAGTACATCTACTTCGCCCCCAGCGAGCACGATCGGAACGTGACCGGCGGGGAGATTCTCCGTTTTGACACGACGGCTGACTTTTCCAGCATCGCCTCCTGGACTACTTATGATCCAGGTCCGTCAATAGCCTATGACGGCGCCGTGTTCGTGGACGGTTACGTCTATTTTTCCCCGGTGCAAGAAGGAGCGAGCGCCGGGACACAGGTGCTTCGGTACGACACAGCCGGGTCGTTCACTGCGGCGGGATCGTGGGACACCTTTGACGTGTCGGCGATCGGTGCGATTGGCGGATATCGCGATCTTGTGGTCGCTGATTCCTTCATCTACTTTGTACCGAATTGGGATGGCGGCCAACCGGGCAAGCACGGTCAAGTTCTTAGATACGACACGACTGCACCATTCAATCAGGCGTTGTCATGGGAGACTATGGATCCGAACATAAATGACGGTTACTTCGGCGCCGTCGTAGCCGGCGATTACGTCTACTTCGTTGCCCATCATAACGGCACGGACTACTTTGCTCAGATGCTACGATACAACACGACCCTGCCGTTCGACGATTTGGGATCATGGGACGCGCACACGCCATCCGGCCAAGCACCTGCCCCTGGCCGCGGGTATGCCGGTGGGGTCTTCGACGGTGCGTTCGTCTATTTTCTGCCAATGGCTAGGCCGGAAACGAACACCGTCGATACTGTTCTGCGATATGACGTATCGGCGGACTTCACGGATGACAACTCTTGGGACACCGTCGAAGCACCATGCGTCGAGGGCTTTACCGGTGCCGTGTACGACGGCCAGCGATACATCTACCTGACAGGCGGATTGGACGCGCCGGCAACCGGCATTCAGGTCCAGTATGACACGCTAGGTCCATTCGAGGATTCAGAATCGTGGGTGTGTTTCGATCCAGGTGAATCGGGTGTTGGCGATGATCCCGAGGGCTACATGGGCGCTTTGTTCGATGGACGGTTCGTGTACTTCGTTCCGTGGGACAACGGTTCGGAGCGCCACGGTGAAGTGCTACGTTTCGATACGCACTGTCAGGACGGTCCCAACCTCGTGTGCAACGGTGATTTCGAGCTAGGCAACACCTGCTTCACCAGCGAGTACAACTACACCGATACGGATCTTGCACCAGGTACAACCTACGCAGTCACGTCAGATCCCGATGCCCTGCACTGGATGGATCTCTGTGACTACGGTGATCACACTATGGGCACGGGACTCATGATGGCGGTCAACTCTGCGCAGGGCGACGATCCAACTGATCTTACTCTTTGGACCCAAACCATGCCGGTCCGGTCCGCACAGGGCTATTCCCTCTCATTGTGGGTTTCCACTTGGTCCTTCGCGGCGCCCGCTCACCTGCATGTGCTTGTCAACGACGTCGAGCTGGGTGAGCTTGACGCGGCGGATGTCTGCGGCGAGTGGCAGCAATTCGCGTTCAACTGGTATTCGGGGACGGCAGCTACGGCTGAGTTGAGGATCTACTCTGACCTCAACGGCGGTGCCGATTTCGCACTCGATGACATTTCCTTTCATGCCACTTGCGAGACCGACTGCAACGGAAACGGAGTAGCTGATGTGGAAGATGTGGCGGACTGTTCTGGAGCGCCGTGGTGCTCGGACTGTAACGACAACGGAATCCCAGACGAGTGTGACATCGCGGACTGTACGGGGGCAAGTTCGTGCGATGACTGCAATCACGACGGGGTCCCAGATGGCTGTGAGACTGATTGCGACGGCGACGGCCTGATCGACGATTGCGATCCGGATATCGACAACGACGGCGTTCTCAACGACGACGACGTGTGCGACTATACACCGGCCGCCGCATTGGTTGAACCCGACGGCAGCGTGCTTGGGGATGTTGACGGCGACTGCGACGTCGATCTCGTTGACTTCGGGCTTCTTCAATCGCGGTTCACGGGGCCTGGTTGCAGCGACTGACGTTGAACACACGATCTGCCTTGGCGGCCCTGTCGACGGTCGGGGTGCCCGAGATGACGATGCAAAATCGCAACGAACACAGGCGGAGCGGGCTGGCAACATAGTCAGTCTGCTCTGCCGGTGTGGTGTTGGAGGCCCAGGGACCGGCCCAGTATCTCAAGGTGTTACCCAGGTTCCTTGGGATGTCTGGATCTTCCAGTGTTCCCGCCAGTACGCCAGCGTAAACTCCGATGAATCGCCACCGGTGTTCGTGGGTTTGTACGAGAGGGGAACGAGATCACGGTTCACCAGCAGCCCTCCACGGGGGCGAGGATTGTTGTTGTAGTCAATTCCCTCCAGCTGAGCCAGCAGGCAGGATTCTGGTGTTACTTGGTGCGCGTGCGGAAGCTCAAGGTTATTGATGCAGGCAAAGATGTCATCAGGAACAACTCTATCGGCACGCGCGGGGAGTCTCTCTCCGGTCTGAGGGTCGACGCCGATGCGTGCGACCGTACGTACATACGGCGTATTGAGGAGGGCGTACGCCATCGGTGCAGCCGTTGGAAGACTGGGCAGGCGATCGGTCAGAGGTGGGCCGAGACCGTCCATGTTGAGCGGGTCCAAAATCATGACGACGGGAGTGATGTCCCACTGGGAAGCCGTCCTGGGCCCAGGCAGTTCGTCGTCGAATCCGTCAAGTTTGTTGTTCAGCCCCCGTGCCGCAATCGCCGGTCGGCCATCACTGAAGAAGCCATCCAGCACGAGAATCTGTACGATATGGCCCATGTGCCAGAACGATGACTTGAAACCGCGTCGCTGCAAATCGAGAATCGCGATGCGGGTTGGGTAGTCTTCCCCGTGGCACATGACCAGAAGCTCATCCCCCGGAACGCCATCGAAATCCTCGGCCACCACCAGTGCACACCCCCAGGGGCTAGTCTCGCTGACATCCGGCCAGGCTCGTCCGTCAGATGCGTTCAATGACCACAGCTCCTCGCCAGTTTCATCGAAGACACACAGACTTACTTCGCGTGCAGGGTCGGAAACGCCGGCCAGGACAACTCGCGTACCGCTGCCATCCACGTTCGCGACCACGGCATCATAGACATTGACACGCTCATCTTCGAACTCGTAAAACGGCCGCCATGTCACGTCGTCTCCGAATTGCGCAATAATCTGATGCGCAGAGCCTCCCTGCACGTGACTCGCAGCGACTTTCGTGAGAAGTCCGCGGCCAGACATCAAGTCGTTTGGCACCATCGAACGGGACCAAAAGCCGCCCGCCAGCGCAACGGTTACGGCCACGGTTAGTACAGCGGTGACACGGTGAAGCAAGCGTCGCCGGCGCTCCGGCACGGTAACCGTCGTCGGTTGATCCAGTGCCTTCAGAACGGCTTTCGCCGAGTCGAATCGGTCTTCAGGGCGTTTGGCGAGCAGCCTCACGGCCAGCTTGGCCAAGTGGCGATCGACCCGACTGACATGGTTCTGCGGATCCTCCGGCACACGGTTTAGGAGCTTGTGAACGACGGCAGAAGGCAATTGCGCCTGGAATGGCACACGGCCGGTGAGCATTTCGTACAAGACTACGCCTGCCGAGTAAAGATCGCTGCGCTCGTCGATCAGGTCGCAGCCTTGTGCCTGCTCGGGGCTCATGTACTCCGGCGTTCCGAACACTGAGTCAGGGCGTGTTATCCGTGTCTGGGATCCCACGACGTAAGCCAAACCGAAATCGGCAATCCTCGCGGTGCCTTCTCGACCGTCCAGCAGGATGTTCGACGACTTGATGTCCCGATGAACAACTCCAGCGTCGTGCGCGTGAGCGAGTCCTTGGACGATTTGCCGGAAGATACCTCGAATTTCGTTACCTTCCAGCGCTCCCTGTTCGCGGACGTAGTCAGCCAGGGATGGGCCATCGACATACTCCATTCCCAAGTATGGATAACCGCCTGCCTCACCGACCTCGTGGATTGTCACGATGTTCGGATGGCGAAGTTGCGCCGTCGCTTTGGCCTCACGTTGGAACCGCGCTCGGGCGTTGGGATCGGACGCCAAGTCCCCCCGCATGATCTTGAGGGCCACATCACGATCCAACCTTCGGTCGAAGGCGCGAAGGACAACACCCATGCCGCCTTGGCCGATCACCTCGACGATGCCGTAATGTTCCAGTTCAGCCTGAAAAGCCGAATCCGATGAGACGCGGAGTACACCTTGGCGGAGGAGGGTGCGGATTCCCGTCCGCGAGACGGTCAGTGCTTCCACGACGCCGATCAAGTTCCCAAGCTCGGGGTAACCTGCGACGTCCGCTGCGTCCGGGGACGTCCGGTCGCTGCCGTCAGCCCATTCGTTGATGAATTGTCCGAGTCGCACGGCACGTTGCCATGCGCCCTCTGCCGAATCCAAATCCCTGCCGTCCACACCGAGACCCTCCGCAACGCATCTCACTTCTCCGCCTATTGTAACACCATGTCTGGTGGATGCGCGCGGTCTCGACGATTCGCCGAGGACGCCTCGCTGCCGTGCCGGCCTAGCCTGACTACCTTCTCGGCCGATGCCCGGTGGCGCGCTAGCCCTAATTCTCGGAGTATTCTCGGATGGTGGGCCGTGGCGTGATCGGGGCGGCTGGGGATAAGTTCTTTCTGAATGCCATCCGCATTGTCGGTTTTGGCGTCATCCCGATATCGCGCAGCCTGTTCAGTGACGCCCCGATGCACAACCTGACGCCGCTCAATCCGGTCACCGTGCAATCAGACTTGGATCAACTCGCCGGGCCGGGCGGCTCACGCAACAGGCCTGCCTTTTTTCCGTCGACCCGCCGACAGCCGCAGGGCGCGTGGGATGGGGCCCGGGCGACATCATATTAGTCCGCAATGGTCGACAGACCGTGTGGGCGACCGCAGGCCAGCTGAATGGCGTGAGTGCAACTGCCGATATCGACGCATTGGCTATCCGGGACCGAGGAAACGTCGGAGCACTCGATCCCAGCGACCTGGTTTGGCTGTCCCTGGCCGGTAGTCCTACGGTCTTCCAAGCATATCCGACCTTCTCCACGATTTTCACCGGGGCAGATTTCAATCTGCTTCCAACCGACGACCTCAACGCACTGATGGCCATCGATCCCGTTGATCCTCCACCAGGAGATGAGCCGAAACCCAATTCCGAGCGTATCAAAGCCACCGCGCAGTTGCTCATGTCGCCAATTGAATTCGAGGCGACAAATGCGCCGCTTGACCGGATCCTGACTGATCTCGAGCGTAAGACGAAGACCAAGTGTACGCTCGGAAAGGGGGAGAAGGCTCCGGACGTTTCCGTTTGCGCTGCCGGCGGCAACGTGACCTTGGGGCGGGTCCTACACGACACCCTCGATCCCATTGGTTGGACATTCGAAATCGGGTACGAAGGAGAGCTGATTTTCCGCCCGCGCGCCAAGTGTATCGGACCGCAGAAGATGGGGGGCAAGCCGTCGCCGTGACGCCATGCCAGTACATCAGGCGTCACGTATCCCGTGTCGAGGGCGTGTCTACTGCGTGCGCCATGGGGCCGAACGGTTTCGCCGACCGTTCGGAAGGGCGATGTAGCGCAACAGTGCCGCGGTTGCTTGGATGTCCCGAAAGCACTATGATCCATGCCTCGAGAGAGGCTTCCTCGGCAGACGCGATCAACAGGAGATTTTCAAGTGTCGCAGAACGAACTGTGGGGTTCCCATTTATTCACGTCGGAATCGGTCTCGATGGGCCATCCGGACAAGGTCTCGGACCAGATTTCCGACGCGCTGCTCGACAGCCTGATCCGCCACGACCCCATGGTTCGGGTGGCCATCGAAACGCTGGTCACCACGAATTACGCCATGGTCGCCGGCGAGGTGACGACGCACAACGAAAAGGCCGCTGACGCCCTCAAGAATGCAGAAAAGACCGTCCGCGAGACGATTCGCAGAATCGGCTACACGGACGACGGCGTGAACTTCTCGGCCGACACCTGTGAGTTCGTGTCGCGGATCCACGCCCAATCTCCGGATATCAGCCAGGGCGTGACCAAGGGTACCGGTCTGCACGCGGAGCAGGGGGCCGGCGACCAGGGTCTCATGTTCGGTTTCGCCTGTGACGAAACGCCGCAGCTCATGCCTCTGCCCATTCATTTGTCGCACCGGCTGGTCGAGGAATTGGCCAACGTACGCATGAACGGCAAGCTCGCCTGGCTTCGCCCTGACTCGAAATCACAGGTCACTGTCCGGTACGAAGGCGCGGTGCCGACGGCATTACACACGATCGTGATTTCGACGCAGCATACTGAGGAAGCGCTGGACAAGGCCAATCCCAACCTGATGGCCGACGACGCCAAGAAGCAGATCATCGAACAGGTAATCCGCTCGGTAGTCGAGCGCGAATGTCCGGCCTTGTGGTCGGAAGACATCATTTTTCACATCAACCCGACGGGGAAATTCGTGATCGGCGGTCCGGACGGCGACTGCGGTCTGACCGGTCGTAAAGTCATCGTCGACACCTATGGCGGTCGCGGTCGTCACGGCGGCGGTGCCTTCTCCGGCAAGGCCCCCAGCAAAGTGGATCGCTCGGCCGCCTACATGGCCCGCCATATCGCCAAGAATATCGTGGCGGCGGAGCTGGCCAAGCAGTGCGAGGTGCAGCTCGCGTATGCCATCGGCGTGGCAGAGCCCGTCAGTGTGGCCGTCGAGACTTTCGGGACGGGCGATCTATCCAGCGACAAGCTCGAGCGAATCGTGCGCGAGGTTTTCCCGCTGACGCCGGCGAGGCTCATCGAGTACCTCGATTTGCGCCGTCCCATCTTCTTCGAGACGGCGCGCCACGGACACTTCGGCCGAGACGGCGCCGACTTCACTTGGGAGAAGACTCACCGCATCGATGATATTCGCAACGCGGCGGGCGCGCTCCAGGCTGTGTAAATACGCGCTGGGCCTTACGCGCCTGTCCGGCGTCTAGGGGCTAGCAGTCGCCGGTATCATGCAGACGAGGGTGTCCCGTTCGCCCGTCTCCTATTCGCTGTTTGTTTCCGCTGGCCTGTTTCTGCCATTCTGCCTTGCTTCTTCTCGCGATTCGATACAAATCCACTTTGCGCGTGCTTGGCCGCCAGCCTGGTCACGCGCTGGCGAAATTCATGTTGCCCGGCTGTCGCCGTTTTGGTAAGATCCGGAACTGTTGGGTAAGGAAGATCACCGACCGCCCGGCGACACAACTCCGGAGGTGTGAACATGAATGCACGTCGAATTCTTGTCTTCGCGCTTACTGCAAACGGGATCTTGATTTCGTCTGTCGGCGCGCAGAACCAAACCATTGAGGTCTCCGACGATGGCCAGCAAATTGTTCAGGTCCGCGAATCGGAGAGCGACGGCACGGTGACCGTTCGCGGCACCGGCGTGCCGTACGGCGTCTCTCCCGACTGGCAAAACAGTCTGCGCGTTCAGGTCGGCGGCATACAGGCTGAGGACATGAACGGGGACGGCCTGGTGGATGTGGTTGTCGGCTGTTACCATTCCAACAGCTTTCCACCGTACGATGATTGGCAGAACCTTATCTACTTCAACACCGGAAACGCGCTGGAAGCGAATCCGTCCTGGGTGTCGACGGACGAGGTATCAACCGGTGATATACAGGTGGCGGATATCAACAATGACACCTATCCGGATGTCTTCGCGGCCAATGGTGCCTCTTCGTCGGCAGCATCCGTGATCTACTGGGGAAGCCCGACGGGTCCCAGCGTGACACCTGGCTGGTTTAGCGCGGAACCGGGAACGGCATGGAACAACTACGCCATGCCCTTCGATATCGATCATGACGGCGACGTGGATGTCGTCACGGCGAACCAGGGCTACAACGAGTTCGATCCGTATCGCCCGATCTTTATCTTCTTCAATGACAACGGTTCGTTGGCCACGGTCCCGGGATGGCAATCCGCGGAAATCTCGATCCAAAACTTCCTGGAATTCGCCGACTACGACGGCGACGGCTGGGAAGACCTCGCTGTCTCCAAGTGGTCCGGCTTTCAAAGTGGCATCTACAAGAATGTCGCAGGATCGCTCCAAACCACGCCTGTTTGGACCACTGGTGATACCGATTCGGACAAGGGCGTCGCCTGGGCGGATGTGGACGGTAACACCTGGCCGGACCTGGCCCTCGGGCATGATCCGACGCTGCTGTACGGCAATGACGCCGGCACCATGGCGGTCACATGGTCGTCGTCGGGCCCGTATTTTGGCCATAGCGACATTCGCTTCGCGGACGTTGATCAGGACGGTGACGATGACCTTGCGGAGGTACACTTCTCTGACGGCAGGACCCATATCTATCTGAACAACGACGGGGTGCTCGATAGCGTGCCGACGTGGACCTATGACGCGTCGCCGGTCGGCACCGCCATCGCGTTCGGTGATATCAACGGCGACCAGTGGCTCGATCTGATCATCGGCTACTCGGGAGACCCGTCGGTCGTAGTGTTCTACGCTACACCCCTCTTTACCGCCGGCGACTTCGACGACGACGGCGATGTGGACCTCGACGATTACTACCAGTTCGTCCCTTGTTATTCCGGCCCCGGCGGTGGCGTGGCGACAGGATGTGAGCGAGGTGACTTTGACTTCGATATCGACGTCGATTGCGACGATTGGAACGCGTTCAAACTGGCGTGGACCGGCCCTCCTGCAGAGGTGCCGAACTTTTTCCCGTGCGACGGCGGACCCGTCCCCGCCGCGTCCGAATGGGGGCTTGTCGTCATCGCTTTGCTACTCCTCGCAGGAGGAACGGTGGTCATTCGCACGAGGCGTCGTTTTCGTTGCGTGTGACTGTGGCGACGCGGAAAAGGATTGATGACGCTGCTCTGTCAGCCGGTTGGACGGCTCAGTGTGCCACTGCTCTTGAGCAGTGATCTCTACGGCTGTTGATCGCCCACGGGATCTAAGCACTGCTCAAGAGTAGTGGCACCCATTGTAGCTTCGATGCGACCCGTCAGAACACTGGTAACGCAGCACTGGTTCATGACGCCATGCACGGCGTGATGGCGGCCACGGTCGCCGCGGTTTGTGCGTCCTGGACGCAGACGCGAACCGCCTCCCCGATGGGGTCGCCGGCCACCAGCGTCTCGATGCGGTGCCTGCGGGCCTTCAGCTCTCTCTCGTCAAAGTGCATGCGAAGCAAGTCCGCGTGATGGGCCAGCGAGAGCAGGGTGGTCGTTCGTGGATCGGGCGTCCCCGCGCCCGTAAAGATGGCTTTATGCAGGCGAGCGATGATGTCCCTTTCCGCCCGCGGGTCGCGTTCGGGATAGATCTTCCGGCTGAAGATGAGCAGGATTCTGCCGATGTCTTCTCGCAGAATGCCTCTACGACACAGCCCTTCGGCCACGCGATGTTTGAGTCGCGGCAGTTGAGAGAATCTCGAGACCCAACGCTTGAGCGAAGCGCGTCGCCTGACACCAACGATCCGACTTATAGCCTCGTCCAATATGTCATCGCCAAGCCTCGTCGGACTATCCAGATCGACGAGCCTGCTTCGACTCGCTTGAATGCCGATACGCCGTGCCAGCCACAAATCGGCCGCGATACCGCCGCCCATGGCCAACTGGTAATAGGAACCGCAGGCCACCGTTCCTTCCTCGTCGCGCAATGCCAGAAGCAGGATTTCCTCGTGAAGATAGAGGGTCGGCGGTTTGGCAGGCGTGGGAATCCCTTCAAATCGAATGACTTCCAGGATAAACCTACCACGCAGGCGCGGAGCGGGCCATTAGAATTCCGAGAGTGTATTGGAATGAAGGGCGCCGCGCAGGCATGCCTCGACAAGTAACTACATGGTGGAGCAGATTATCCGT
>Ga0055452_10000112_pt1 | contig 18633 bp, 16 predicted proteins | sample China_Galinas_PW_6_FD_57735 | JGI IMG/M metagenome (GOLD analysis project Ga0055452, IMG submission 57735) | Wetland microbial communities from San Francisco Bay, California, USA, that impact long-term carbon sequestration - China_Galinas_PWC_D2 | ecosystem: Environmental > Aquatic > Marine >... | reverse complement strand
CGTCGACGGCGCCGAGCCGATTGGCCTCGACCGCCGCTTTGATGGTCGCCTGACCTGTAAGGAGCATGACCTGAATGTCGGGATTGTGCTCGCGCAGTGCCTTGAGCGTCTCGATTCCGTCCATCCCCGGCATGGCGAAGTCCAGTACCACCGCGTGAAAGACCGTCTCCTTCGCCTTCTCGATGCCCGTTTTCCCGCTCGTGGCAATGTCGACTTGAAGTCCGCGCGCCCGCAGGCGCTCTGCCAGAGTCTCTATGAACTCTACCTCGTCATCCACGAGCAATACCTTATCCACACTGGGCATAGCTAAACCTCCTCTGCCACAACGGAGTCACCCCCGGTGCTCCGCCGTGCACAATTTGACACGAAGAAGACAAAGCGATCATCGCCCCGGTCATTCGGCAGCGCTCTCAGCTCGCCCCCCAGGTTTTCCACAAGCGCCCGCAGCGACGCAAGACTTGACATGATCTCGATACACCGTGGCACAGGATCGGCACTCGTGACGACGACCTCGACGCCGTCTTTCTCCACCGAGTAGCTGACGATAACCCGGCGTTTGTCGGCCGCCGCCGCCAAGGCGGCGTCGATGCACACGAAAATGGCACATTGAAGCAGGAACGGGCTATTTTCGAGCGCCGTCGTTTCATCGCAAAGCTCGCTCGTCAGCTCAACTCGCTTCAGCCTCGTCCAGCGCTCTGCGAGAAATACGATCCGATCGATCGCCTCTTTCACGTCAAAGAGGACGAGCGGCGCATCGGTGCAGTGTGCAAACAAGTTGATGTTTCGGATGATCCTCTCGCCCCGCGCGACCTGGATCTGTATCTTCCTGCCTATCTCCTCGAGCTTGGGCCGAGGGACGTTTCTCTCATCGTCCGTGGCACACAGGAGGTCCTGCTGCAACCCGGCCAGCTCGTTGATGACGTTCAGGACGTTTACCACTTCGTGGCACTGCCCCGCCACGATTTTGCCCATGAAGGCCAGGTTCTGGTCGTTGGTTTTGTCGGCCCCGGTGTTAACCACAATGACCTCCACCGCTTCCGTCGCGCGCGGCCTTGCGAATCAGTTCTACGAGGTCCTCGATGTCGACCGGTTTCTGTAGGTAGGCCAACGCGCCGAGCCGGAGTCCCTCCTCCACGTCCTCCGTGGAGCCATGGCCGCTGAGCAGAATGACCTCGAGCTTGGGATACAGATGTTTGATGCGGCGAAGCGTGGCGAGTCCCCCCAGTTCGGGCATTCGCACGTCCAGAATGGCGACGTTGAATTCCAGCTCCTCCAACTTCTGCAGCGCCGCGACACCATTCGTAGCGCCGTAGGCCTCAATGTCGCGAATCTCGAGGCGCTCGACGACAGCCGACACCAGCTCGTCCTCGTCGTCGACAAAAAGAACGCGAAGGCGATCCATACGCTATGACTCCTGCTTGATCGGTAGGAGCACCGTAAACCGGGTACCCTTTCCCACTTCGCTCTCGACGGATATCTCTCCGCCCAATTTCTGGACGATACCGTACGTGACCGACAGCCCTAGCCCAGTTCCTGCCCTTTCCTTTGTGGTGAAGAATGGCTCGAAGAGGCGTTTCATGTTTTCCTTCGGGATGCCGACGCCATCATCCGATACGGCGACCGACACGCGATGGTTGTTTGCCGCGTCGATGGCGATGTCGATATGACCTCCATCCTTGACGGCGCTGACCGCGTTGTTGAGCAGGTTCAGAAACACTTGCTGCAGTTGGCCGCGATCACTTTCGATCGTGGGGACATCCTCATGCCCGTTCACCGTGATCTGGATATTGCGATACTGCGCTTCCTTGCCGAGAAATCCCACAACCTCTTGGAAGAGACTGGGTACGTCGATTTCCTCGTGCTGGACGTCCATTTGTTTGGCGAAGCCCAACAGGCGATGTGTAATCTTCTTGCAGCGTTCCACCGACCCCAACACCGAGTCGATATGGCGCAGTAGCTTGTCGCGGCGGGGAATGTTCTCCTGGAGTGTGACAAGGTCCTTGAGCAGTCCCGTTTTTTCGTTGATGATGGAGAGAGGGTTGTTGATCTCGTGTGCGACGCCGGCGGCCAGCCGTCCGATGGACGCGAGCTTGTTGCTGTATTCCGCCTTGTGCATGAGCGCCGCGCGCCGCAGGCTCTCGGTTCGCAGGTTTTTGACGAACTTCCCGGAACTCCACAGAATGACGGCCAGGATCAACACGGCACTGATAGCCAGGAACCCCACCAGGCGCATCACCGCCATCCACTCGCTCGTCGTGTAGCGAAGCGGCCTGACACAGACCAGAATGAAGAGCGAATCGGCGATGTCCGCGTAGCCCAGCAGGATGGGTCGCCCGTCCTCATCTTTTTGTTGGATTACCTCGACGCTACGCGATGCAGGAGGCAGCTCGAGGGCGATGGTGTTCGTCACCTTGCCGTATCGCCGGGACGGCGTCTGCAGGACACCATTCCGGTTGATCAGGAAGATGTCGTCCTGCAGGCCCAAGCCGGCGGTATGAAGTTGATTGCTCAACATCTCCGCATCGAAAGTTGCGCGGAGACAATAATAGTCGTCATCCTCCCGTTCGTGGCGCATTGCGATGACGAAATGCGGGGAGTTCCGGTGGCCGAGAAAAACGTCGCTGGTATAGACCCCTCGTTGCATCAGGCGGTGAAACCATTCCTGTTCGCTGTAGTTGCGTCCCCGTAGATCGTAAGGACCGTTGTAGCAAAGCTGTGTGCCTCCCGAATCGATGATCCCCAATTCCACGAATGTCCCGTGGGAAAACGACTCATTCATGTTGCGCATCAAGAGACCCAGGACCCTGGTATCACACAGTTGGTCGAATGCGCGATCGCGAATAATAAAGCCCAGCGCGGATGCCCGCTCGGAGAGGAAGAACTCGAGCGAACGTTTGTTGTTCGTCAGTAAACGGATGGTGTTTTGACGCGCCGCGTCCCGGATGGCGTGGTCGTACTGGTAGTAGTTGACGGCGGTCATGATCACCAGCGGCACGATCGACACGGCCGCGGTCACGAGCACGACGGTGCGTCGTAGCCGATGGTAACCGGAACCGGAAAGTAAGGGTCGCGGGGCGGCGGCGGGCGGCGTGTCATCGTGGACGATGTTTTGGGAAGGGAGCATCGAGTCATTCCGATGTACACAAAGCTAGTGCATCTCCCACTCGATAAAGCCGGGGTTCACGTCCGTCATGCAGTTGACGATCAGCTCGACGAGCCCGTCGTACAGAATCGAGTGTTTCTCCCAAAGGTCGTAATAGGCGAACAGGTCGCGTAACTGGCCCTTGCAGTTCGAGCAGGGCGCACAAACATACTTCCTGATCGATGGATCCAACTGGTCCTTGAAGGCGTTCAACACTTGCTCCAGTTTTTTCCGGCCCGCGATCTGGTGCCGCCAGTCATTGAAGTTGTGCCCCGACATGATGGCAAAGCCGCTGCCGCCACCGCAGCAGTAATTGTGCACGCCATGAGGTTCCATCTCGCGGAACTGCGGGGCAATGTGCTTGATGATCCGTCTCTGGGGCTCGACGACGCCCATGAGACGCACCAGGTTGCACGGGTCATGCAGGGTGACGGGGAAATCGTTGCGAGACGGATCGACTTTGATTCTCCCGGAGAAGATGAGTTCCTCGAGCGTCACCATGCAACTTTCACGTGGGATGTTGAGATCGCCGGTGAGCACGCGATCCGCGATCACGGTGAGTGCCTTGTGCGCATGCCCGCATTCGCCCAAGACGATCTTCTTGACGCCGAGCTTCTTGGCGGCCTCGGCGTGCTTGATCGCCACGCGGGCGAACTGGACGTCGTCATACCAGACGCCGTAGTTGATGCTGTCGTATCCCGCGATCTCACTGGACATCGTCCAGTTCAAACCGGCGATCTCGAAGATCACCCCGAATGCACCGGGATTCATCGGCCAGGCCATGATCTCACCGGCGTTGTGGATCAACAGGATGTCGGCACCGGCCTTGTCCCAGGGCGTCTTCACGGTCACGCCGGTCTTCTCCGTCACATCCTCGTCAATGAACTCCACGTTATCCTTCACGACCAGCGCGTTCATGCCGGTCGAAGATCCGACCTTGAGCTGCAACACCGAGCCGCTTTCGTGCAGTTCCTTGGGCGCGATCCCCATCTCCTGGCTGAAGATCTTCCGGATCTCGTGGGCGATGAGACCGTTGTCCACGCCGATCGGGCACGTCTGCGCGCAGCGCCGGCACAGGTTGCACCGATAGGCCAGTTCCGCGAGACGGGCGACGGTTGTCCAGTTCAGTTCGATGTCTCCGTCGCGCCATGCCTGAAGGAGCCCGCCTTTCGACTTTATGTATTTCTTGTACAGACGTCGGAAGACTTCGGAGCGGTAGGCGGGTCGGTAGATCGGGTTCTTCCCGCTGGCTTCGTAGATGTGGCAGGCATCGGAGCAGGTGTGGCACGTCGCACAGTGTTCCATGGAGAGCAGCAGCGGTTGTAGAAACGTCCAGTTGTTCTCTTTGCTGAAGAGCTTCTCCAGGCCGGAGAGAAATTGGGATATCAGCGCGTCTTCGTCCTGCTTGTTCTTGGGCTTCGGAATACTCAGGGCGATGGTGTCGTCCAGTGAGTCCTCGTACTTTTCTCTTGCCTTTTCACTCAAGGGCGCGAAGTCCGGCGTTTTCTCGGGCTTGTCAAACGGCGGAGGGAGCGGCTTGAAGTCCTCCTTGCGGAGCTCCGAGAGCTTGGCCTTCGGTTTTGCAATGTCCTCCACCCGGACTCGCTTGTTCATGACGTTCAGTCCTCCTCGACGCCGGCCGTTGCGACGTCGGCCCAAGTCTTTTTGCCATCGCCGCGGATGTGCGGTGCGGACCAGCTTACCGGGTATTGCAGCGCCTCATTGATCTTTCCCTCGATCTTTCCTCCCGGCAGGTTAGGCTCGTCACTCCACCGAACGTGATGGTACGTGAACCACTTCGTGAAAAAGTGCGACATGTGCGTGAGCGGAATGTAGGCCACCAGCACAGACGCCAGGACGATCTCTACGACACTCAGGCCGGTCAGCGACGGATGCCCGGCACCGGCCGTAGAAAAGTCGAAGGTCACGAGGCGGGCAAAGTAGGCTCGCATGCCGACAAAGTGTGGGTCCGCCGCCACGTGCGCGAACCCCGCCATCACAAGCGTCACGACGAAAAAGGCGAGATTGAAATAGTCTCCCTTCTTCGTGTACTCGCGATAGTTCGGATTGAAGATGCGCCTGATCAAGAGTGTCGTTGCGCCGACCAGAGCGAGCCCCAGTCCGGCGTATCCCACGATATACGTAAGGTGGTAAAGAGCTCTTCCCGCCACAGTCGCGTCAGCGGACACGTCCCCCCCCGCGGCGATGGCGATGCCGCCTGCCAACAACAGGACGATCAGCCCGCCCAACAGATACAGGCCGAAGTGAAACGGAAACGACCGTAGCCAATGCTTACGGTTGTGTTCCCAGACACCCGCCAACAGCAGAATCTCCGGAACCATGACCTTCAGTTCGCCGATGAGTGACGACTGGCGAGGTTTCGTCCACCAGTTCAGTTCTTCGAGGTAGGATCCCCCGTAACTTGCCCGCCCCTTCTCGTGCGCCACCGGATAGAGCTCCCAGCGCAGGTGCAAGGGCAGCTTCGAGGTCTTCACGAACCTGTACACGACTGCGGCGACAAAGACCGCCACAGACGCATACGTCACCGCGAGTAGTATCGAAACCGTCATCTAATTCTCCTCCCGCGATCTCTTCTTTCGATGCAATAGCTCTCTCATGGCCTCGCTTGCATGCCTTTTGTCGTCCTGATCGTATACCAGCGTTTTGATCTCCTCGGTGCACAGCGAGCCGAACCGGTACACCACGCACCGGCGGCATTCGTTTCCCTGCGGCGCACAATCAAGCCCTTTGATCGTCCAGCATGGCCGCGTGTGATCCCTGTACGCCGGACAGAGCTCTGGAGACGCCGAAGTGCAAGGAAGCAGTCCCCAACACGGCAGCATCGCCTGTAGCCTGCGGATACCCTCCAGATTCAGCTTTAACTCCTGGAGCATGTGTTGGACGTTGCGTACGCGGTGGAGGTCCTCATGTGAGAAAAGACGATGTCCGGCGTCCGTACGGTGGGCGATGATCAGGCCTTCGTTCTCGTATTTGCGGACGGCAGACACGGACAAACCCACCTTCTGGGCCAGGACACCGATTGACATTACCGGATCGTCCTCGTTTTGCTCGCGCCGGTCGTCGGCCATGAGTCTTCTTCTCAACACAGCGTGCAAGTTAGTAAAGCAACCGATTTAATAACAAGCAATTCCTATACCGCAGAGTGTAGGTTATCTATACACGACCGTTGAGGTATTCGAGGGCCGTGGGTCAACCCGGGCGTACGGCTGGGCCTGCCGCCGTTGTTTCGATGTCCCACCACCCGGCTAACACGGGCGTGGCACTGCCCATCGGCAAGTCGAGCAGGTGCCGGTGAGTCTGATGGCACTCTGGCGCAGCCGCCATGTTCTCGGCAACCGCCTTCGTCGCGGTGATACGCCGAGGAGATAGTGCCCCCGTGCCGTTTATGCGATCAGCGCCCGGACCATGGTCAGGAACTTCTCATGGTCCACGGGTTTGCTGATATAGCCTTCGGGCGGAGGCACTTGACGGCGACTGGAGATGAAGCTTTTGAAGTCGTCCGACACTCCGGTGACGATAATGATCGGAATGCTCTTCAATCGTTCGTCTTCCTTGAGTCTCCGGTACACCGCCACTCCAGATTTCTCGGGCATGGTGATATCCAGCGCCACCAGATCGGGCACCGACTGCTCGATCAACGCGATCGCCTGCTCCCCGTCGTTGGCTGTGGTCACGGCATAGCCATTATCCTGTAATACCGCGGCAAGGAAGTCGCGCGCGTCGGGATCATCGTCCACCACCAAAATCGTCTTCGGGCCATCAGCCATGGATCTCCTCTGTTTCGGGGGGGCGAGAGTCTTTCGGCTCCTGCCGCAGGGGTCGTTCTCGGGGTAGCTTCACGACAAACCGCGTTCCGACGCCGGGTTGCGAGTCCAATTCGATGGTACCCCCATGAGCGCGGGCAATCCGATTGGATATAAACAGGCCCAGCCCCGTCCCCGTTCCTTTCGACGAGAAAAACAAGCTGAAGGCCTTCTCCCTGGTCTCCCGGTCCATCCCGACACCGTTATCCTCCACCTCGTACTGGATATGGTCGGGATAGCCCTGGAGCCGAACGGTCACTTCATACCCGGACTTTTTCGCTCCGAGCCGACAGGCGTCCAGCGAGTTTTCGACGAGGTTCACAAGAAGAGAGTGAACGGCCTGAGCATCGGCCTCGAACTCTCCCGCACCGGGGTCAAGCATCTTGGTCAATTCGACGCCCTGGTCCTTCGCGCGCCATTCCATGAGACCGCAGACGTCCTCGGCGACTTGAGCAGCGGAGAGAGATTCCCACATGGGCACCCGATCCTTCGCATAGTAGAGGATATCCGAGACCATACTCTGGATGCGAGCGACATTCCTTTGGACGGTTGCCCAACCTTTCTCCGTACGGGCCTTGTCGTTCTTCTTGAAACCGACGTCGACGTGGTACATTCCACCCGCCAGCCCATTGAGCATGCCCTTCAGTCCGTGAGAGACCGAACCGACCAACAGACCCAAAGAGGTAAGACGGCTTTCCAGCGCCCGAACCTCCGTGATGTCGGCACTCATCTCCATGACACCGGTGATCTGCCCCTGCTCATTGCGAATCGGTGCAGTGGTCACGAGCACGTTCATCTGTTTGCCGTCGAGCGACGTGACCACTTCTTCGCGTGTGCGAAGCTCTCCGTCCTCGAAGGTCTCCTGAACCGGACACGGTACACACGGCTCAACGCGATGCTTGTAGGCTTCATAGCACTTGCATCCAAGGCAACTGCCGAAGGCGGCCTGGAATGCGCGGTTTGCCTGAAGGATGTGCAGGTCAGGATCCTGAATCGAGATGTAGCAGGGGACCTCGTCGAACAGCAGGCGATAGCGCCGCTGGCTCCGCCGCAATTGGCTTTGCAGGTCCTTGAGTTGGGTGATATCGGTGGCCATGTTGATGACAGCCGTGATATCACCGTTCTCGTCGCGAAGGGCTGTCGCCTCCGACAGCACTGCCACATCCATTCCGTCCAGACGCGTGACCCGACCCTCGTTGCGGTGACTCTGGCCGTCCCAGAACGCCCGCTCGACCGGGCAGACTTCGCACTTCTCGGAACGACCTTTGTATAACTGATAGCAATGACGCCCCTGCGGATCGCCGAAACCTTCGCGAAACCGACGGTTGGCATGGACGATGCGCAGGTCACGGTCTATCACGGTCAAGTAGCATGGTGCGCTGTCAAAATAGGGAGAAGGACAGGGGTCCATCACAGAATCCTAACTAGGCACGCTCCCGATGCGACCGCCTCCAGTGTTCCGTAGCCACCGGGCAAGCTCGTGATCCTGCTTCCAAGACCGGCTATGCGTCGTGACGGAGCTCAATCACCTTGCGAATTGTGCGCACGAGCGCATCCGGAGTCACCGGCTTATCCAGGTACCCTTCCGGCACCCTGACGGAACGGTCGTAGATGAGCTTGCGCAGCTCCGGTCTGCCGGTGATGATGCAGATCGCCAGGCTTGCGAATTCGGGGTCTTTCCGAAGCGTCTCGAATACATCGCCCACGTCGCGGCCAGGCATTTCCAGGTCCAGTGTCAGCACGTCGGGCTTCTCGCCACGGACGGCGGCCAAGGCTTCGTCGCCGGTCGTGGCTCTCACCACCTCCGCGCCGTGATCTTCAAAAACGGTCGCCAGGTATTCGAGCTGATCGGGTTCGTCGTCGGCCACCACGAGTTTCAGACCTGCAAGTGGGAGCCCCTCGGGCTCGCCATCGCTTGTTGTCACAGGAACCTCCTTGGCAGGGATCGCTGCTTCCGCCGGCGGCGTATCCATCACCGCCGCGCCAACCGCCACCGCCTCCGCGGGCACCGCCACCTTCTCGGTCACAGCGGCTGCCTTCTCTTCCATGACCAGCGCATTTGCGACCAGGTTGACCAATTGCGTAACCTCCATGCCGAGCTTGTAGTGGCGGATCACGTCGCTGAGACCATCGACGCAGTTGTGGCAGGACGTGACGACCACCTTGGCGCCGGTCTCCTTGAGCTGGTTGGCTTTGATCACGGCCGACTTTAGACGTCGCGGCGTATATTCCGACATCGACATGGCACCGCCGCCGCCGGTGCAGCAGTAATTCTCGGCGCGGTTCGGATACATCTCGCGGAAATCGCTCACGACGAGATTCAGCAGTTCCCGGGGTTCCTCGAACAGGCCGCAACTCCTGGCGTTGTTGCACGAATCGTGAAAGGTCACCGGTATGCTATTTCGCGTTTTGTCGACCTTGATTCGTCCTTGCTTAATGTAACGGATCATGGTCTCGACTGAACTCTCCATAGCGAACGGCACGTTGAACTGGGCCCAGTTCGGCCCTTCGCAACGCGTGGATCGGTAGCCGTGTCCGCACTCGGAGATCACCAGCCGCTTACCGCCAAGTTCCTCGACCTTCTCGTAGAGCCGCCGGGCCACCGATCCGCCAAGGGCGTCGTCCCCGGAGAACAGACCGAAATTGGTCATGTCCCAACACTCGCTGGGCATGGTCCAGCTTTCACCGGCGAAGTGGAATATCTTGGCCGCGTCGGAGATGCTGCGCGGATCGTATTTCACTTCCCGTGGATTGATGGAATAGACCACGTCACAATTGGGTCGGTCGATGGGGATCTCGATGGCGGGGTCGTCCAACTCGTCCTGCAACTCCTCGGCCATCCACTCCAGCGTCTCGACATACTCCTCCTTGAGTACGCCCATTTGATTGCCGATTTCCCACTGGTCCTTGCTGACGACCGCCACGCCTTCCGGCATGATCCCGACGGAGACGAGGAGGCCGCGTGCCATGCGGTTGAATGTCGCGAAGTCCACGCCCATGGGGCAATTGATCGAACACCGGCGGCAGTTCGTACACTTGCCGAACACCGTGTCCTTGAGTTCCTCGAGCTCCTCGTCGGTGAAGACGCTGCCGGCCTTCACCCACCAGGGAAAGACCCGTCCGGTCCAATCGAAATGGCGCTTGAAGAGCTTGCGAATCTTGTCGGCTTTGTATGCCGGGGCGTACGTCGGGTCTCCGGGATTGGCCAGCACATAGTGGCAGCATTCGGTACACATTCCGCAGTGTACGCAGGCGACCATGGAGCCGACCATCTGACGGTTGAGCTTCTGGCCCATCCGCTCGAGGACTTTTTCGGCCTTTTGGGATCTGAATCGCTCTTTGTTCATCGCATTCCTCTATCCGTTGCAGGCCCGATCGTGATCCTATGCACGGTGGACCGGATATACGCCGCGGTAGCCCATGGTCTTTCCGAAGTAGTACCGCGTGAAGGGGTAGTACAAGTAGTGCGATATCTTGCTGAATGGCACGTAGACCAGAAAAAACGCAGTCAGAATGAAAAAGGCCAGCAGGTGCGCTTCGCCGCCAGTGGTCTGATTGGGCACCGCCAGCACGGCGGAAAAGAACCAGACTGTCAGCAGGGCCAGTGAAAAATAATCATCCGGCGAACTGATCTTGCGCATGTAGGGGCTGACCACTCGCCGGATCAATCGTACGACGCCAACCACAAACGCCGCGCCGATTACCACCTGAAGACACGTGACCAGGACCACGCCATCGAGCGCAGTCGGGGCGTACGGAATCATGAACGACACAGCGATCGCAGCCACGACGCCGAGGTGGAAAATGACGAACTGCACATACATGAAAGGATTCTTGCGTGTACTCTCCATCGCCCAAGGCATGGCTATGTTCGCCCAGGAGTAGAGTATGCCCTTGCCCGGTGTCGTGTCGGACGATCCGGTGGGTGCCTGGCGTTCACCGCCGGCCTTGAAGCGCAGGAGCCAGATGATGCGTGTGGTGTACACGACGGCCATGAATACCAGCGCAACTTCTTGAAGTGTATGCTCGCAAAAATGCAGAAAGTCGCTCATGTTGCAGCCTTCTCAGCTAAAGGGCCTCCAGTTGGGCCTCAAACGATTCATACTGGGCGGTGTCCAGCACACTGATCGTCAATTCCTCGATGCCGGTATCGCGGCTCAAGTAGGCTTTGATCGTTTCGACCATGACCCGAGCGCACACGTCCGAAGGGATTCCGTAGTATCCCGCACCCATGGCCGGGAGGGCAATCCGTTTGATGCCCTTCTCATCGGCGATCCGCAGGACGTTGAGGACGGTGGTCCGCAACTTGCCCTCCGTATCCTCTTCCTGAAATCGGGGGCCGACGGCGTGAAGGATATACTGAGCGTTGAGGTTTCCCGCGGCCGACACCACGACCTCGCTCGTCGCCACAGGGCCTAATCCCTCCAACTCCTTTTGGATCGTTGGTCCACCCCGCACCGAGATCGCCGTACCGAAGCCTGACCCGAGCGTCAGATCCGGCTGGGCGTAGAAGACAAACGCATCGACTTCGAGCAGGGTGATGTCGTCCTTGGTGAGCCGGACTACGCTCCGGGTGATCCGTGTGCCATCGGCGACGCCCTCACGCATACCAACCTCGTCTTGTTAGAAGGTCTGTTTCCTTGGGCCGCCCATCAACGGATCGCCGCATGCCAATCCGATGGGGAAGGACGACCGATAATTGCCATTTCGAGCCGATCGTCTCAGTGGACAGGTATGGACCGAAATGGAACCGAAAAGCCAGTGAGCCGCACCGGTTCGGCGCCCTTTTTGTACTTGCGCATCCGGGCTCAACGACAGCCCTCGGACCGTACGATCCAAGATCGCCCCGACGGTATCTCATGATTTTCCCGGCAAGATCGGAACCGAACCGGAAGGACTTCAAAAGAAATCTCCGAGTCTTGCCGTAAGAGCGGATCGCCGTCGTCCCAATCGTGCTTCTTTTCACAATACTAAGCTTTATCATCTTAATTACAAGCACTAAAAGGGGGTGGGCTTTCAATCAAGGGCGACCGGCGGGGATACATACATGAGGGAAAGCACCCCTGGGTGGCCGCAACCACGTCCTTTATGCGAGTTATTGCGATTTTTCTCACGATTGAAAACTTAATTCGAGATAAATCTCACGTTTGGGGTGTTTGCGAAGAATCTCTTATATACGACAGCATGGCGAAGGCGCATCGATACCGCTGTCGTACCCGGCTCGCAGGCGGGCGCCCGGATCCATCTGCCTGCCGTGGGCGGCACGCTTGTTGCCATGAGACATGGATGATTCCTGGCCTCGGGCAGGCGGACGCCCGAGAAAAACCGATGTCGTCGGCAAGCCGGTAATACGCACCCATGCTATGTGGTGGTCTCTTACTGTGAGGAAGCACCTTTACGAACAGCTGCAGCGTCGCGACATGGGCGGGATCGCCGAGGCGGCGCGGCGAAAGCGGCGCATCCTGGGCGCACTGATTTCCCTTCTGTACGATCCGGATCCGCTGATCGGATGGCGTGCCGTGGAAGCCATGGGGGAGGCCGCCAACTGCATCGCAGAGGACGATCCCGACTTCGTTCGGGAGCACTTGCGCCGCCTCTACTGGCTTATAAGCGAGGAATCGGGCGGGATTTGCTGGCGTGCCCCGGAGGCGATGGCCGAAATCGTTCGCCATAGGCCGCGCCAATTCGCCGACTACATCCCGATCGTGGCCGGTCTCATCCTGAGCCTCGCAGAGGAAGATCTCGATCATTTCAAGGCCGGGATCTTGTGGGCGATCGGGCGGTTGGGAGCCGAGGTGGGCGATCATGCCCGTGACGTGCTGCCGGCCGTGTCTTCGTCCTTGAATGATCCCGACTCGCAGGTCCGTGGTCTGGCCGTCTGGTGTCTGGGCCGGCTGGGTCAACCAGAGTTCTTACACGGCCGGACGGACCTGCTTGGCGATGAAGGCGCTGTTGATCTCTACGAAGACGGCGCACTCCACCGGGTCACTGTGGGCGACCTGGTTCGCAGAACAGTTGCCGATCGCACTTCGAAAGAGTGAGATACGCGCTGCCGGAATCGTGTGAGGCTCGCAAGAGGACGGGGCCCAAGTCGCGTGGTGCGCCATGAGATTGAGGGTTGAGATCAGCAAGCGTCTGGCGCTCATCAACTCCGGTAGTTCGCTGCTGACACATCTGGTCAGAATCTCGGTCATCCTGTGGCTCCACCAACATCTGCTTCGCCGCGTCAGTCCGGAGGAGTACAGCATCTATCCGGTCGTGATTGCCGCCATCGCAATCGTTCCGCTCTTGGCTTCCTTACTGACGGGTGGGCTGGGGCGTTACACGGTCGAGGCCTACGCAAGAGGCGACGAACGACGCATCACGCAAATCGTATCGACGATGTTTCCGCTGCTGATGGTTTGCGGAACGATGATCCTCCTGCTCGGCGGGCTCCTGGCTTGGTGGGCCGATCGTGTTCTCGCCATCTCTCAATCCTGGACTTACGACGCCAGTCTCATGGTGGTCCTGCTGGTCTTCTCGGCGGTAGCCCAGCTGGTCCTCGCGCCGTTCAGCGTGGGATTGTACGTCCGACAGAAGTTCGTGTGGTTAAACCTCATCCAGCTCGGTACGGAAGTGATTCGGCTTGGCATCCTCGTCGTGTTGTTGACTTCAGTGAGTACGCGCGTCCTGTGGGTGGCGGTGGCGTCGGCGGTCGCCGATGTCGGCGGCGCGATCGTCCAGGTTCTCCTTTCGCGACGCCTGGTCCCCGCGTTGGTGCTCCGATGGGAGGCCTTCCACTTGAGGACCGCGCGCGAGCTGATCTCTTTCGGACTATGGACCACGATGCTGCGCTTCGCCGGGATGCTGAACGCCGCGGCCAATCCCCTGATCCTCAACCGACTTGCGACAGCCATGGACGTGACGTGCTACAGCGTGGGTGCCATGATAGTGTCTCAACTCCGTCGTGCGTCAAAATTCGTGACTTTTCCGTTGCAACCGCCGTTGACGGCCATGCACGCGACAGACGACAGAGCAGGCATGCGGTGGGCCTATCTCCGGGGAGGCCGCTATGCCTTGTGGGTCGCGCTCCTCTTGGTCGTGCCGTTGATAGTCTTCAGGCACGAAGTGATCACGCTCTATATTGGCACGAATTACGAGCGTGCGGCGACGGTGATGGCTTTGCTGCTCGTCAGGGTCCCCATCAGATACGGCAACTACATGATGGGCTTGCTTGCCACAGCCACGGCGCAATTGCGGCCGGTGGCCATTCGCATGATGGCGAACCAGTTGGTCGGCATAGGCTTGACCCTGTACCTTGTCGGAGCGCTCCGACAAGGGGCGGTCGGTTCGGCGATGGCCGCATTGATCGTGACCGCCGCCGCCCAGCCCCTCTGGATGTGGAGACTGGGTTGGCGAATGGCGGACGTTACGCCCCGCCAATGGTTGCGCGAAACCATCCGACCCGGCCTTCTGCCCGGCTTTGTGGCGGCTACCGTCTGGATGGGGCTCAAGCTGTTTGTGATGCCGACTACATGGCCGATGATCGGTTGCTGCGTACTGGGTGGAGCCTCATGCTACGCCGTCGTCCTGTTGGCTTTCTGTCTCGAACCCGACGAGCGCCGGTTTCGAAATCACATGATGCGAAAAGCTCGGCATATCTTCTCGTGGCGTTGATGGCTTCGTCGATCGTGTCCGGGGCGGGGCCGTATTCTTCAGTTCGTTCCGACCGCGTGCACGGGACGAAGCCGATCGCGCGGTGGCTTGGACATGTCCACTGGCGGTTCTGATGAGACGGGTAAGCCAAATGACGTCGTGGCGGCAAACCACGAGGTCTCCGGCGCCCGGTCGACCACCTCCCCCACGATAAAGACGGCCGGTGGGCGCAGCGTGTGCTCTGTTACGACCTGCTCTACGGTTCCCAGGGTACAGCGGGTCATCTGCTGCTTCGGCCAGCTACACCATTGAATGATCGCCACGGGGGTTTCAGGTGGCTTCCCGTGTCCGATCAATGCCCGGCTCCATTGCGCCGTCCTCTTCACGCCCATGTAAAAGACAATGGTGCCGGGGAAGGCGGCGAGTGCCGCGTAGTCCAAATGGGATTCCGCCTTGCAGTCACGCTCGCGACCGGCGACCAGCGCCACTGCGGACGCCTCGTCGTAATGCGTGATGGGGACCTCGCAGTACGCGGCGGCGGCAAGCCCTGCCGTGATGCCGGGCACGATCTGGTACGGGATCGCAGCCTTGCGCAGCGCCTCCGTTTCATCCGCCGCCCGACCAAATATCGAGGGATCGCCGCCTTTCAATCGTACGACGGTTCTGCCCTTTCGGGCTTCTTTCACCATTCGGTCGGTGATCTCGTCGGGGGAAAGGGCGCGCCCCGTGCTGTGATGGCCGAGGCAGATGAGTTCGGCGTCCCCGGCGCAGTGTGCGAGCAGCGAGGCGTTGACGAGATAGTCGTAGAGGATGACGTCAGCCCGTTTGAGGCAGGCCACCGCGCGCAAGGTGATGAGATCCGGATCTCCCGGTCCGGCTCCCACCAGGTACACGGTCGCGGGGGCGGTAGTCGGCGTATTGGCCATGCGGTCAGCGGACTCCAGATTAAGTACATGAACTGCAAACGTACTCGGACTGTTCTCTGGCGATAGCGTCGCTGCCTAATTCCCTGCACGTTTCGGACCACAGGTGGCCAGAACGGCGGCATGCGAGACAAATATCACGATTTCTTCCTGTGACGTCGTCTGGAGCCGGGACACGAGATTGCCGCGCCTATGGGATGCAGTCGGCCGATGGGACGGCATCTGTAGAGCCACTCGCGGAAGAGCCTGTGCCGACCCACGGGCGGGAGCAGTTCCACTTCGATGGATCCGCTTAAGTTTCTACTCTAATCCATCGGGCGGAGGTGTACAACGCCAAGCCCTTACAATGCAATGATGACACATGCCTTGAGGCCACATATCTAGTTCGGGCATGATGTCTAGACGACTTGGTCTGGGGTAGAGATCACCGTCCGGTGATCGCGGCGGCAAGAGCGATTTGCCAAAATCAAGCCGGCGCGCAATTTGTCCTGCTGCCCGTGTTGCGATAGATTCGAGGAGAAGTGGATTCTGTACTTCCGGCCAGTGACTTTACGGAGTGCGACCGCGCATGGGAGTGAGATCGAAACTCGTCTGGAAGCTTGGCGCTGCCGTCGTGGCGATTATGACCGTGGCGATCGCGCTGTCCGGATACGTCAGCAACCATATTTGCGCCCATTACTCTCTCGAATCGGCTCGCGCGTTTCTCAGGTTCAACACGGAATCGGTCGTTAAGGGAATCGGACGCCTGATGATGAGCCGGGACAACAGCGGCATCGAGCAACTCCTTGTCGAAGTCTCCAGGGACAGCAACGTTTACGGAGAAATTCGCCTTCTGTCTCATCCTGCGGGCGAGGTTGCCGTGTCCCGGTTCGGCTCGGCCGGCGGGACGCTGGCGGTGCATGACCACGTCTGTGCCGTGTGCCACGCTCGAGACAATCACGCTGAGGGTATCCCGGTAACAGTCGACAAGATCATCCATGGCCGCGACGGAAGCCGAGTTCTTTCGGTTATGGCCCCGATCATCAACGAACCCGGGTGCCGAAACGCGGCTTGCCATGCGCATACTTCCAGCCCCCCGATCCTGGGGTTCCTCAACGCCGACTATTCTTTGCACCCGATAGATGCGAACGTCTCGGACCGCGTTGCCCTCATTGTGTTGACGGTCCTCGCCTCGCTGCTACTGGGCGTTGTGGCGTTGCGGTTCATGTTCACGCGACTGCTGGCACGGCCAATCAACGGTCTAATCCAGGGTACGAAGCACATCACCGCCGGCCAACTCGACTTTCGGTTTGATCAGAATCGCCATGATGAGATTGGTGTCCTCGAGAAGTCGTTCAATGTGATGACGGCGAGAATTCAAGCTCATTGGGAAGAGCTGCGCAGCGTCACGGATTACCTCGGTGGGATTCTGGAGAACTCGGCTGACATTATCGTCACGGCCACGCCCGAGGGGTGTATTGAGACGTTTAACCGAGGCGCGGAAGAGGCGCTGGGCTACAGCCGTGCGGAGGTCATCGGTCAGCGCGCCGAGATTCTGTTCGCCGATCCTCGAGATAGAGATCATGCCATAGCCCGGCTGGAAGATGACGCGGGTGTCAAGAATCACGAAACCCGCTTTGTGACCAAAAACGGGCAGGTCAGAAACGTCTTGTTGACCCTATCGTATCTGCGCGACCGGGAAGGCAACCCCATCGGTACGTTCGGGATCAGCAAGGATATCACCCAAGAGAAGGCGCTACATCAAGAGCTGGTCCATTCACAGAAGCTCGCCGCCATCGGCCAGGTGGTGACGGGAATCCAGCACGGAATCAAGAATCTGCTTAACAGCCTCAAAGGCGGGGCCTACCTGATCCGCAGCGGTATTGGCAAGGACGATATGAGGCAAATCGAAGAAGGCTCCGCGATGCTGGAGGAGGGCGTCGAGCGGATCGGCGCGCTCGCCCACCACATGCTTGACTATGCCAAGGAATGGAAGGTGGACCTCCAGCGGATTGACCTCACCGAGTTGCTGCGAAAGATCGGTGATCTGAACCGACCGGTCGCTACGGAACAGGAAGTGGCGCTGCGCTGCGATTTGGTCGACGGCCTGCCCGCCATCTTGTGTGATCCGAAACTGATCCACATGGCCGCGACCGACATCGTGGTCAACGCCCTCGACGCCTGTGCGTGGAAGGAGTACCGTTCCGGCGAGTGTCCCGTCGTGGCACTGAAAGACTACCTGTCGGAGAATGGGGACTTCGTGGTGATCGAGGTACGCGACAACGGTTGTGGAATGAGCGACGAGGTCAAGAGAAACGTTTTCACGCCGTTCTTCAGTACGAAGAAGGCACGGGGCATCGGTCTGGGGCTGGCGCTCACCGCCAGGATCATCAAGATGCACGGCGGAGAGATAGGTGTTGAAAGCGAACCCGATCGCGGTGCCACATTCCGAGTACATCTTCCGATCAACGGTCCGGATCCGGAACAGAAATAGGAGGTATTCGATGGCCAAGCAGATTCTTGTGGTTGACGACGACCGGAACACCGTAAAATATCTCTCCGTGGTACTCCGCGACCATGGATACGAGCCGGTTGCCGCCTACGATGGCAACGAAGGCCTGCAGAAGATCAAGCAGGCCAAGCCGGACCTCATCGTCCTGGACGTGATGATGCCTAAGAAGTCAGGGTTCGTCCTGTTCAGGCAACTCAGGAAGGACGAGCAGTACGAGGATATCCCGATTCTCATGCTCACCGGCGTAAGCGGCATCCTTGAAGAACTGGAGGATCGCAAGGACGAGACGCTCGAAAGGCCCTATGACAGCTTGCGGGAAGCCTTGAAGAAAACGGTGCGCGCGATGCGTGAAGAAGGGCTGGTGAGGCCGGAAATGTTCCTGGATAAGCCGGTGGATCCCGACCACTTCATCGCCAAGGTGGAAGAGCTGATCGGTCGGTGACCGGACGCCGCCGGCACGCATCATTGGCCAATGCCCGCGAGGGATTGTGGAGATTCGTGCCCACCTCTACTCTGTCGGCACATCAGAGCCGGTCCAACGCTTGGGAACGGAGGATGGCACGCAAGCCCACCGGCGCATGACGAGGGCAAGCGGGCTGGCTTGATCGTATTCCGCGG
>Ga0055452_10000111_pt1 | contig 18698 bp, 13 predicted proteins | sample China_Galinas_PW_6_FD_57735 | JGI IMG/M metagenome (GOLD analysis project Ga0055452, IMG submission 57735) | Wetland microbial communities from San Francisco Bay, California, USA, that impact long-term carbon sequestration - China_Galinas_PWC_D2 | ecosystem: Environmental > Aquatic > Marine >... | reverse complement strand
ACATCGTCGCATGATTTTTAAAACGGCTTGCAAAGTGCAGGCAGGGATGCCTGCGGTACGAGCGCGAATGTCCGATCGCGCGCGTACCGGAAGTCGAGCTACTCTTCCTCGACGAGTCCGAGGAGCTTGTAGCGATCGCCGAGCTGTATCGTGGCCTTGCGTTTGACGCCGCGCCGCAGGAACGTGAGGACGGTGTCCTCGCCTGCGGGGGTGAAGCTGACGAGTTGAGTCAGATGATCCGAATCGCGCACCGGCATGCCGTCCACCTCGATGATGATATCCCGCGGCTTCAGCCCGCCGCGAGAGGCCGGTCCATCCTGCAGGTCGATCTTCTGAATCACCGCGCCATGATACACGCGTCCGTCGACAACTCTTCGCACATTGGACGCATCGGTATCGCCCACCACGATGCCGAGGTATCCATACTTGACACGGCGGCCGGTCTTTAGCGTTTCCAGAATACGTCGCGTATTGCGGTCGATGGGAATGGCGAACCCCGCGCCCTCGTTCACGCCGGAACTCGTTTCGATGGCTGTGACGATGCCGATGAGCTGGCCGTCCACATTGAACAGTGGGCCGCCGCTGTTGCCGGGATTGATAGGCGAGGACGATTCGATCAGATTGCCGTAGTACTGGAGGTTTCGGTTTTCCGCCAAACGGTCCGTGAGCGAACGCCCCAGGGACGTCACCGTACCCAGCCCCACGGAGAGGTTGCCGTCATGATTGCCCAGCCCGAAGGGGTTCCCCACGGAAATGGTCCATTGGTTTACCCGGACGTTGGTCAGATCGCCCCATTGCGCGGCTTTCAGGTTCCTGGCGTCGATTTTGAGGACGGCGAGGTCGCTTCGCAGGTCCGCCTGCTTCAATTCCGCCTCGAACTTCTCGCCGCTATCGAGCACCACCACGTAGTTGTTGGCCGGCTCATCGAGCACGTGCTTGTTGGTGGCGATATACCCATTAGCGTCAATAATGACGCCACTGCCGTGGCTGACCGGTGCCTTGACCAATCCCTGCCGCCGGTCATCCGGCCGGTGTACGTAATACGTGCGAATGGCCACAGTCGTGGGACGGAGGTCCTTGGCCAGGTCGACGAAGGCGGCCTCCAGCGCTTTGAGATCCGCGATTCGATATTTGCTGGGAAACTCGGCGTGTAAGGGGCGAGCCAGTACCGTGCCGATAAAGAGAGCGGCAAGGGCGAGGCGTACACGTGTGCCCGACCGCGCATGGAAGATGGCTACGTTCATTCTGTTTCTCCGTCCTGCGTCCTTTCGACCGTGCCCGCCCGTTTCGTGTATTATAGGCAACGCCACGGCGCTTGTGGCGAGTTTCTGTTTCCATTGGACAGACGCATGTTACCGGTCCTGGACAGACCTGTAATTTGTGGGAAATTGTCAACGTAATATCGGATGGGGACAAGATGATCCATAACCTGACGGAGAAGATGTGTCGGAGCGGCTGAGTTGGACGACGCCACGCTTAAGAAACTCGAATTCGACGTCGTACGTGAGAGTCTGGCGGGTTGTTGCGCGTGCAGCCTTGGCAAGGCGTTGGCCCGCAGTTTGCGTCCGTCACCTCGCCCAGAGCAAGTCAGGAACTGGTTTGATCAAGTCACTGCCATGCGAGGCGCCGCTGAGGCGCACGGAATGCCGCCGATGGGCGGCATTCACGATGTTCGAGACGAAGTACGCGCCGCGGCTTTCCCGACGCCGCTCGAACCGGACGCGTTGGCCGGCATCGCGGAGACGCTGAATGCCACCACCACGTTGCGCCAGTGGTTCGATCAAGTAGGCGCGGCGCAGCCGACGCTGCAAAGTATGGGGGAACGGATTTCAGACCTGAGCGCCCTCGCGGGCCGAATCTACGAGGTCGTCGATACGAGGGGGCGGGTGCGGGACTACGCCAGTCCCAAGCTGGCCGATATTCGCAAGGCGATCGCCCACGCGCGCGACAGACTCAAGGGCGTGACCGATCGCCTCTTACGACAGAGCGGTGTGACGCGGATGCTGCAATACGCCGGCGCCACCTTTCACGGCGATCGTTTCGTGCTGCCGCTCAAATCGGAATATCGAGGACGGATTCCGGGCATCATCCATCGCAGCAGCGACACCGGCTGCACGCTCTTCGTAGAGCCCGCGGAATCGGTGGAACTCAATAATGCCGTCGTTCGACTGAAGGACGAGGAAACCAAGGAAATCAATAGGCTGTTGCGCGATCTCTGCCACGACGTGAGCAGCCAGTCGCATGAGGTCTTGTCGACGCTCCGCGCCATTGCTCTTGTGGACTTGATCGCCGCCAAGTGTCGCTACGCCAAGAAGCGATCCTGCGTGTGCCCCTCTGTCAACGATGACGGCATCATGGACGTTCACGACGCCCGCCATCCCGTGCTGGTCGAACTTTTCGCCGAAGAGGAGGCGGACCCGCCACGGGACGTGGTCCCGATCGACATCCGTCTCGGAGACGACTACGACATTCTCATGGTGACGGGACCCAACACGGGAGGCAAGACGGTGGCCATCAAGACCATCGGCCTGCTCGTGCTCATGGCGCAGTGCGGCATTCCGATCCCTGCGGCGGAGGGGTCCGTCATGCCCGTCTTCAAAAACGTGTTTATCGACATTGGAGACGAGCAAAGCCTGCAGCAGTCCCTCAGTACCTTCAGCTCGCACCTGGCCACGCAATTGGACCTGCTGCGCCGGTGCGGTCCGCGGTCGCTGGTATTGATTGACGAACTCGGCGCGGGAACCGATCCGGACGAGGGTGCATCCATCGGGCGGGCCATCGTGGGTGAACTGCTGCAACTGAAGGCCAAGGCCGCCGTGACCACGCACCTCTCGTCGCTCAAGGCGATCGCCTTCACCACACCGCGCGTCGACAACGCGGCCGTGGAATTCGACCCACAATCGCTCAAGCCCACGTATCACCTGCGACTCGGTGAACCCGGCAACAGCAATGCGCTGATCATCGCCAAGCGCTTGGGCATGCCGGCGAGGCTCGTCAGACAGGCTAAGGCCTACCTGGCGGATCGAACCAGTGCGCTTAACAGGGCTATTGCAGGTACGTTGGATTCACGACGCGAGGCAGAAAAGGCGCGGAAAGACGCCAAGGTGGCCCAGTTGGATGCCCAACGGCGGCAGGAAGAAGCGGAGCACGATCGAAAATCCTTCGAGCGAAAACAGCGGGCGTTTGACGCCTGGACCACATGGATTGCGCAGCTTGCGCCCGGCGATGAGGTCTTTCTCACGTCGCTTCAGCGGCCGGGAAAAATCGTACGCATGCAATTGCAGAAGCAGAAGGCGCTGGTGTCCACCGGACAACTCGATATCGAGGTCCCGGTCAGGGATTTGTCACCGGCACAGCCGGATTGACACGCGTCTCCAGTATACTGTCAGCTTGGTCTGACGGGTCGGTGCCACTGCTCTCACGCAGTGGTCTTCACGATTCTCGTTCGACCGACACGGCTTGATCAGCCAAACGCCGCGGGGTAGACGACAAGCCCGGCGACGTCATCAAGCGCATCCGCCGTCAACCCCAGGACCATGAATGCCTCGTCCGGAGCCGGATACGGGCAACGCAATCCGTGCGCGGCCGCGATCTCGAATCCGAAGCGGGGATAGTACTCGGCATGCCCCAGGACGATCACGATTCTGTGACCGCCGCGTTTGCAGGCATCCAACCCGGCGCGGACCATTTGCGATCCGATGCCCTGTCGCTGATGTTCAGGTAGGACGGCCATCGGCGCCAGAGCGATCGCGGGGATCCGCCGATCCCCGGCATCGATATGAATCGGGCTGAACAGAGTGTGGCCGACGGGGCGTCCGTCCAACTCGGCCACGAGGGAAAGTGACGGATCGAATCCGGCCGCCCTGCGAATTCGTGCGACGATCTGAACCTCATCATCGCCGCCGAAGGCCAGGCGATTTATCTCGGCAATTACCACGTCGTCCACCGGCGATTCCGCACGGATGAGAAGGGGTGACGTTGCACTCATGTCGTACTCACTAGTCTGTGTACTCGGTTAAGCATGAATAGTCTGGCGGTCACCCTGCGCCGGCTCACTGGGCGGTGTCCTGCATGGCACGGCGTTCGGCAGCCAATTCGGGCTTTTTCCATTTGTCGTAGAGGCTGATCAAGGCCGTGAGCGCCGCCTTGGTCCGATCGTGATCTACACCGAGCGAGGTGGACAGAATCTGGTGCGCTTCGCTGAGGGCCGTCTGTGCGTCGCCGAATCGCCCGAGGCTGGTCAAGCACTGGCCATATTTGGTCAGGAACACGCCCGTGTACCAGTGACCTGCGGGCAGGGACTTCCGGGCGCCCTTGATTGCGGTCTCGAACAATGCGATCGCCTCCCTGTAACGCTTCATCTGCCTGTACAGGTCGGCCAGGTTGTTGGTCGTGACCAGCGTGTGGGGGTGATCGTCACCCAGTAGCTTGCGTTGGCCCGCGAGCACGTCGATGAACAGTCGCTCAGCCTCTTCGTATCGGTCGCTGTTCCTGCACAGTACGGCCAGGTTGTTCATGGTCTTGAGCGTGTCCGCGTGCTGCTCGCCCAGCGTGCGGCGGCGTACGGCCATCACTTCCCGCCACAGCGGCTCGGCCCGGTCGTACTCCTTTCTGCTGTTGTAGACCTTGGCCAGTGAGTTCATGGACATCAACGTGTCCGGGTGCTCCGACCCCAACGTGCGTTTGCGTGTTTCCAAGGCCCTTTCGTGCATCGCCTCCGCTTGGTCGTATCGACCTAAGACCTGATACAGGTTGGCCAGGTTGCACTCGCACGCCGCCGTTTCGGCGTGCTGCTCGCCGAACAACCGGCGCCTTATATCCAGGGACTCCAGGTACAATCGCTCGGCCTCTTCATGCCGCCCCACCGTGTGATACAACGTGGCCAGGTCGTTTGTGGATACCGCAGTCTCGAAGTGCTGATTGCCCAGCAGTCTACGTTTGCCCGCCAGCGCTTTGGTGAACAGCTCTTCCGCTTCGCTGTACCGGGCGTGCCGTCTGTATACCAGGGCCAGGTCTTCCATGGCGTTCAGCGTATTGAGATGCTCGTCACCCAGCACCTGGCGATAAAGCCTCAACGCCGCCTCGAGATGCGGTTCGGCCGCTTCGTACTCGCCCAGATACTCATAGGTTCTGCCCAACGTAGCGTGAATGGACGCTTCGGTTTCCGGCTGGCCCTCGAACTTGCCGCCCACCTTCTCGGATGCGGAGTCCAGCACCTCGCGCATGGTGATGTCTCGATTGGGCGTTCGTAGCGGTCCGGCGGCGGCGAGCAGGTCATCGTTGAGAAAGTCATTGACCGCCTTGGCGATCCCTGCCTGGCGCTCTGCCTCCATGCGTTGCTGGGCGGCCAGCCGTTCGGCCTCGAGAGCTCGGTTGCGCTCCAGCGTCACGGAGACCAACGTCGCACACAACGAGACGAACGCCACCACCACGATGGTCACCAGCGACTTGTTGCGTCTCGTGAATTTGCGGAGCTGGTAGAAGGTGGTAGGCGGACGCGCCAGAATCGGCAGGTTTGTCAGGTAGCGCCGGATGTCACCTGCCAGGTCGCCGGCCGACGAGTACCGCCGCGATCTGTCTTTCTCCAAGGCCTTTGCGACGATCGTCTCGACGTCGCCGCGGAGCTCCGGTACGCGGTGGCCGGCTCCACTGAGTCTTGTCGGCTCCTCGTCACGGATGGTTCGAACGGCTTCGGCGACCGAACGATCGCGAACATCAAGGGGCAGTTTGCCGCTGAGGATTTCGTAGAGAATCACGCCCAGCGCGTACACGTCCGAGCGCGTGTCGAGCATCTTGGGATCGCCCGTGACCTGTTCCGGGCTCATGTAGGGAAGGGTGCCGACGAGCTGGCCGCCGGCGCTCATCAGGGTGACTGTTTGCACGTCTGCGTTGGTGGCGCGTGCCACGCCGAAGTCAAGGATCTTTGGTTGCCCGGCTTCGTCTACCAGAATATTCCCGGGCTTGAGATCGCGGTGGATCACGCCTTTCTGGTGGGCGTGCTGTACCGCGTCGCATATTTTGGCCACGAGTTCTAGTCGCGCCCGCAAAGACGGCTTGGCTTGCGCGGCGTAATCGCCCAGCGGCATCCCGCGGACGAGCTCCATCGCGAAGAACGGCTGCTCTCCGATGCCTCCCCCCCCGCCTGCAATACGCGCCGTGCCGGCTTCATAAATACACGCGATACCCGGATGCTGGAGCTGTCCTAGAATCTCCGCCTCATGGTGGAAACGGCGCAGCGTTTCCTTCGACGGCAGTGGTGATCTGATGAGCTTGAGGGCGACAGTCCGCCTGGGCTGCTCCTGTCGCGCCTCGTAGACAATGCCCATCCCCCCTTCCCCGATCACGCGAACGATCTCGTATCGTCCGATGTGCTTGGGCAAGAGCCCTTCGGGTTGTGCAACCATGTCCGGCGGCGGGGTGAACACCGGCTCGCGCATAAAATCGCCCATGCCCTCGGCGTCGCTCCGTAGAAGTTGTTCGACAAACGCCCGAAGGTCCGCATCATCCCCGCACCGCGCCACCAGACTGGAATCGCGCTCCTCTTCCGGCAGGTCAACGACGAACTGGAAGATCTCCTTGGCTCTGTTGATTCTCGCTGCATCCATCGAGCTGATCCGTCAAACTTCGGCGTTCGGTTTGGATAGCCATGTAAATAAGAAGGCGCGGGCGAATCGCCACTCTCGTTCCACGGTCCTCGAAGAGACTCCCAGTGTTTCCGCTATTTCTTCGTTGGTCAGACCGGCGAAGTAGCGGAGCATGACGATTTTCGCCTGCCGGGGATCGGCCTCTTCCAGCCGAGTGAGGGCATCGTCCAGCGCGAGCATCTCCTCGGAGGGCGGCTCAACGGCCGGTTCCACGTCGTCGAGGTCAACCCGTTTCCGCCCGCCGCCGTGCTTTCTGCTCGCCTTGCGCCGAGCCTGCTCCACCAGGATCCTCCGCATGGCCACGGCGGCGGCACCGAAGAAGTGCCCGCGGCTGTCCCAACTCGGGTCGTCGCTTCCCACCAGACGCACGTATGCGTCGTGCACGAGGGCCGTCGGCTGCAACGTGTTGCCCGGAGGCGTCTTGGCCATCCTGGCTTTCGCGAGCTTGCGCAACTCCGCGTAAACCAAGGGCAGAAGGTCTGCCGCCGCCTTCGGATCGCCGCCGCCAGCGGCACGCAACAATTGAGTTACTTCTCCAACCGGGCGCTCGGACATGGGCAAGAAAACTCCAGAATCCGTGTCGGTCGCTCCGCCACCTTTTCGCATTGATTCTTGGCGGGCGAGGTCTCACGACCTGCCGCCGACTGGAAACACCATGCGAAGCCCCAGTCTACCAAACTTCGGGCGGCTTTTCAGCGCCACAGGAAGGTGCCCGCACCAAACTCGCCCGGGCGAAAGGAGAAGAGCAATGCGATTCATGAAACGTCTAAACTTTTTCCTTCTTGCGGCCCTATTCGCGGGTGCCGGGCCGGCGCTCGTACGGGCGCAAATGGACCCGGTCTTTACGTACCAGGGTCAGCTCAAGGAGGGCGGGCGTCCTTATAACGGCGTGACCTATCTCGAGTTCACGCTGTGGGACGCTCTCGAAAATGGGAATCAGATCGGCGACCCTTATTGGACGTCGGACGGCGTGACCGTCGTGAACGGGCTATTCACGGTCGACGTGGATGCGATGTGGTTCGGTCCCACGGCCTTTACCGGTGCGCCACGCTGGCTTCAGATCGTCGTCACGGATTGGAATTACTTCGAACGTGTCGAACTGAGCCCGCGCCAGGCGATCAACCCGGCGCCGTACGCACTGTACGCGCTCGATGGCGCCGGAGGCGGCTCTGCTCTATGGCAGAACAGCGACGGCAATGTCTTCTACACCGACGGCAACGTCGGCATCGGCACAACCGCCCCGGGTTCGCCATTAAGCGTGAATGGTGTGATTGAGTCCGAGGCTGGTGGATTCAAGTTCCCCGATGGAACGATCCAGACTTCGGCCGGAGGCGGAGGCGGGGCCACCTTGTGGAGCCAGGATGCCGAAGACAACATCCTTTACAACGACGGGATGGTCGGCATCGGGATCGGTGACTTCACGACCCCTGAAGCGACGCTCCATGTCGCCGGGGACGTCAAGATGGATGGCATTCAGATCGGCGAGTTTACGAATGCTGGGGATGTGCTCACGGTTGATGCAAACGGCATCGGCACCTGGCAGGCGCCGGCCGGGGCGGGGGAGTCGCTGTGGCAGGCTTGGGAGGGTCACATCCGTTCACCCACGGCCAACGTCGCGATCGGTGACATTGAACCGAGCGACAGCGTCACACTACGCATTGAATCCGGCCCCGACGAATACCCGTTGTCAGCCACGGCCTCGTACGCGGCGGCTCCGTGGGCCATTACCGCTCGAAGCCACGCTCCCTATGGTGTCGGCATTTATGCTGCCACCACCGATTTGGGGCCATCCTGGGCGGTGTATGGCGAAACCAGCGGCTCGAACGGTTGGGGTGGTTACTTCATCGGCAAGGGTTACTTCAGCGGCAACGTCGGCATCGGCACCACCGATCCCGGGTCGCCGCTGACCGTGGCCGGCCTGATAGAGTCCACCGCGAGCGGATTCAAGTTCCCTGATGGGTCTATACAAAACACGGCGGCAATCGGCGGCGGCAGTTCACTGTGGTCCGCCGACGCCACGGGTATCAACTACCAAAATGGTCATGTCGGGATCGGCACCTCCAGCACGACCACGGACAGCCTTTTCGTCCATGGCTCGGGCACACGCGCCATTCGTGGGATCAACGACGCGCCGACCGGCACGGTGAACGGTGTGGCGGGAAGCGCGGACAGCACAAGCGGGCGCGGCGTGTACGGCCACGCATCTTCAAGTTCCGGACAGGCAATAGGCGTACTCGGTGAGACCGCCAGCCCCGACGGCTACGGCGTGTGGGGCTACAATGATGATGACGGAACGTCCGGTGATGCCATCGGCGTATACGGCTTCAGCAACAGCCCCAGCGGTACCGGCGTGAAGGGTCACGCCTACGCCCCCGATGGCTACGGTTTGTACGGTTTCAATGAAGGAGACAGCGGCAACGCCATCGGCGTTTACGGCGCAACCGCGACGGCCACCGGGTTCGGCGGGTACTTTGTCGGACGCGGCTTCTTCAGCAACAGCGACGGCATCGGAACGGCCTTAACGACTTCCCCGTTGACGGTGGCCGGTACCATCCAGTCAACCACCGGTGGATTCAAGTTCCCCGACGGATCGGTCCAGACCACCGCGGCAACCGGAAGCGGTTCGTCGTTGTGGCAAACCAATGGCAGTGAGATCTACTACATCGCGGGAAACGTCGGTGTGGGCGTCACCGATCCGCACTCCACGCTGCACGTCGCCGGCGGTAACTGGGATGTCGCCAACGGTGAGGGGGATTTCAAGATCGGTAGCAGTACGTACCGTTTGAAAATGGGTGTGGCCACGGCGGGCGCCGGTGCGGGGAGTTGCCGCATCTTCGCCGGCGGACCGTCATCCAAGCTCACGCTCGGAGCCAGTGGTCAGGAGCGCCTGGTCGTGACCAGCACGAATGTCGATGTCATCGGCACGCTTGAAACCGACGGGTTCAAGCTCACTGCTGCTCCGGCCGCCGGATTTGTGCTCACGTCGGACGCTTCCGGCAACGGCACATGGCAATCGCCGACCGGTGGCGGAGGCAGCTTCGACCTGCCGTATGCGGGTTCGGTGGCGCACACCGGTGACGCGTTCAGGATCACCAACACCGGCACGTTTATGGGCAGTGCCATCACCGGCATCATCCAAAACGCTACGTCTTCGGATGCGTCGGCCGGCTATTTCAGCGCCGAAGGATCCGGTATGGCGATCCACGCAGAGAGCGACGGCGGCAGAACGATCTACGCACGCAATTCAGGTGGCGGCAAAGCCATTGACGCTCGAACCGATGGAGACGGAGGCGGATATTTTTCCTCCAGCATGAACGGTGGCTATGGCGTCAAGGGGATCTCCTCGAGCACCGGCACGTCTAGCGAAAACCGCGGGGGCTGGTTTTCCGCGAGCGGGATCCTCGGCATCGGCGTCGACATCGAGGGGCAACGGTATGGCGTCAGGTCGGTAACCCCGAGTTCCTCCGGCTGCGCGGTCAGGGCGGAGGCCACGGGGGCTGACAGTACAGGCCTGCACGCTTTGTCACCCAACGATGGTTTACTCGCCGAGGGTGGGCGGTATGCCGGCAGGTTTTTCGGGAAGGTGGTCGTATACCCCCACGGTGGCGGCGGTGAGATCTTCGCCGTCAACAATGACGGCACGACGCAAGTCAACGTTTTGCAGATCATGGGCGGGTCCGATCTCTCCGAGCAATTCGACGTCACGACCGACAAGAAAAGTGCCGAACCGGGGATGGTCGTGTGCATCGATCCGGATCATCCCGGAAAGCTGGTCGTGTGCGACGGAGCCTACGACCGTACGGTGGCCGGCATTATCAGCGGCGCCGGCGGAATCGAAACGGGCATGATGATGGGACAGACCGATTCCATAGCCGACGGTGCCTACCCGGTGGCATTAACCGGTCGAGTCTATGTCCGGGCCGACGCCTCTCACGGTTCCATCACACCAGGAGACATGCTCACGACATCCGATGTGCCCGGTCATGCCATGAAGGTGACAGACTACAGTATGGCCCATGGTGCCACGCTGGGCAAGGCCATGACGTCACTGGACAGTGGACGCGGTTTGCTTCTCGTTCTGGTGAGCCTGCAGTAACTACAGCCATTGAAAGGAAGAATGGCGATGAAGATTCACTTTCTGATGTCCGCTGTGGGGTCGCTCTTGATGCTCTCCGTGTCTGTTTCGGCAGAACCCGAGCCCGTCCGTCAGATACACGAGGCCTCTCCTGAGACACCTCCCCCCGGTCGATTGCCTGAACGGCCCGAGCCGCCGACACCGGTGAGCTTCGGCATGCCGGGGGCGTTTCGTGTCGGCGTCAATATCCACGAATTGGAGCCGCTGACAGACACCGATATAGCGGAGGCTGACCGCCGAGCGGCGGAAAAGTACGCCGATGTGTCCCCCGGCCCCCAGCGCCTCGGCCTGAATCGCACGATCGAGCCCGGCCTACGGTCCACACTGAACCACTCGACATTCCAGTCGGAATCCGGTGACGAAAAGACGATATGGACGCTCGCGATCCGTTCGCCGGGGGCATACCGTATTCGCCTCCATCTTAGCAACTTTGATGTAGGCGAGGGCTCAGCCGTGGCGTATGCGGACAGTGATGCGGGCTTGATCATCCGCGGACCGTACAGTGGCAGAGGGCCGGAGCGAGACGGAGACTTCTGGACGGCGTCCCTGCCGGGCGATGAGGTCTTTCTTGAAATCACCGGTGAGAATGAACCCCGCTTCGAAATCGCCGAACTCACCCATTTTGATCGTCGTCCGGATGGATCTGATCAGGTCGCACGTGACGATGGCCCGCCTTTACTTGACTGCCACCTTGATGTGAATTGCTACAGCAGCGAAGTTCACGAAGTCGTGAAGAACGCGACCGGATTGATGTCCTTCAATGACGGATATTCCTGTACCGGAACCCTGCTGACCGACCTTGATGGCGAAACAGCGGTGCCGTATTTCATCACGGCCCGCCATTGCCTCAGTACCCAAGCCGAGGTCGACACGCTTGAGGTGACTTGGGGGTATGAAACTGACTTTTGCGAAGATGATGGCGGCATGGTGCCCAATCCCGGAACCTTGCCAACCAGCGTCGGCGGTACGCTGGTGCGCACTGATGCCGAGAACGACATGACCTTCATCCGGCTACACAGCGTGCCGGCCGGTGTCACCTTCGCCGGATGGACGACAGCGACCGGCGCCGGGCAGTACGGCGTCCATCATCCCAAGGGCTCGTGGAAACGTGTCGTGTTCCTGGAAGACGTCGGCGTCTGCCCCCTCTCCTGCTGGTGTCGTGACGCGACCGATTACGACTATTACGATCGGGTCGACGGGCTGACGCAGAAGGGCTCCAGCGGATCGGGCGTCTTCACCAGTGAGGGCAAGCTGGCCGGGCAACTCTACGGCGTGTGTTCAGCGTATCATACCGACGGCAAACCGCTGACCTGCAGCAACATCAACGATTGGACCAACATGTACGGCGAGTTCGAAACGTCGTGGAGTACGATTGGCTGGTACCTGCAGATCGGTGGCACGGTGCACGTCGATCCGGCGCGGGCGAATCCGCTGTTCCTCGTCGGCACCTACGCCCTGCCGTACGCGACCATCGAGCAGGCCATCAACATCGGGTGGCCCGAACTGCGCGTCAAAATCCAAGCCGGAAACTATGCAAGCCCGCTGACGTTCGACAAGCCGATGAAATTCCTCGCGATGGGCGGGACCGTGACCATCGGCAGGGGACCGTAAGGGGCGTATGAGATGACGGGATCAACTACGACACGAAGAGTCACCGGGAGATAACAGATGAACGTTTCACCACATCGGCCACCGCGAATGCTTGCGATGTTGTTCGTCGTCGCCGTAGCCGTCAGCGCCGCCATCGCGAATGATTTGTCGATCGAACGGCACACGATAGGTGGTGGGATTACGCGCGGCACCGGCGGCGCCTTTGAATTGAGCGGCACCCTCGGTCAGGCGGATACCGGCGTGATGACCGGGGGATCGTTGACGATCTCAGGTGGATTCTGGTTTGGACAGGTGCCGTGCGACTGCAACTACGACGCCGGCGTCAACTTGCTGGACTACGACGGTTTCCGGGCCTGCCTATCCGGTCCAGGTGGTGGCATTATCGATCCGGTGTGCGCCTGCTTCGATCTAGACACGGATGATGACGTGGACATGCTCGACTTCGGCGCCCTGGAGGCGGCCTTCACGCCGCTGAGCCAGGTATAACCGGACGCTCAATCATCCCGCCGCCGGATGTTCGCTCCGACGCCGGCGAGCTTTCGCTCGATCGCTTCGTAGCCACGATCAATATGGTAGACGCGGTGTACGCGCGTGGTGCCCTTGGCGATCAGTCCGGCCAGGATCAGGGCGGCAGATGCCCGTAGATCCGATGCCATTACCGGGGCACCCACCAGTTTCTTGACGCCTTCGATCATGACCGTGGGACCCGCCTTGCGCAGATGCGCCCCCATACGGTTGAGCTCGCCGACGTGCAGGAAGCGGTCGGGGAAGACCTTTTCGGTGATCATGCTGTTGCCGTCGGCCAGGCACAGCAGCGCCATCGCCTGCGCTTGCAAGTCAGTGGGAAAACCGGGATACGGTTGTGTGGTGATCTGCACCGGCTCCAGCCGCCGCGCGGAGGATACAGCGATCCCCTTCTCCGCGCGCTCCACAATGACACCAACCTGTCGCAGGCGGTCTACCACGGCACGAAGATGCTCAATCCGTCCGCCCTCCAGCTCCAGATCGCCGTTCGTCAAGGCGGCCGAGATCATGAACGTTCCGGCCTCGATTCGATCGGGAATGACCCTGTGCTCAGTCCCCGTCAGCGTCTCGACGCCCTCCACCGCAATCTGGGGCGTGCCCTGTCCGGTGATTTGCGCCCCGCAGGCATTAAGGTAGTTGGCCAGGTCGACGACCTCCGGCTCGCACGCCGCCGATTCGATGATGGTGTGACCCGCTGCCAATGAGGCGGCCATCATTACGTTGGCGGTGGCCGTCACCGACGCGCCGAACGGCCCACCGAGGAAGATGTCCGCCCCCGCCAGCTTCTTCACGCGGAGCAGGACGTCGCCGTTCACGAACTCGAAGTCCGCTCCCAGCGCCTGCAATCCCTGGACGTGCAGATCGATCGGTCGATCGCCGATGGCACAGCCGCCCGGCATCGACACTTGCGCCCTCTTGCGCTTCGCCAAAAGCGGACCCATCACACACACGCTGGCGCGCATCTTGCTGACCAGTTCATACTCCGCATGGGTGTTCATCTCGTCTTCCACACGGAGGTGCATGGCGCCGCTTTCGTCGCGCTCCGCCTTCACGCCCAGGCGCCCGAGCAGAATCTGCAATTGTCGTACGTCTGCCAGGTCGGGCACGTTGTGCAGCACCGTTTCGCCTTCGACGAGAATCGATGCCGCCATAATGGGAAGCGCGGCGTTCTTCGAGCCGCTGATCGGAATCGTACCCTTGAGCCGATTGCCGCCGACAATTTCAAAATGCTGCATAATCGAGTCCCTTCCTCGATCGACGTGAGGACATAACACGAGGACTTAGCGCGGCCTATCGGCCGCAAAAAAAAGAACTCACCACAAAGACACCAAGGCACAAAGAACAAAAAGATCTTGTGTTTTCATTCCACTCGCTGACGGACCACCGCTTTTATCACGATGTCGACGGCTTAGATCCCTTCGTGTCTTCACGCTTCCTAATCGGTCGCGTTCAGTGCTTTTGTGGTAGAAACCCGGTCATTGCGCGCGAGTCATTACCAGCACGCGTTCTCGCTTCGTTACCGAGTCCCTGACCGTCCGTGTCAGGTTGAATACATCGTCTTTTGTCATCAGGTCTTGTACCGCCTCTGCCTGATTGTCGCCTACCTCCACGATCACCGCGCCGTGTGGCGCCACCAATGTGGGACCGCCCTCGCGAAGCGCACGATAGAATGACAGCCCGTCACCATCGTCTGTCAGCGCGATGGATGGTTCGAATTCTCGCACACAGATGTCAAGCCCGGCCATCTCGTCCCGCGTGACGTATGGGGGATTGGACATTAACACGTCAAACCCTCCTTCAGGGACGTGGTCCTCGGGAAGCAACAGGCGGTCTGCCAACACCGGGGTGAAGCGATCGGACACGCCATGTCGCGCGGCGTTCTTCGTCGCCACGTCCAGTGCCGCTTGCGATACGTCACCGGCAACGACCGTTGCATCGGATATTAGCCTTAAGACCGCCACGGCCATACAACCGCTTCCCGTACCCAAATCGAACAACCGCGGGTCGTGCATCTCGTGCAAACGACAGTAGTCCACCACCGCCTCGACCAGCGTCTCCGTCTCCGGCCGGGGGATGAGCACGTCCGACGTCACATGGAACGGTAGCGAGAGAAACTCCTTCTCACCGACGAGATAGGCAATCGGCTCGTGCGCCGCAGCACGCCGTACGAGTTCCCGGAAGCGCTGGACCTGTGTGTCGTCGGGGACGTTGTCGGGTCCGGCATACAGATCGATGCGCCGCCGTTGGGTGGCGTGGGCCAGAAGAACCTCCGCCGAGAGACGCGCGTCATCAATCTGGTGCTTCGCCAGAAAATCGGCCGTCCAGATCAACAACCGACCGACGGTCCAGGCCTCATTCTCTGCGCGTGGTTGTGCACTCATTGACGCTGACTATACCCTTACGCTCCGCCAGCGCGAAGATGGGTGGAACCACGCCGCCGTGTTTCCACTAGTCGTCGAGCGTATTTCTCTAGCGGGCCGTATGTGTGCCATGAGTCGAAGCGGTTCAGTATCCGACTGCATGCCAGTAATGACGGATGTGTTCGGGACGACCCGAGAAGATACTGTAAACCCCATCGCGGCGGGCGGGTTTGCCGTCGCGCCAGGCTTTCCGGTCGTCGATTTCGGTCTGCTTGATCAAGAGCGTGGTGGCGTCCAACTTTTCCACGTGTTCCAGCCGCTGCGCCTCGATTAATTGCCAATTGGCATCGAGCCGCACGGGGCGGTCGGCCTCACCTTCCTGATACCACTGGGCTACCTGGCGGATGTTCTCGTCGCGTTCGGCCTGCTTTTCCTTGAAACGAGCGCTTTGACATCCCGCTACGGTGGAGAGAAGAACCGCAACGACGCACGTCCTCAGGAAGAATCGCATTCTGCGCAACTGTCCACTCATGGCCGGATGATAGCCGAATCGAGACGCCTTGACTACGCCGCGAGAGTCGCCCCTTCACCGTAATTCGTGGTCTGGGTGGCATTCTCCATGCGGTTCGGACGCACGTCGAGTGCCGTGTACCGTCGCCGACCGGGGCCGCTCTGCGGGGCAGGCAGGGATGCCTGCGTTACGGTGCGGGCAGATTCAGCGTGAAAGTCGTCCCTTCGCCAAGCCGGCTTGCCACGGTGATCGTGCCGCCGTTTTCCAAGATCAGGTCGTGGCATAGCGCCAGCCCCAGTCCGGCGCACCGCTGTTTTCCGTTCTGGCTTGCGATCTTGCTCGTCTGGAGAGGATCGAAAATGTGGTCGATCAAATCCGGATCGATGCCGGGTCCGTCGTCGGCAACCTCCACCTCGACTCGATCACCGACTTGTGCGGCTCGTACCGTAATGCGGCCACGCCGTGCCGGTGCCATGGCGTTCCAGGCGTTCAGAAAGAGATTGAAGAACACCTGCCGAAGCTGAAGCGGATCGACCACGACACGGATGGATGGATTGACGTCGGCGTTGAGGCGGATTCCGTCTTTGCTGACGTCGCGGCAGAGACTCTCTATGCCCTGCTGCGCAATCGCCTGTACGGAAACAGGTTCCTTCTCCGGCGTGCTGGCTGCGCCGATCTCGAGAATGCGTTCGGCCATGGCCGTTACCATCTCGACGTTTCGCACCGTAACCGTGAGCGCTTTCTCACGCAAAGAATGGTCTTCGCTTGCCAGTGCGGCCTGCGCGTACGAGCGAATCGGTGTCAGAAGGTTATTGACTTCATGCGCGATCGTTGCCGCCACGGTCCCCAGATGCGCCAATTGCTGCGCCTGGCGGACCTGGGCCTTCAAATCATCCAACTGACGCTGCACTTCCACCAATCGCGTTTCGATCGCGTCCGCCGGGGCCTGCGTTTCCATTGTCAAGAGTGAGGGGCTTGCCAGGTCCCGAGTCCGCGCACGAACGGGAGAAGGTCGGTTCATGAGTTTGCTTCCATTTGTGATACCATGACCGTCGTCGAACCATCGATATCGGCTTGATTCGACGGATTGCTTGAAGGACCCGCGCTATGCACGACCCGGCAACGCAGCTAGAGTTGATATTGGAGGCTCTGGAGACACTGGGTGTTCAGATTCGCCACGATCGATGTGGTGGCAGCGGCGGCGGACTGTGTACGGTGCGCGGACAACGAGTTATTTTCGTCGATCTGGACGCCGATTTGATGACGCGTGCCGAGCGTTCCATCGAAGCCCTGGCCGCCCTACCCGGCGCCGAGACGATGTTCCTACCGCCGGCGATTCGTGAACGCGTGGATAAGTGTCGTGAATGATCGGTCTTGATCTACCAGAAATGTGGTGTCGCCAGACCGCGCGACGACAGCCGGAAAACCAGACAACCCACAGGGGTCTCAGCGCTGGCACGGCCCATCTCCCCAGAAAGCGCGCCTACGCGTCTGACCCCGGCGGGTTGCCGGTTTGAGAATTCCATCCCAACCGGGTACGGGATGGAACCTGCTTTTGCCCCCTCCAGATTCTGCAACACGCAGTCGATTTCGTGGGGCAACCGGATCTCCTTATCACACGTCGCATGCCAATCGGATGAATATGTTCAAACCGGAGTCGTTCTGCGCATAAAGTGGCCGTTTACAGTAGTTTATACGTTCTGCGCCCTAAAAATGGACGTCCGAAATCGAACGCCATGTTGTGCGAATTCGCCCCAAACCAGTTTATTCTGGGCCCACGTGCCCAGAAGTCCTGGATGCGGCAGGGAGCGAAGTCCCCGATCAGGAACCGTAGGAGTGGCGCGCACCGCGGACTGCAAGTAGTAACCCACCCTTCTCGCAGCGTACAAATAGGTCGCCTAGAGTACTTAGGCATAAAAACAAGGGTCTTCATTGGGGTTCGTGTGGGCCTAGCCTGGGTTGAGGCGTTAGAGTTGGTGCCGACGAGTTTCGATCCGTGGCGTCGATTGTGCGCGGATAAACGAATTTGGAGAACCACTCCTGAAGGCGTTCATTGGTGGCCTCGGTGGCCTCGTCGTCGGCTGGCACTTCCTGTCCGTCCGTCGGCTCGCCCGCAGGGGCTGTATTCTCGCTCCGCCGGTGCTGCATGGTGGCCAACGCCCAGAGCAGATTCAGTTCCGGCGTGCGCCCGGCGATATCCATCGCGCGCTCGAAATCCGCTGCGGCGGCTGCAAAATCACCGAGCACGCCTTGATACTGACCGCGCGCCACCAATACGTCCGCGTTTGTGGGCTCCAGCTCCACGACCCGTGTGAGGTCGGCCACAGCCCCTGCGGTGTCGGCAGAGGCGGCCTTCGCTGTCGCACGCACCAAGATTCCGATCACGAATTCGGGCATATCAGCTAATGAGGCCGCCGCTTCCGGGGATCGGCCGATCTGAATCAACGCAAGGGCACGAAGGGCCCTGACCCAGAGGGCGGAACCGTTGGTGTTCTCGGCCTGCGTGACTTGCTCTTGGGCCTTTTCGGCGTCTCCGGCCATCAGATAACCCAGGCAGCACCAAATGTGCGCCACGGGGTTGGACGAATAGTGCTGAGTGAGGACCGACACGTCGATCAACATCCTTTGAAAATCACCGAGACTGCCGTAGATGGCGGCTCTCAATTGGTGCGCTTCGAAGTGGTTGGGGTACGTGCGCAGGAAGAAGCGAAGCAGCGTCAGCGCCTCTTCCTCGGCCTTTTGTCCGCCGTTCCATTTGGACTTGGCCAACTCCAACAGGCCCTTATCATCCTCGCTGACGTCGCTTCCACCGGGGCTCGGGAGATCGGCGACTTCATTGTACAGATCCCGCGTGGCGCGCCTTGCAATTCCCTCTGGTGTTCCCGCCGCGGCCAGGTTCGCCCCTGGCTCAG
>Ga0055452_10000109_pt1 | contig 18848 bp, 8 predicted proteins | sample China_Galinas_PW_6_FD_57735 | JGI IMG/M metagenome (GOLD analysis project Ga0055452, IMG submission 57735) | Wetland microbial communities from San Francisco Bay, California, USA, that impact long-term carbon sequestration - China_Galinas_PWC_D2 | ecosystem: Environmental > Aquatic > Marine >... | reverse complement strand
AGCACGCGGACGCGCTACGACAGACGGCGCAAGCCGGCGTGACGGTCATGCGTGCCGCCGAGCGGCTCGGCACCGACGATTGGCGCCTCGCGCAAGATGAGTTGCACACCGTGGATCGCGCGGCGCTGTCCCCAAAATTGGCCGATCTTCTGGCTAAGACGGAGAATACCCTTAATTCGTATCAACAGATCGACGACCGGCTCACGACTATCGAGTCCACGCTTGATGCCAAGCGTGACGTCACGCCATCCTCCGGACAAGACGCCAAGGATATCGACGAGGCCATGGCCGGTCTGGAAAAGGCGTTGTCACAGATCGATGTTTCGTCCGCCCCAGCATCGTTCGCGTCGCGTCGAGACGCATTGAAGAGCAGCCTCGATCAGCGTCGCAAAGAGCTCCAAAACATGTTGGCGGCCATCGATGCCGACCTCCAGGCGGCACGTGAGTGGCTAGCGGAAATCAAGGAAGCTCTCCGGGCCGACCAGCGTGACAAGGTGCGGTCGATGATTGCCCAGCGCGGTGAGTTACCGATTACGCATTGGCCGACCGATGTGCTCTCCGCAGCCGAAGCCGTTGGCGCTCAAATCGAATCCCTCGAGCGCGCCGAGACGTGGATTCTGAGTTTCGGCGAACTCGTGGAACAGGCTGAAGTGGATCAAGCAGGTCTGAGTGGCGCCAAAGAGTACCTCAGCGCGAAACCCCCAAGCGACGATTGGTCCGCGACACTCAAGGAAGAACTCGAGTCGCTTGGTGGGCGATTGCGGGCGGTCGAAACGATCGTGGTTGACCATGCCGCGGCGGAAAAATGGATCGGCGCCGTGCGCCAGGCCGTCGAGAAGGAGGATTGGGCGGCCGCCAAGAGTCAACTCAATGTCAAGCCCAAGCTCTCGCACTGGCCCGAGAGTGTCATGGCAGAAGAACAACGCCTGAAACCGCACGTCGACGAGAACCTGGAGGAACAGGAAGTTGTCGAGGTGTGGCTCTCATCCGTCCGGGACGCCCTCGCGTCCGGCGCGTTTGTCCGTGCCATGGAGCTGGCGCAGACACCACCGGTAGCCGCGAAAAAGCTGCCCAAAAAGGCGAAGAAACAAGCCGAACAATGGGCCTCCGATGCCAAGTCCAAACTTGCTGAGCAGAAGCAAAAAGCGCTGGCCGACCGAACGGAGTGGGTGAAGACCGAAGTCGGCGGCCTCGTCAGGCAGAGCATCGCCGGTCAGCTCGAAAACCTGGTGTTCCCTGACCACGTCGAGACCGTGGTGAACGACATTGAGTGGCACTCCACAGATGCCGACAGCACCGGGCAAGGCGAGGTCACGGTGACCGCTCGTTTTCAAGCGTCCAGCGATGCCCAGCCCGTCTTACAGAACAAAGTCGAGTTTGCGTGCACGGACGGCAAGCCGCGTCTTAGCAACGGAGACCAACTACGCGACCAGTTCGTGGCGGAGATGCGCCGCGCCGTGGAAGTCCAGCAGGCACGGGCAGCGGATGGCCTTGCGGGACACTTTCAGAATGGGCTGTTCCCCGAGGCGACCGTCGCATCGTCCATCGAGCAGCCGGTCGACCGTATTCAGGTCGATGTCTCCTTTCTAGGCGCAAAGGTCCCTGACGCTTCACTCCAAACGGAACTGGTCTGGGACCCCCAGGCTGCGGACTGGACCTTCGCCGAGCCCGAATCGGTCGCACAGCGGGCGATCGAGGTGGCCGTCGCCTGTTCCCAAGACACACTCAAGCCGGCGGTCTTGAAGGGCTCCAACACCTTCCGCAAGTATGGCGCGGCGTTGAGTACCTCGATCAAGGCGCCGCCCATCGCGCAGCCGCCTGTGGTCCCCAGTACGATCACTTTTCAGGGCGATCTCGTCCTGTCGATCGAGAATGACGAGCCCACTTCGCTTATGACATTCCCGGTCGAATGTAAACGCGCGGGCAAGATTGAAATCAAGGCCGACCTAGGTCCGGCCGAGGCCCGGCTCAACGAGATCATCACCGTGCGGCAGCAAGCGGCACAAGCGGTGGTTCACAAGGGTTTGGAAGAGCGATTCAGGGCAGGGACTTTTAAGTGCAAGCTGACTCCCGTGGTAAAGCGGATCAAGACCCCGGTCGACACGGTCAGTTTTCTTCTGAAGCCACGCAAGGGTCCGAAGGTAACGCTTCAGGCCACGTGGAACCGGGACCTATTCGCCTTTGAGTTGGGCACCACGGAAGAAGAAACCATCAAGACCCTGATGAACGGGGCTGCTCAAGCCGAACGGAAAACCGCCAAACCGGCAGTAGACGCTGCGGTCACGACAGCCACTCCGGGGAAACGTCCTGCCGTTGTCGTCGTCGGTGGCCTCGCGGTTGTGGCTGCCATAGCGGCGGCGTTTGTCTTTTGGCCAAAATCCCATGACGACTCGAATGGCGGTAATCGCCTCGCCGCGAATAACCCGGTTTCGAACAGGAATGCCAACGGATCGACCGACACTACGGCAGAGAATGCCAATACCACATCGACCGACAACACCCTGCCAAACGACAACGCGAGCGCCGTTGCCCCTGCCAATGACAATAGTGCGGACAACACCGCCGCGGCCACCATCGACAATGCCAACGACGCGCAGCCTGTCGACACGACAAACCTGGATCCTGGCGAGGCCCTCAATCAGGTACGCAACGCTCTTGCGGATTCGCCTTACCTGGCGCCCCATGTTGCCGATCTCGTGCCCGCTGAGGATGCGACATCGGACAGCGCCACCTACACGCTTCCCGGGCTGCTGGCGCCGACCCGCCCGGTGCGTCTGGTAGTCGACAATGGCGTTCTTATCGCGTCCGCCGGTGACCTCACCCAAATCAGGCAGGCGGCGGCGGACATGACGCGGCGGCTCGACGACGAACCGGCACAGGTTTTAGAGGACTCGCTCGCACGCGTGCTGGCAGACCGCAGTTTCAATGCCTTCGTCAATACCGACGCGGTCTCTGTCAGCAACGTCGCACCCAACTGGATCCTGGAGCCCACCAGCAAACGTCATTGGGTCGGCAATGGATCCACCGCCGCGATCAACCTGGGCACAACAAAGAGCATGCTTCTGAGCGGTTTTCGTTTCGAGTTCAGCAACGGCATTCTGTCTGCGGTGCCGGAGGGCGTGGCCTCATCGGGCTCGGACACGTCACAACTTGACAACTTCTTGCGTAATACCATCCGCACCGAACTCTCAAGAACCATGGACAACGAGCGAACGGCATGGCTGGACGGACTCGATGAGGCGGCGCTTCCTGCGACCTCGCTGGACCTGGATACGGGCGTGAGCGGTGACATGCGTTTGGATCCGAAGGTTCGCCTTTCCGAGCAGGACCTCGTGACCCGCGAATTCAACGCCACATGGAATCCACAAAGCCTGGCGTACGAGCCGGCCGTGGACTGGACTCAGGCCGCGGGCGATTTCTTGAAGGCACGCAGCTGGATTCAAGAGCTCAACGACCCAAACAACCCGCCAGCTTGGCGCGGGCAGGTCCCGTCGATCGGACTCTTCCGCGAACCTGCGCTCTCACCGCCCGGCGAGCTTCGCCTTGTCGCGAATGCACCATGGGCCGATGCAAAATCCGACGATCCCGCAGACCAGTTGACTTTTGCTTTCCAACTGAGCGACGACCCATTGCAGATGCCGCCAATCTGGCCGGTATTGGCGAAGTATGACGCGGTGGAGAATCTAGTAGAGGCCCTCCGCAACGGCACGGCGGGCGATGCGTCGCTGCCTTTGTCGGGTCTGCCGGTCGAGCTTCAGCCAATCCTCAATGCCAATCTCCAGTCGGTCACACTCGCCGCGTCGTTTTCCGGCAAACCGCAACTGGTCCAGGAGGGGCAGAGACAGCTTAAAGCCCGGCTGGTCGCCACCCTCGACGCTGCACCTGCGACTACCGTCATGACACCGGAAGCCATAAGGAGCGGCCTGGAAAACCTCACAGGAAACGCTGCGCTCGATTTTGAACTCTCAATCGTGCCGGACTCGTCCGACCCCAGTGGTGCACGAATCGCCTGGAAGGCAGCAGATCCCAACATGAATACAGGGGCGATCGCGAAGCAAGTTGAACTGTTTGACGGCTTGCTGGCGACCTACCCCTCACGTAGCGCGGCTGAACGGCAACTCCGGAATCAACTATCACAAGCCGACGTCGCCACGCCCGGAAGCCGCAAAGAGATTGCCGACGCCGATGCCCTCGGGCTGCTAGGCTCGATATGGGCGGCAAAAACCCCCGGTGATAACGTCCAGGCGCCTGCCTCCATCGCCGAGCTTTCGAATGACATTCGCGATGAAGAGCTATTCTCCGACAAGGTGGAAAGAAATGATGATGCGATCGAGCCAACAATTCTGGCCGAGTACTTTTGCGGCCCAGATTTTTGCTTCGCCGTTGCCTGGAGTTTCACCAACACGAGAGATCCGATCGTAGAAAACCTCTCGCTGATCAGTCTTGGCCGAACGCCGGATATTCTCGAAGCCGCCAACAAAGGCTCGCTCCTTTTCGATCCGATTCTGAATGCCTTTCCCGCAGCAGTGCGCGGCAATGACATGGTTACCCAACGAATCGGCACGGTGGGCGTGGTCGTCGGACTGGACCAACCCGTCGACCTGATCGCGGATCCAGCCGCACTGCAATTCACCAGGCGTACCTCGGCGCTCGACCCCCTGAATCCGCTGAGCGGCCGGGGGAGAGACGTTAGCTGGACTAGTCTCGGTGATTTGAGCTCGGCTACGGGCGTCCGGTCGGACTATGCGCTGCTCGGGAAGCTGAGCGATCCAGGCACTCCGTGGAATGCGCGTGGCGATTCGACTCAGCCTCAAGACGCGGCCAGCGCTTATCGTGCGCTGCAAGCAGCCGCGGCGGTCGATACCGGAGGGCTTTAGTCATGCCGCCCTCTCTTGACAATCGCTGATAATGACCGATAGTCTGGCTGTAGAAATCAGCCCTGGTCGGCGGATAATGCAGATTTGCGTGCTTGGTGCGGTTGCGCAAACCCGTGGCATCTCTCGGATTTTCGTCAATCGGGGCCGTGTGGCTAGGAAGCGCTCTGTCTATAAAGCGAAGAACCCATGAAACGACGGAATCTACGGGTGATGAAATGGGCGTGTCTTTTGACGGCCTGTGTCTTCCAGGGCTGTGCGATCGATCCGGATATCGGTCTTCGTGCGGCTATCTCCTTTGGGTCGGACACTGCGATCTTTCTTCTGCAGAATCTCGCGGCGTCGATCTAGGGCAGACCGAGGCGGATCGCTTCGGCCAATCATCCGAACCAGGAAAGCTGATATGAACAAACGAAGGAAGCCTAGGGCTCTTTTGGGGTTGATACTGGCGGGCGGTCTTCTTTTCGGGGGGCCATGCGGTATCACATCATTACAACTACAGGATTTCATCACCTCCGCGTTTATCCGCACGACGGTGACGACGGCCGCGGCCGTGATTGAAAGCGCGATCATCGCTGCGGAGCCGGCATCGGCCAATGAGGCGGCCCCTTGATTTCGAGATGCACTTACAAGCGTCCCTCGAACACAGCGCGGACAAGTGCCGCGTGTCGCCGTCAGAAACCGTGCTCCGATTCCGTTTGTCGTCAAATACGCGTGCTAGCAGAAGGCTGAACCCATGATCGACCGACCGGGCGCCGCAGTCTTCGCCATCTCGATGCCATGGATCATCGCATGTGCCGGGATGGCTCAGGATTTTCCCTCACCCGACGTGACGGTGGATGTCAACGAAGGGATCTACCTTTACGTCTCAGGTGAGCGGGACCCCCAAAAATACACCGACGCGGTCGCCGTGCTGACCTCGGTGCTGGAGCGTGACTCGAATAACACGACGGCCTTGCTGTTTCGTGCATTGAGTTACGGCGAACTGGGTCTGGAGGAACTGCGGGCGCGGCGCGTTTCCGACAACTTCATCAGCGGCTACACCGTGATACTCAAGGCACGGCAGGACGAGACCGTCGACCCCACCGCGAAAATCCAACAGTTCGAGGAGGAAATCGCAGGATATCAGGCGTCCGGCCTGCGCGACCCAGCCACGCTGGCGAAGTGGAATATCGCGATGGCCCGATTGTTGGACGCCGGCGATATCAAGCGCATTCTCGACAGGACCGGCGATATTCCGGACGAGCAATTTGAAGAGCTTCTTCGTGCCGAACGTGAAAAAGCACAGGCCTTCATGCGCGGCGAGAAACAGAGCTACGAGAATATGACGAGGGACGTCACGCGGCTTCTCGGTCTTCTGGACGATCCCGCCGAGCTGGTGATGCTGTTGGATGTGGTGGCCAACGCCAAGATCGCGCGTATCGATGAAACCACTGCGCGCAACCTGATCGACGGTCGGATCAGTGACAAGGGCGCGCAGGCATCGTCGCGCGAACTCCGCCAAAATGCTTCGCAACGATTGGCTGTCGCAGAACAAACCCTCAAGCAGATTCTCGAGGAAAACCTCGCCTCCGAACTAAGGACGCGGGCGCAGTTTATTCTCGGCGTCATCCTCTTCCGCCAGGCGGTACCGATGCGAGCGGAGAGCGAAGGCTACACTTCTCTCTCACCGAAGGACATCAAACGCCTGCGCGAGGCGCTGGCCCTCATGAAGGGACTCGCCGACGACCCCGCGACCGCGGGTCTATACGCGCCCTACAGCCCGTTTTACGTGGGCCTGATCGTTCCGTTCCTGGCGGCGGCGGAGATGGACGCCGCTGAACGGGAGCGACTTCTCAACGAGGCTGAGGATTACCTCGATTTGGCCGGGCAGCGGGACGTCGAGGCGGACGAGACAGGCGCACCACGGTCCATTACCAATATTGTGCCGTCTCTCGTCGCGCAGCAGCGCAAACAGATTCAGGATCTCCGTGAAAGCGCCGGTACGACGACCGCGGTATCGGACATCAACGACATTCGTTTTTCGATCGGGCTGGGGCTCAACCGCGACACCAACGTCGTTCTGCTCGGCGAGCGCACGGATCTTCCACGCGACATCTCGCGAGAGGAAGACTACGGTCTTTCACTGATCACGGCGGTCGATTACACCAAACAACTGGCACCGGGATGGATTTTCGGGTTTCAAGGCCGGGTAACCCAACTCTGGCACGCCGATGTCGACGAGTATGATCAACAAACCTACGGTGGCACGGTCGCCCTGCAGCATGAGATCATGGAGAAACGCGATCGGTTCGGACCGGTCTACCTCTCCATGCAGTATGATTACGACTACACCCTTCTCGGACGGTCGGCTTTTCTCGAGTCGCATGCTTTGCGTCCGTCGGTACGTGCGTATTGGAACGAACGCCGGGGGGAGTCCGAACTCTACGCCCGATACAACATTCGCGACTATCGCGAGCCACTATCGGATAGGCGATACAATCGTGACGGCACCTACGGCGGCATCGGATTCCTGCACAAACACAAGTGTGTCGACATGACGCCGTACTATCAGGAGCGGGGCATCGAACCATGGGGGCACTCCGGTGATCCCGAGATTCGCCAGGATGACCCTGACTATCCGTCTCGGTTCCTCACGGGCCGCTGGCTCTTGGAATACGGCTGGGACTCGACCGATGGCGACGAGTTCGATCGCAAGTCCTACGCGACCGGATTTGGTGTCGGCATGCCGCTGCCGTGGGGCATCGATATGGACTTTGTGGCGCGGTATGAATGGGGCGAGTATGCACACGGCAGCCTGATTGATTTTCATCGCCGCCCGCGCCGGGATTTCATCCAGGAATACAGTTTGGGGGTCGCGCGCACGTTCGTGCTGCAGCCCGGCGATTACCAAAACCGTTTTTCACCTCAGTTTGATCGGACGGTCATGACCGTGCGGGCGTTTGTGGACTATACTGATGACGACAGCAACGTGGTCGACCGTAGCGGGCAGGCGGTCTTCTCGTACGACCGATGGGTATACGGCATTACCTTCGGTTTTGCGTTTAACTAGAGCGGCGGACCGGAGCGTGAGAATGCGAATTCAAATCAACAAACTTGCAACATGTGCGTCTCTAGTCTCCGCGTTGGCGGTTTGCGGCACGGCCGCCGGTAAACCGGTGGGCATGGTGACCGTCATGTCCGACGACGGCGTGACCATCGTACACGATGGTCAACCCACGTTGCTGGATCCGCTGAAAATACGGTTACGGGACCGAGAGGTAGAAATCGGCGACGCGGTCGCCACGACGGCGAGCGGCACGGCGGTCGTACACTTCAGTAGTTACGGGACGGTTGCTGCATTGCAGTCAGCATCCAAACTTTTACTTGAAAAACCTGGCTCGGGCGCCAACGATCTTGCACTGGCCCTTCGGCTCGCCCAGGGAAGTGTACTTGTCACACGGAAGTCCTCGGAATCCGGACCGGTCGCCCTGGTTGGCGAAAACGGGCAAGCTGTAGGGTATGTTCTTTTGTCGGAGGGGGTAGTCTTGGTGTCCATCGAAGGTCCCAACGTAGTCTTTACCGCACTTGCCGGCGAGGCTTCGTATTTCGAGGGCGCGGTCGGCGGCAAAGCGGCTGCCGACGGACGTCGCGTCAACGAAGGGCAACAGGTATCCGTCACATCAGGGCCGGCACCTGCTGACACAAGCGCGGCACGAGCACTCTGGAAGGACACAGGCGACAGGGCTTTCACCTTTGGGCTGAAGCGCAGTGACGACTGGGTCCAACGGGCGGAGGAGGGTGACTTTACGCCGGTGCGAAGCTCGGAGTCGCGCGCGGAACCGGAACTCGTAGGGACCGAGTTTATCCCGCCCCAGGCGTTCGACCAGCCCACGCAACTGGCGGCGGTGACGACACCGCAGCAGGTGGGCGTCCAATCGTTGCGCACGGTAGTCAGCCCGGCGCAGGGGCTTGTTCAGTCGGGTATTCCCGGATCGGTCATCGCCGGACAGCGATTCAGGCGATCGGTCATCATCGGAAATCCGGGCACGACAGGCAGTGGAGCGATTACCATTAACCCCTCGGCGGAACTGCTGATTCGTTTGGCAGGCCAATAGCCGAGTTCGACGCCCGCGCACGGAAGGACCCTCGTGCGGGCATGATACCCAGCACGGATGCATCGAGCGTAAAACCGATTCGTAGCGAATGTTTCGCTTTGCGATGGCCCAGGGGAGGTCTACAGTGATGAATGGCAACAAGTTCACCCTTTTGACGTGGCTGCTCGCGGCCTGTGCCGTCATACCGACGGCGTGCAACCCTACTGTCAGTGTGTTGATTCCGGATGCACCAGAGCCGACGTCCGGCGCTCCAGGAGATCTGGCAGACCTGCCGCTCACGGTGTTTCTGTCGTCCGACAGATCGACCATCATTCGCGACGACTCGAGTGAGGGCCGCGCCACACTGCGGGCCGTGGCCCCGCGCCCGGTGACGTTCGACTGGCGCGTGTTCGTGCCCGGAGTGTGGGAGGAGACACCGGGCAATGAGGCGACCGGCGACCTGCCCGGACGGCTCGACATCGTCTTTTCGGACGCCAGCGGCGAGGTGACGGCCAGTACGTTGCGTATCAACGGCGTACTGACCGATCCGGGGGTCGAAGGGACGCGCGTCATGGTCGAGGTGAAGATCACAGAACGTCGCACGGACGATCAGGATAACGTGGTCGAGGATACGCGAACGACCACGCAATCCTTGCTCATCGTTCGTCCGGATGCGCCACTCACGCTGGTCAATAACGAGGCGGTCCGTATTGTCGACGAGAACGGGCAAACCCGGTCACTCGATAGCGGCATCCGACCCGGCGACACGGTGACGGTCGAGACGGTCATCAGCGGCGGAAGCTCTCTCAAGCCGGACGACGCCCAAGGGTGCGACCAGCCGCGGGCGGGCGAACAGGCACCGACGAACAACGGACTCGAGTACTGTGTGTACTGGACCGTCGACGGGCTCGAACCCGAGAACTTCTCCCTGGCAACGCTGGTCAATGACGACGGTAAGATCGTCTCCCAGGCCGTCTACGAAGCGCTTCGCGACCGAACCGGGACCGTCACGCTCCGGATTCGCATCGTGGATGCGGCGGGCAATCGTGACTCCACGACCATCCAACTCAATGTCAACTCGGCCTCCGCCCTCGCATTGTCGGCGAGTTCCGCGACGCCCGCGGTGCAACCGACGCTTTCGACACAGCTTACGGCGACGGCCTCCGGGGGCACGCCACCCTACACGATTTGTTTTGACACCAACGCCACGCGCGGTGCCCTGACCGCAGACGCCACGTTCGAGAAAACGGAAGACGACGCCGACGTGGAATGCAAGACGGCGAGCCCCAACGCGGGAGAAAACGCCCTTAAGATGATGCGCACCTACGTCGCGCCGGCAACGGCCGGCTTTGACAGCATTGCTGTGACGGTCACGGACCGGGTGGGCGCCGAAGCGAGTGCCACCATCAGCCTCGACATCTCGGCCGGTGCCGGCGCGGCTTGCGGCGACGGCGTCACGCAACCGGGCGAGGATTGTGACGACGCCGGTGAAACGGCTAGCTGCAATGCCGATTGTACAACCGCCTCTTGTGGGGACGGGAAGCGAAACGTCACGGCGGGTGAGGAGTGTGATGACGGCAATGCAAGCAATTCCGACTCCTGCTTGAACACTTGCGATAGTGCGGAATGTGGCGACGGGTTCCTTTGGATTGGGTTTGAAGCCTGCGATGACGGAAACAACGTGGACGGTGACGGATGCCAGGCGACCTGTGTTCTCGCGACTTGTGGCGACGGTATCGTAGACCCCGGCGAAGACTGCGACGATGACAACCTGAACAACAATGACGACTGTCTGAATAGTTGTGTGGCGGCATCGTGTGGCGATGGCTTCAAACGAACGGGCGTCGAGGCCTGTGATGACGGCAACAACAGTAATAACGATTCATGTCTGAATACGTGCGCCGAGGCGAACTGCGGAGACGGATTCACGCAAACCGGCGTAGAAGAATGTGACGACGCCAATGGCACCAATACGGATGCCTGCCTGAGCACCTGCAAGTTCGCAAAATGCGGCGACGGATTCGTGCAGGCCGGTGTGGAGCAGTGCGACGACGGCAATGTCGTGAACACCGACGCTTGCCTGTCAACTTGCGAAACCGCGTCGTGCGGCGACGGCTTCACTCGGGCTGGGGTCGAACTCTGCGATGACGGCAACGTCAATAATCAGGACGCGTGCCTTACGTCGTGCGTGCCGGCCAGTTGTGGTGACGGCTTCCTCTGGAGCGGCATCGAAGATTGCGACGACGGGAACAACGTCGATGGCGACGGGTGCCAGGGCGATTGCCAATCGCCCAATTGCGGAGACGGCATCGTGGACGTCGGCGAGGACTGTGATGACGGTAATCTCAGTAACACGGATGCCTGTTTGATCACCTGTGTGTTTGCCAGTTGCGGTGACGGATTCAAACAAACGGGCGTCGAGCAGTGCGACGACGGAAATGCCAACAACAACGATGCATGCCTCAACTCGTGTGTGGATGCTAGTTGCGGCGATGGTTTCAAGGAAAACGGCGTCGAGGGGTGCGATGATGGCAACGCGGACAATACAGACGCGTGCCTGAATACCTGCGTGGCGGCCAGTTGTGGAGATGGTTTCGTCCGGGCCGGCGTCGAGCAGTGTGACGACGGCAACAACAGCAACACGGATGCATGCCTGAACACCTGTATCAACGCGAGTTGTGGCGACGGCTTCGTGCAAGCCGGCGTCGACGATTGCGACGACGGCAACGCCAGCAACACGGATGCATGCCTGAATTCATGTGTCAATGCAAGTTGCGGCGACGGCTTCGTACGGCTCGGGGTCGAGCAATGCGATGACGGTAACGGCAGCAACACCGATGCGTGCCTCAACTCCTGCACGCCGGCCAGTTGTGGCGACGGGTTTGTCCGACTCGGCGTCGAGGATTGCGACGATGGTAATGTGATCAATACCGATGCCTGCCTGATCGGATGTATCAATGCGAGTTGTGGAGACGGATTCGTTCAGGCCGGGGTTGAGGACTGTGACGACGGTAACGGCAGTAACCAAGATACCTGTTTAAATTCCTGCGTGGCCGCCAGTTGCGGTGACGGCTTCGTGCGAACCGGTGTCGAGCAGTGTGACGACGGCAATCCGGTGAACACGGACGCTTGTCTCGATACGTGTGTGGTCGCCACCTGCGGTGACGGTTTCACGCGGGCCGGGGTGGAAGACTGTGATGACGGAAACGTCGTGAACACCGACGCCTGTCTCATCACCTGTGTAGCCGCCTCGTGTGGCGACGGCTTCGTGCAAGCGGGTGTCGAGGCCTGCGACGACGGCAACGCGGACAACACGGACAATTGCGTCGCGGGGTGCCTCATCGCCACCTGTGGTGACGGGTTCGTCAGGGCCGGCATCGAGGAATGTGATGACGGCAACGCGGTCAATACGGATTTCTGCACCAATGCCTGTAAGAATCCTGTGTGCGGTGACGGATTCATGCAAGGCGCCGAGGCGTGCGACGACGGAAACCTGGTCAACACCGACGGTTGCTTGGTCACTTGTGAGTTGGCTTCCTGTGGTGACGGGTTTGTACAGACGGGCGTCGAGGACTGCGACGACGGCAATTTCAGCAACACAGACGCGTGTGTCCTCGGCTGCCAAACCGCCTCCTGCGGCGACGGCGTCGTGTGGTCCGGGATCGAGGAGTGCGACGACGGCAACAACACGCAGGGTGACGGTTGCCAGAACAATTGCACCCTGCCCGATTGCGGCGATGGAATTGTGGACGCCGGGGAAGAGTGTGACGACGGGGATAATGACAACACGGATAGCTGCACCAACCTGTGCAAGAACGCTGCCTGCGGTGACGGTTTCACGCAGCCGAGCAATGGAGAACAATGTGATGGCCCGGGCGACGTACCAGGTTGCGACGCCGATTGCACGTTCCCGGCGTGCGGCGATGGACACTTCAACCCGAACGCGGGCGAAGCCTGCGACGACGGAAACAACGTGGACTGCGATGGATGCCGAGGCAACTGTTCGGCCGTCGAAGGCACCTGCGGTGACGGCGCATTCGACGCGCTCTGCGAGACCTGTGACGACGGTAACAACAATGATTGCGACGGCTGCCGCGGTGACTGCTCCGCGGTAGAGGGAACCTGCGGCGACGGCGCCTTCGACGCGGTGTGTGAGGCCTGCGACGACGGCAACAACGCCGACTGCGATGGCTGCCGCGGAGATTGCTCGGCCGTCGAGACCGGCTGTGGCGACTCCTTCATGTGCGGCCCCGAAGCCTGCGACGACGGCAACAACACCGACTGCGACGGCTGTAGCGCCGTCTGCGAAATCGAGACCGGCTGCGGCGACGGTGTGATATGTAATGTCGAGGTTTGTGATGACGGAGCGAATAACGGCACAGGGGACGGATTCTGTGTCAGTGATTGCTCCAATACGCAAACTTGCGGCGACGGAATCGTGGACGGAACCGAACTCTGTGATACGCTTGGTGACGTCGGCTGCGGCGTTGGCTTGACCTGCAACGCATGTAACTCTTGTGACCCGTAGCCGCACGGATGTAGATGGAAGCGTCCGAACGCCGGCGAGTGCTCGGTCCTCGGTGGGCGTTCGGCGATACAGCCAATCAGTTATGTGGGCCTGGCGGGCGCCGATACGTCCGCCAAGCCCCGTCTTATTGGCGTACCGCCGGGACAGCCGCCGCCGACGTCAACGTTGAATCGGGGCGCGCGTGAGGGCACCAGCGATTCCGCTGTCTGTGCCACATTGATCAGCTGGACACCGAGACCAGGCCCGATTGGCGCCGGGTTGGCCCGTCGCATCGGGAATGACACGTCGGCCAGTCGCGGGGCAGGTACCGGCCTCGGGCGCGGCCATTCGTCATCCCCAGATTGCAGCCGGACTCATTGACGTGCAGGCACATTTACCCGTATAAACACTCTTGTCGGCCACTTCGCCGCACGAGTCTTGTCGGTCATGCGCGGTCGACCGGAAACGCAAGAAAGGACATACTCCGATGAAGCATATTGCAGCGACGGGTCTACTCACCCTGTTATGCGTGGGACTCTCGAGTTCCGAAGTGTTCGGGCAGAACGGTCCACTGACGGTGACGTTCCAGAACGCGGCCACCGATCCATCCGGCCCCACCAGCGTTGCAGCGGGCGACGATATCGCCCTTGGAATCGGGGTGGAAGGCGGCACGCCACCATACACCGTGACCATTACGGACGAAGGTCCCGTCGTCGGCGGATCGTTCCCGGAAACCACCTACACCGGCAACGGTCCCGATTTTCAATTCGACTATTCCGCACCGTCCGACGACGTGGGTGTCGCTTCCTTTACCGTGTCCGCCACGGATGCGGCCGCCACGACCGAAATGCTTCTCTTCACCGTACCGGTGGTCTGCCCAGGCCAGGGCCTTTGTACGGAGAAGCTCACCAATCAGGAACTTGCAGGCCTCGGTGTTCTCGATTTCGAGCCGGAGGTGATACGGAACATTGATGGCGTCGATGTCGTCGTGGACCCCGGAACGCTAGGCACGCGACTTTTCCCTGCCAACCTGCCGCCGGCCAATATTCTGAATCGCCTCGACATCGACAAGGACGGCGCACCTGACAACATCGGCGACACCGACGGCGACGGTTTGCCGGATAACTGGGAACTCGGTGGGGTCGAGCCCTCGGATCGCGTGGTGTTCTTCCCCGCGCCCTCCGCGATCATTCCCGGTACCCCGCCCACGGAGATCTTCACGCGCCGTGCTGTGGCCTCAAGCGCCATTTCTGCGGACACCGACGGCGATGGGCTCAGCGATTTTGTAGAAGTATTCGGCCTGAAGTACATCGATGAAGACGGGGATGGCCGACTCGATGCCAACGAATGGATGGACTTCAACCAGGACGGGCTGCCGAGCATCGGCGAATACCCGCTCAACAACGTGGCACTCAACCCCGATGGAAGCCCCAAGCCGAACCAATTTGGATTGCTGCACGATTTTGACGGGTTTATGTTCACCGACCCTGCCAACGCCGACACGGACGGAGACGGCGTCAAGGACGGGGTGGACAACGACCCACTGATTAACCCTCGTTCGTTCGGAAACACCTCCACCTTTTTTGTGCGCTTTAATCGCAGCGACGACCCCGACATCGACAAGGACGGCCTCGGCAACGGTATGGATATGGGCAACGACATTCGCTCCACCGATGCGCCGGGGACACTCGATTTTGTGGGCATCGACAACCCCGCGAACATGCGGGAGTTGCTCGACCTCTTCCGCGACGACCTTCTCGGTGACGGCGTCGTGCCCGAATCGGTGGTGGAGGACCTGCTCGGCGCCGACTGGGACGGCAACGGCCTGTGGCGAACCACGGACGTGCAGGACTGGCTGATCGTGGTCGATCCAGACGTGATCGATACCCGCCCACCGGATCAATTCTTCGCGCTGGATCCCGACAACCTCGATGACACGCCATTCTTTTACACCTCACAGAAGCTGAAGGGACTGTCGGATGAGGAGACGGCAGCCGGCAAATTCGCGTTGCTCGACCTGGTCAATGGTGCGGGCTACCAACGTTACAATGGACGCGGCATCGGCCTGGGCTGGCAGGACCTGCTCCGCCCACCGTCCACGACTGAGTTTATTCCCGACAAGCGCATCTGGGCCATTCTCTATGCCTGGCGCATGCCCGGCTTCGACATCGATGGTGACGGTTTCGTCGGCGTGCCGAATTTCTCAACGGCTGCCGAATTCCCCAACGGCCCCCCGCCGGCGGTGGGCACATGCGAGGAAATCGCAGGCTCGCTTGGTCTCAAGGAAGGGGCTGTCAGGAATTCGTTCACCGTTCTCACGATCGACCCCGTGCAGGACATCGCAAGCCCCGGCTGCCCGCCGCCTGTAGACACGGCGAGACCATTCGACGATCGGATCCGCATTCTGGAGGACTTGGAGGGAGGCGGCAATGGTGGGTTGGATGGCGTGATCGACGCACCCGGGCTGTCAGACTTCTTCGGGCAATTCGGGTGTGGCGGTTTCGGTGCGGCCACCCTGTCGCTCCTATTCCTTGGATTGGGCCTGACGACGTTTTATCGCCGCCGCTGATCTTCGGACGGCCGACCATCACTGGATCATGTCTTTTCGTCACGGACGAATGCGCCTGCGCATTGCAGCCGCGTGGCGACCGCGCAAGAGGGTTGTGTGGTCTACTGGCAGCTTGGTTCGCAACACGGCACAGGGGAAACCACGCTCTGTGCCGTGCCGATTACCGATGCCCTACCGCCGTTGGAGCGCGAGTGAGTGTCGTACGGGCGGTGGTCAAACCCACCTGCTGGATCGCCTGTAAACAGGTGCGTCTGGTGCCCCGCCCTCCATCGCTACCGCCGTCTGCGGGCGGGTGATGGCGTCGACACCCGAACACACCCTTCCCCTCGCACTCGATGCCCCTGCAGGGCGCGGAGACTGTTCAACCAGCCCCGAATGAGTAAGACCGATCGAGCAAGTTCCAAAGCGGGAAGACCGTTCGACCAGCCCCGAATGGGGCGGTAACATGTCAGCCCAGGGCATCGCCCTGGGGAATCGAGCAGCATATTGAAGAAGCCCTGAAAGGGCGCGACAACCGAGGCCGGGCATGCCACAGTCATTGTCGATAAATCTCGTTCATCTCATTTACAGCACAAAGAACCGGGGCGCGTCGCTTGCGCCGGCGATTCGGCCCAAACTCTACGCCTATCAGTCTGGTATTTTTCGAGAGTGCAACAGCCCGGCGGTCGTCATCGGGGGCACGCCCGATCATGTCCATGCGTTGTTGAGAGTAAGCGGCGGAGCGACGGAGGGGAAAGAGGGTCATCAAAGTGGGTCAAAACTCAAGGGCTGTCGTTTGCGGCATTCGCCTGGCAAGAAACGGTTGCGGAGCGTTTTCCGTGAGCGAGTCGCAGGTAGACCATGTGCGACGGTATATCGAAACACGGGACGAACATCATCGAACGGTGACGTTCCAGGAGGAATTTCGCATGTTTCTCTATCGCCACCGTCTTGAGTATGATGAACGGTATGCGTGGGATTGATCACCTGTCACGCCCCTTCAGGGCTTCTTCCCAACCGGCATTCGGAAACCCAGGGCGATGCCCTGGGCTACCATGTTGGCGCCCTTGCAGGGCTCGGTGACGTGTTTCCGCACGGTTTGGGGGAAGCGTGACCACACGCGTCGAGTGGGTAGCGACCCGGACGATGAGGACGTGGGGGAGTGGCTCGCGGACATCGAAGCGCGCTACGGGGATATGCAGCCCTTCCGTCTGGGGTTTCACATTTACTAGATCTAAGATGCGGCGTAAGCCACGACAACTGAAGCCGATTTCATGTTACGGATTTCACTTGTTCCAAGGCTTATGACAATGTTCGCGCTGGCGCTTCCACTGCCCGGCTGTGGTGTAACCCCTGTGCCGGCGAGCGACGTGCCGTGCCTGCTTCCGATTGAGTGGGGCGAGGAAATCTTGACCCCGCTTGTACGGGCGGAGACCCTGGCGAGTCAGGTTCTACTTGTTACGGGGCAGACCGACGAGCAGCGTGCCACGGACCGCGCCGACGGGCTGCGTGAGTATCGTCCACATAGTGCGGTTTATCGCCTCGATCCCGCCGTAGGCGCATTCGAGTTGGTAGACGACATGGTGTGGGATAACGCTACGGGTGGAGTGCGCCTGATCAGCGGGTCGGGGGGCTCCAGCCCGCTCGGGGGCGTCGAGGTTGTTGGCGGACACAGGCTGGACACGATTTCCGCGCCGACACATGCGGTGGCCGCGGTGCTCTCTTCGGAAGGTTTTTCACCAGGCGTTCCATTTGTTAGTTCGTCGTTCGGCACCGGCCAGCACTACCACCAACTCTTTTCGGAAACCGACGGTTCGATGATCGGCGAGGCTGTTCGGGTCGGCGTCGGCGATACCCCCGTCGTGGCAAACTGGACCGCAAAGGAGGACTACGTGGTTTACTGGGAGCGTCCATCGCAGCGCGGTACTGGACCAACCATGCTCTGTGCCGTGCCGATTACCGAAGACCTACCGCCGTTGGAGGGCGAGTGATGAATCGAAGTAGAGAGAACGTCCGCCGATTCGCTTTGAAATAGGTGGACCTGGAGACCTACGCTATATCGCTTAACAGATAATCTTGTTCTTTATTCGCCAAACGACCGACTCGATGGCCCCCTTGTGCGGCGTTCACGACCCCGATCGCTTGCGTCCGATAGCTCGACCTGAAGATCATCCCGAATACTGGTATACCCGGCGTCGCGTAGGCTGAGGCCCGCAGCTATGGTTGAAAATCGGGATCGGTCTTCGGTTAGACTTGGTAGGCTCACCGGGGGCGACGGTTATGCCGTATGGGCTCGTCGCGGTAGCGCTTGGTCGGCTCCGCCGGCGGCGGATAGGCCCGCGAGGCCCTTTGCTGGTCCTCCACCGCCATCTCGCCGATTTGCCGATCCATGCCCGTCGCGGCGGCGTTGGTGCCGGTGCCGGCTGCCTGGCAGCTGCGCACGGTAGGTGTCGGAGCGGCCACCGGTTCTGTCTTCGCCGTGGTCCTACACCCCACGACCCATGTGAAACCCCAAACGACCACAGCCAAAACGCACGCCTGCCTCAGCAGTCGCACGCCGCCCCACACACGGCTCGCGGCATGGTCATAGCAACATTCGCTGGAAGGTAACATACACCGTATCCCATCTCGGACGCCGGACGGAGGCGTCAGCCTGCGGTCCACGACTCCAATGCAGGCGTTCCTTTGAAGACAAGTTGACAGTCTATACGCATTCCTTCCATTCACAATCCAGTTTTCAGTCAAAATACATAGAAACCGCAGAAAGAATGTTCTGCACATCCGCGAATATGGTGTATACTTATGGGACGGGGGATACACCGCGCGGGGTAACCTCGCTGATT
>Ga0055452_10000106_pt1 | contig 18970 bp, 10 predicted proteins | sample China_Galinas_PW_6_FD_57735 | JGI IMG/M metagenome (GOLD analysis project Ga0055452, IMG submission 57735) | Wetland microbial communities from San Francisco Bay, California, USA, that impact long-term carbon sequestration - China_Galinas_PWC_D2 | ecosystem: Environmental > Aquatic > Marine >... | reverse complement strand
CATTCTGCTCTGTGAAGACGACCATCCAGTATGCGATTTGATCGCCCAGACGCTGGAGAGCGCCGGTTATACGGTGGTGACCGCCAATAGCGGTCGGGAGGGTATCGATGCCGCACAAGCACACAACGGTCCCATCGATCTGTTGATTACCGACGTAATGATGCCGGACATGAACGGGCGTGTATTGTCCGAACGCCTGCGCGCCACCTTCCCTGGTTTGCCGATTCTCTTCATCTCGGGCTATACGGCCAACGTCATCGCCCACCACGGAATGCTGGAGGAAGGCGTGGAGTTCCTGGAAAAGCCCTTCACGGGGCAGAGTTTGTTGACGAAGGTCCGCGCCGTGCTCTCCAAAGTGCGGGCGAAACCTTAGCCCTTTAACACACGAAGCAGGTCAGCTAGAGATACGCTGGCAAAGCCGGTGGCAATGTCGCTCATGCCATAGGGGATGATCAGGCGGTCATTGTGAATCATGCCGCCGCATGAGTACACGACGTTGGGCACATAGCCCGTGCGCTCCTCGCCTCGCGGAACCAGAATCGGCTCGCGAGTCTGACCGATGACACGTGCGGGATTCTCATGGTTCAGGAGCGTAGCCCCGATGCAATAGCGCCGCATGGCTCCGACGCCGTGCGTCAGTAGCAGCCAGCCGGCGTCGGTTTCGAGGGGCGATCCGCAGTTGCCGAGCTGTATCAGCTCCCAGGGGAATTTGGGCGTTTGAATCACTTCCGCCGAATTCCAGAAGCGCACGTTTTCCGAGTACATCAGAAAGATGTTCTCGTTGTCCAGTCTCGAGATCATGGCGTAGCGGTCGCCGAGTTTACGCGGGAACAGCGCCATGCCCTTGTTTTGCGCGTACAGACCGCTCAACGTATGGACTTTCAACATGTAATCGTTGATGTCCATCAGTTGGGGCACGATGTGAAAGCCGTTGTAGGCAGTATAGGTTCCGTAGATACGGTGCCCACCATCTTCGTCGGCGAACAGCACCAGGCGCACGTCCTCGATGCCGTGACTCTCGGTCTCGGCGGACGGAAAGATCACGATTTCGGACGGGTCGTGGCCCTTGGGAATACGGATGTGGTAATTGGATCGGGCCAGCGACAAAATGTTGTCGACGGTCTCGCGCAGCACCGCCGGTTGCTCGTGGGTGCTGCGGACCGCCTCGACCGCCTCGTTCAGCTCGTGCATATCGAATGTCTCGTTCAGGCGATCGAAAACGGCACCAGCGAGATCGGTATAGGCCCCCATCTCGATGATCTTCAGCAGGAAGGTGCGCTTCTCGAAGGATCGATTCTCCTCGACCTTCAGCGTGCGGGCATAGGGACTGGGAGGATCCAAGGTGACCTTGCACTCACGATCGATGGTTCCGGTGCGAAAGACGATCGACGAAATATGGCCTTCTCCCACGGCCCGCAGGCTCATCAGGAAACTTGTGCTGCCCGGCGCGCTACCTCTCTGATCCGATCGCGGCACCATGGATGGGTTGAAGAGTGCGGCCGACTCGATGGCGTATTCCATGGTGCAATAGGCACCCATCAACCACCGCCGGTTCTCATCCGGCTGTGCTCCGGTGGGCAGGAACTCGGCGACGTCCTCGAAGTGATCGGCCACCGCGTCTTCAAGATCCGGATGCTTGGAACCGAATTCGGAGCGCAGGCGTGGCACGAGCATCTCGACTTGCTCGATTGGGAGGTCGAGAATTCGCTGCAAAATATTTCGGATGCGCTGTTCGTCGCCCGGCCGGAACGGACGAAGAATCACGCGTCCCGAGTCGGGCTTCAGGCGTTCGGGCAGACGCTGGACATCGATGTCAAGGGGCACGGTCACACGCGGACTCCTTGGTCAGGACCCGCTCATTCTAGAGGCACCGCGAACCGACCGCCATTCCCACGATTGCGACAACCGCGAACAAAAAATGAGGTGATGGTGTGGATTGCCGACGTCAGTGGGGCCTATGATATCCCGAGGATGGGGCTGGCGCTGCAGTTTTCATTCTTGGCGCACGACGGGGTTAACCGGCAAAAAAGGAATACAACGATGATGACCGACGAAGTTGTATTGCGCGCCTCGCCTCCCTTCGCAGTTCCGCACGCTAGACGATGCAGAGGATTTACGCTGGTGGAACTACTGACGGTGATGTTCATCATCGCGGCCCTCATCGGCATTCTCGTGCCTTCGCTGAACGCCGCGCGAAACGCGGCCAAGAAGACCTCCACCATGGCCACGTTGAATGGCCTCAAGGCCGGTCTGGAATTGTTCCGTGGTGACAATCAACGCCAATTCGCCCGCACCAACGGCTATCCGCCGTCATTCGCCCATCCTCGAATGCTCGACGCAACCGGGGAAGACATTTTCGAGCCACACCGCGGCGTTTTTCCATTTGATGAAATCCTCCCGGTGGTGTCCGGCGCCCAATGGCTTCCGGCCATGCTGATGGGGCACGACGGGCAGGGTTATATCAGGGTTAGGACGGTACCCAAGAGGGACAACTTGCGCGACGAGCCCTGGAGGTGGTACACGCCGGACCCCCTCGGTGACGGCACATCGCTCGAGCGCGCCGGTTTCTACGTGGATCCAGGCGGCGTCAGGACCGTTCTCACCAGAGACCTTCCCGGTCGACCGAATTTGAACCTGTTTGATATCGTGACCTCCAACCACGAGATCGTGCAAGACACAGCCGATCCGTTCCCCGTATTTGTCGACGCCTTCGGGCAGCCCATTCTCTATTACGCGGCCAACGCTTACGGGCGTACAAGGCACATGGTGGCGGACAAACGCAACAAGGAGAACAATTATTGCGGCGGCCCGCCCGTCTACTTTCACCAGGACAACCATCTGTTCACCGGCGATGAGGATGAGCGCGGCTGGGATTTTGACGGTCCGCACAAGATTGCCCGTGCCGGCGATGACCTTACGGCCGATCAACTCGTCGATGCGAGCAACGCCGAAGCGCAGGAGTCGTTTGCCCGCTTCATCGTCGACCGCACGCTCTATCGTATGATGTGGAAGAAAGCCCTCGAAGGGAATCAGCGCGTGTCGAGCAAGACGCCACTGCGTTCCGTCAACGTCGACAGCTATCTTCTGATCAGCGCAGGCGAGGACGGGTGCTACGGCACGAACGACGATATCACGAACTTCCCGCTGGCCGTCGAATAGCCGGTGTATGGCCAACCGCACACATGTAGGTGGGCCATGAGCCGGCTTCCATGATCATCTGATGACTCTGCGCTGTTTTGGTAAGGTCGTTCTTCTAATCCCCATCCTTACACAGCGGTGCGGTTGATCCGGATTCACCGAGCAGATCGGCGATCGTGGTGGATGCAAACGAACGCTCCATCGCCTCGGTGGCTTCGTCGAGATGTCGGTGAAGCGGGCAGAGGCTCGCGCTGTGCGATTCGAGCCCGAGCGGGCATTTCACGATGCGTTTGATCGGGTCCACGGCCTGAATGACGTCGTATACCGTAACCTCGTCCGGCGATTTGACCAGCGTGAACCCACCGCCCAGGCCGCGTTTTGAATCCACGACACCCGCTCGTCGAAGCGTCTGCAGCACCTTCGAAAGGTATCCTGGCGGTACCTTCGTAATCTCAGCGATTTTCGGCGTGACGATGGCGTCGCCATCGACATCGGCGATGGCGACTACGGCACGCAACGCGTACTCAGCGGTCGGTGAGATCATCTCAGGTCCTCATTTAAGATATTCGGATCTTGACATCCAAATTATTCGCGATAAACTCCCGTTCGTCAATAGCAATATCGAATCGACATCGCACAATAGACCGCGGCGGTCGGTTCGAATAATTGCCTGAAACGTAGATCAGTAGCGGCATTGGCCATGATTATCGGATCATGCGCCATCCTGCGTGGCAACATTACCAGGAGAAGGGTCGGCGATGAAACGACTTTGGATTGCTTTCGCGGCAGTGATGATCGTGTCGTTTGCGGTGCTCGGTTGGATCGGCACACGCATCTACCAGGAGGCGCCGCCGATCGCGGACAAGGTGGTCACGACCGCCGGTCAGGTCGTCATTGATGAAGGAGAGATCGCGGCCGGGCAAAACGTCTGGCAGTCGCTGGGCGGAATGGAAGTCGGCTCCGTGTGGGGGCATGGCAGCTACGTGGCACCCGATTGGACCGCGGACTGGCTTCATCGCGAGGCTGCCTTCATCCTGGACCGTTGGGCCAATGAGGAACATGGTGTTGCCTACAAAGACCTGGACGAAGAGCTGCAATCCCAGTTGAGCGGTCGGTTGGCGAAGCTCATGCGCGCCAACACCTACGACGCAACAACTGGGACAATCACGGTCGATCCGATTCGCGCCGACGCCTTTCAGGCGAATCTGGCCCACTACTCGGATGTCTTTTCGAAAGGAAGGGACCACTACTCGATTCCCCCCGGGGCCGTGACCGATGCGTCGCGCCTGCGCAAGCTATCAGCTTTCTTCTTCTGGTCCTCGTGGGCCGCGTCGACGAACCGTCCCAACGATCATGTCAGCTACACGAACAACTGGCCCTTCGAACCGTTGGTGGGCAATCGGGCGACCGGCGAAGCCGTGGTATGGACGGGCGTGAGTATCATCATGCTGCTGGCCGGCATTTCCGCGATGGCGTGGTGGTACGCGTCTCGCCGCGGTGAGGAGGTAAAGCCGTTCGCACCCGAATCCGATCCGCTTGGTCGCTGGGAGGCCACACCATCACAAAGGGCGACGATCAAGTACTTCTGGATCGTATCGGCACTGATCCTCGTCCAGATGCTTCTGGGGGTCGTGACGGCGCATTACGGCGTCGAAGGCAACGGGTTTTACGGCTTCCAACTCTCCAAATGGTTGCCGTATAGCGTGGCAAGGACCTGGCACATTCAATTGGGGTTGTTTTGGATCGCCACAGCTTGGTTGGCGGCAGGGCTCTTTATCGGGCCGCTGGTAAGCGAGCACGAGCCGAAGTGGCAGCGCCTCGGCGTCAACGTGCTATTCGGTGCATTACTGATCGTAGTCGTCGGTTCGTTGACCGGTGAGTGGCTGAGCATTCACAACAAAATGTCCGACACGGTGTCATTCTACTTCGGTCACCAGGGGTATGAATACGTAGACTTGGGACGCGCGTGGCAAATCGCACTGCTCGTCGGCCTGTTGTTGTGGCTTTTTCTCATGATACGCGTGCTGCGACCTGCACTGAAGAAACCCGGCGAGCAGAAGCAGCTCGTGTGGCTGCTGGCGGTTTCCACCGGCGCAATCGCCTTGTTTTACGGTGCAGGTCTGACATGGGGCCAGCATTCTCATCTATCAATCGTCGAATACTGGCGCTGGTGGGTTGTGCATCTTTGGGTGGAAGGCTTCTTCGAGGTCTTCGCCACGACGGTCATTGCGTTTATTTTCATGCGTCTGAATCTGATTCGGCCGGGTCTCGCGGCCGCGGCGGCCTTGCTGTCCGCGACGATATTCCTGTCCGGCGGAATCATCGGCACATGCCATCACCTGTATTTTGCCGGCACGCCGACCGTGGCGCTCGCGTGGGGTTCGGTTTTTTCGGCGCTGGAAGTCGTGCCGTTGGTCCTTGTGGGGTTCGACGCCATGGACGACCTTCGGCGGTCGAAGTCGTCGCCCTGGGTTCGCCGCTACAAGTGGCCCGTTTACTTCTTTATCTCCGTGGCGTTTTGGAACATGGTGGGCGCCGGTTTGTTCGGGTTTACGATCAACCCGCCGATCGCGCTTTACTACATGCAGGGTCTCAACACGACGCCGCTCCACGGACATGCCGCGCTGTTCGGCGTCTACGGCATGTTGGGAATCGGTTTGATGCTCGTCTGCCTGCGTGTGCTCATCCCGGGTGTCGAATGGAAGGACGGGCTGCTGCGTTTCTCATTCTGGGCGATGAACGGCGGGCTGATGGCCATGTGCGTGTTGAGTTTGCTGCCCGTCGGGCTGATGCAAACCTGGGTCTCGGTGGAGCACGGCTACTGGTACGCGCGAAGTGCCGAATTTATGCAGACTCCGACCATGCAGAACCTGCGCTGGATGCGCGTGCCCGGCGACACGATCTTCTTTCTCGGTGCGGTGGCACTGGTGGTCTTCGTGGTCGGATTGAAGACGGGTCACTCGTTCCGGAAAGCGGACAAAAAATAGGGCGGCGAGAGTGATTCGAATTCAGAGATCGCACGTGGCTGTGCGGTCATGATCGAGGCGATCAGACTTGCCCGACTGCTTCCCTCAAAGGCGCGGCAGCCGGTCGCCATTTCGTATAACACGGCACCGAACGCGAAGATGTCCGTCCGCGCATCCGCGTCCTTTCCTTCGAGCTGCTCAGGGGCCATGTACTGAAACGTGCCGACGAGAGTCCCCTTGCTTGTGAGCGGTTCCTGCCCGGTCACGGTTGCGGCGTCTGGCGCAGTGGAGAGCCCGGATTGCCCCGGCGCATGCTTGGCCAATCCGAAATCCAGTAGCTTGGTACCGGACTTGGTGATCATGATATTGCCCGGCTTGAGGTCGCGGTGCACTATGCCGGCGTGGTGTGCCTTGTCCAAAGCCGACGCGATTTCCATACCGAATCGAAGCACGTCTTCGACCGGCAAACGGCCCCGCTTCAAGTGGTGCGCGAGTGATTCGCCATCGAGGTATTCCATAACGAGGAAATCGATGCCGTTCTCGTTGCCAATGTCATGAAGCGTACAGATGTTCGGATGCGAAAGCTGTGAAATCGACTTGGCCTCACGCTCAAAGCGCTGTTTGAGCTCAGTGCTGGCCGTCAGGTTGGACGGCAGGACCTTAATGGCCACATCGCGATCCAGCCTCGTGTCCTTCGCACGATAGACCTCGCCCATGCCACCTGAACCAAGCGGTGTTGTGATCTTGTAGGGGCCGAGTTGGGTGCCGGATTGAAGGCCCACAGTTAAGTCTCTCTGTCTTCTCGAACCACACGTGGAACGACAGCAGGCCGGGCCGTTGGCGTCAATTCGTCCATGACCGTTCGGTCGGGCAGTCCCGCATCCCGACCTTCGGTTGGCCGCTGCTTCAGATCAGGCAAGCCACGTCGGTAGCGGCGGCCGTTCAGCAGAACCCCAATAAACGTGTTTCGGACGAATAGGTCGTAACTTGCCCACCAAATCGGCGTGGCCAGTACGAGCAAGGCGATAATCTTGATAGTAGACGGCCAAGGCAAATTGACCAGCACGCCGGGGATCCAGATCGTGAACGGGAGATGGATCAAATACACCCAATACGATGCGTCCACAATATACCGGATGGCCGGACTCGGCCGATTGAGATGACGCTGGAACAGGCCTGTGAGTCCAAAAGTGAACAGCCAGACGATTAGTGCCCCCGTGATTGCAGCTATACCCAAAGCGACCCCGTATGGATCGGGCTGTTTGAAGAGGCTGCGTTCGGCCATCGCAAGATTGATCGGTGTCAAGGCGAGTGCCAGCGCGACCTGCAACCATGCGTCCCGGTCGAACGTCGAAAGCAATTCGCGCTTCAGATACAGCAGCCACCCGAAGCCGAAGAAGATGCCGTAGGTGACAAAGGTCAAGGGATCGGGCACAAAAGAGGTGGACGTATGCAGCAGGCCCGCGGGCGTCAGCGCCAGGGCGCCGGCCGTCGGAATCGCAAACCAGACGGGTCGCCACCGACTTCTCAGAAGCCTGCCGAACGGGCGCTGCCACGCCTGGCGCCATGACGCCGGCGACCTGCGTACCAATGCGTCCAGGACAAGCGACACCGCGTAGAACATAGTCAGATAGTACAGGAACCAGAGGTGTATCGTGCTGTCGATGTACTCTTTCAGGAGCGGGGCGGCCGACACGGTGTTCCATGCCTTCGCGAGCGTGGCTCCCTTGGCTGCATTGGCGAAGTCGAATCCCCATCCGACAAGCGGCACCAGGATGATCCAGCCGATTACGAAAGGAACAAGAATGCGTGTCGTCCGGTTGCGGACCATCGAAACCGTCCCGCGCCGCTCCAGAAGAAGCGCCGCGAAGAACCCGGCCATGACGTAGAAAATCGGCATTCTGAACACATGAATGAAAAGGAGCAAGCGCGTCCATGCCCCGTGCGTCGACGGGTCTCGAAATGGCCAAACGTCGCCGATCGATACATGCATGTACGAGACCACGGCGTGCAGCACCAGACCGAGCAGCATCATGATGGCACGAAGCGCGTCCAGCCCGTAGTACCGCACGGCGGCCGACGGCGCTACGGCCGGGGTCTTTTGTTGCACCTGATCGGCTCTCATTTGTTGCTCGCAGCTCCCTGAAGAAGTTCCTGCGCCCAATTCACCACCACGTGGATTTGCGTGTGTTCATCCGCCATCTGCGTCGGCTGGATCATTACAAAGCCCTTACCGTCCGGCAGTACATCGAAATTGGCTTGCGCGCCTGCGACCAGTCCTTCATACCAGCCGACAAAAAGACGGTGAGGCCGGCCGGCACGAAACGACGGCTCGGTCGTGATGTCCACGCTCATCATCTCCAGCCCCCGGCGGTAAAACAATTTCCTTCCGTCACGAGACCACACCGGTTGCGTACCACCATCCTGTGATACCTGCCACTTGCCGGTTCCACCGGGAAACTCGGACACGTAGATTTCGTTGAGGGCCAGTTCATCAGATACGTACGCGATCCACTTGCCGTCGGGTGAAAAGACAAGTCCCGCCTCATTCGCGGGCGAGTTCAGTATCATCTGCTGAGAGCGATCGCCATCCTCCAGGTCAATGACGGCCGCGTCCCATTTTGTGATAGGATCGTTCGTGGTGATGGCCAGCCACCGCCCATCGGGTGAAAAGGCGGAGGGATAGCTGTAGTCGGTTTGCGGCAGGTGCGTCGGCGCGCCCAGCCCGTCCGCTGACTTGATGAAGACGCTCCACGCGCCACCTTCCTCCGGGCGCGCGGCATACGCGATTTCGCGACCATTCGGGTGCCAGGTCGGCACGGAGGAACCGCCGAACGTCTGACGTTGCATACTGCCCGTTTCAATCTCGATGATCCAGGAGTCGAAGCGACCCGACTGCAGGAGCCAGATGAGTAAGTATTTCCCATCGGGGGACACACGGGGAAGCCGGTAGGCGCGCTGATCGGTGATGATGGGCGTCGCACGGCCTTCAAAATCAACGATCACCGGCAGACTATGCGCCCCTTGAAGCGGACCGGACAAAAAGGCCAGCGTGCCCCCGTGGCTGACGCTGAATTGGCTGGCACCGTCATTTTCTTGCGTGGCCACCGCCTGTACGATGGCGGTCGGGGAGCCCGTCACTTCCAGTTTCTCCACATCAAACGGGCTTGCCATCAGCACGCCGGATTGAACGTGCGCGAGGTATCCACTCTTGACGAATTGAACGTGCGTTCCAAGGTTACCGATCAGCTTGCGCGCACCGCTGCGCAGGGAGTAGGCCCATACCGCCTCCGAGTCCCAGTCGTTGCCCTTCACGGCCGCATGGAGGATGGTTTCTCCGTCGGGAAGTACACTTGGCCACCGGTGGCTGTACTCACCGGTCTTGATGTCGATCTCAGTGATTGGTGTCGGCGTTCCTCCGGATGGATCGATACGCATGAGCGGCGTAATCTGTTCAGGCGTGAAGACGATCATATCGTCTTCTACCCAAACTGCGCCGCGCGGACTTCCCGCATCACACAGCGTCGTGGCCGGCCCACCCTCAATCGATATTTTCTTGAGCTTCAGATCGGTGAAGAAGCCCAGCCAGCGACCGTCCGGCGAAAAAAACGGTCCCTCGGCGCCTTCCGTATGGGCAAGCGGTCGCGCCTTCCACTCATCGACGGCCCGGATGAACAGGCGGCGTGCCCCATTCACTTCACAGACATAGGCGAGCATACGGCCATCTCGCGTGAGGGCGACCGACGGGAGAAACGCGTCCAAGGCGATCCGCCCTCCGGGTGGCGCGGGGATCGTAAATCGAGCCACGCGTGGATTGCCATCCGTGGTGAATGGCGTCAGACCGAGCCACCACGACACGCCGAGCGCACCGCCCACCAGACCCACCACCATTCCCAGCAGGATTGCCGCGCCTACCGCCTTCCGGCGTTCTAGCGAGGGAGCGGCCAGCGCCGCGTCGGCTAGATTCAGTGACGACGAAGTGGGATCGACGATCGCATTTTCGAGTTCGATTCTCGCATCCGCGATGTCGTGCAGGCGTCGCTTGCGGTCTTTTGTAAGGCACCTTCGCAGCAACAGTTGCACGGTCGGGGGCGTGGACGGTGGAAGGAGCGACCAATCCGGCTCCTTGTGCAGTATGGCGCCCGTCGAGTCTACGGCCGTCTCTCCGTGGAAGGTATTGGTACCCGTGAAGCACTCGTACAAGATGACGCCGAACGACCAGATGTCGGTTCGTTTGTCGAGCGCGCGCCCCCGTGCCTGTTCGGGACTCATATAGGCCGCCGTGCCCAGGATGACGCCGGGACGCGTGTAGTCGGCGGTAATGGTGGGTGAGTCGGTCGGTGCGGAGACGGACGACTCAGCCGCCATGGCCTTGGCCAGGCCGAAGTCGAGAACCTTGACCGTCCCGTCCGGGCGGATCATCACATTGCCCGGCTTGAGGTCTCGATGAATGACTCCTTTTTCGTGGGCTGCCTCGAGGGCCTCGGCCACCTGCCTGGTGGTGTCAAGTGAATCCTCGACAGGCAGCGTACCGTTCTTGAGTCGCTGCGCAAGCGTCTCGCCTTCGACGTATTCCATGACGAGAAAGTGTGTCTCGTTGGATTCGTCAAAGCCATGCACGGCCGCAATGTTGGGGTGGTTGAGCGAGGCCAGCAGCTTTGCCTCGCGCTCGAAACGGGCGATGCGCTCCGGGTCGCGCGTCATGGACACGGGCAGCACTTTTATGGCGACTTGGCGGTCCAGCTTCGTATCACGCGCAAGATAGACTTCTCCCATGCCACCCTTGCCGATAGGCGCGAGGATTTCATAGGAACCAAGCCTCGTGTCCTTTGCCAACGCCATGATTTCGTCGCCGTCCCGAAACAGCAATGAACAAGGTAACTTAACACGTCGACGCGGTTTCCTGCAAGCGGGGGCTCACAATTGTGGCGTTTCCGACAGCCGGACATCGTCCGGTTTGCTACGGCGATGCCTCGTAACTGCACCCGGCACTCGCGTCAATTCTCATTTTCAGGATCACGTCAATCCTGGCGGAGTCGCGGCTCACGTACTTGGCACACTGCATGGATGCCCCGAAACGCCCGCCGTTGTAGCCAAGGCTTGCGAAGCCCTTGGGGGCGACGACCGAACTGTGGGATAGCTGGCCTGTTCCGTCAGATATGAGTTGGGAATCCTACTTCCATTTGTCTGCCTTTTGTCTGCCTTATTGGTGCGGCGGCAACGAATCATTTTTGCCCGCCCCGGAGAGTCGCGCGAGCAGTGTCCCGAACCGCGGATCGTCGTGCAGGTTGTCGAATGACGGGCAGTACTGAATCGAGCTGAGCGAGGGATCCGCCTGTTCCCACGCATGATCGAGGAGTTCGAAGGCTTTGTCCTTGTCGCCGCACCATGCGTAAAACTTCGCGCGGTGCCATGCGCTGAGTGATGAGGTCCCGGCGTCGCCGGAAATCGATGCAAGCCAGTTCTTGAACGCAACACAAAGTCCAGACTCGGTATTGAGGTGACGAAACTCAGCAAGTTCCTCCGCCGAATGCCCGAGTAGTCGCTGGTAGTCTTCAAACGCCGCGATAGCATCATCCGTTTTTTCCTGCCCGAGATATGACCATATCAGGTCGCGATGGGCGTTCAGGTATGCCGGCTGCAGTTCGATGGCCTTCTTGAGCTGGTCTGCCGCCTCTTCGTAGCGGCGCAAATCATTTAACGTTTCACCAAAGCACCATCGAGTGGGCGCGTACACGGGATCAAGCGCAATGGCACGCCGGAATTCCGCGACGCCCTCTTCGGGATGACCGAGCATGCATCGCGTGTACCCGTACCAATAGTGTGCCGAGACGTTGTTCGGTTCGAGTTCGACCGCCCTTTGATAATGTTCATCGGCCGTACGCAAATGATATCGATTTTCACGAACGAGCCCCATCGCCATATGGGCTTCAGCCATGGCATCATCCAGAGCCAGTGCACGCTCCGCCGCCTTTTCGCCCCTGGCATGCATGTCGTTGTAAGGGCCCGCGACGTAATACGGCAGGGCGCCCCACGTTTGAGCGAGACCGGCGTACGCAAGTGCGTAGTCGGGATCGAGCTCGATCGCACGCTCGAAATAATCAACCGCCTTGTAAAGCGCTTCGGGTGTTCGCTGGGCCCAATGATGGCGTCCAAGAAGGTATGCATCGTGTGCTTCACCGCCGGCAGTCCGCGACCGCGCTCGAGACATATCGGATGGAGGGAGCAACTCTACGGCCAGCGCTTCCGCCACGGCTTCGGCCACGTCGGCTTGAATCGCAAAGACGTCGGCTAGCTCTCGCGTATAGCTTTCGCCCCAGATTTGTGTCTGATCGCTCACCTGAATCAACTGCGCATTGATTCGTACGCTGTTGCCCGAACGGCGAACGCCGCCTTCGATCACGAAATCCACGCCGAGTTCTCGACCGATCTGGTCGATGGATTTGTCAGTTTCCTTGTATCGCATCGCAGACGTACGGGCGATAACGCCGAGCAATTCGGGTCGCAACCGTCCCAAGCGTGTGATCATCTCCTCAGTCATGCCATCGCTGAAATACTCCTGCTCCTCATCATTGCTGAGGTTCTCCAACGGCAGCACGGCCAGCATTATTCGGTCGCCACTCGTCGGCGATTCCATGTCTTCGCTGTCGTCGACCATTCGCAGCCCGCGGTGCTCCGGTTCAAACCCGACGCGTACGAGCAGATCGTCAAACCGTGGATCATCGCGGATCTCATCGAGCCTGGGATCGACCTGCAGCCAGGCGAGACAGTCCGCTCGCTTCTCGCAGGCGCGATTCATTTCGTAAAATGTCGTATCGACATCGCCCAAGCCCAAAGGGATGGAGGCGAGTTCGTACGGGCATATATACTCTCCCTCCTCGGACTCCACCTGCTTGAGATCTTCGTAGATTGCCTGGGCTTCTTCGCGATGGCCCGCAACGGCGAGAATCCCACCCATCGCGGCCCGGTTGTTCGGTGTGTTGTTCAAATCCTGCACTCGTCGTGCATGTTTGATGGCATTGTCGTGCTCTCCACGAATGCTGTACGCCATCGCCAGCCAAGAGTGCGCCCCCCACCAATCAGGGTCGATGGCCACCGCGGCTTTGCCGTCGCGTATCGTGCGCGCATAGTCGTGCGCCATGTACGAGACCGCACTATGATCGAAATCCGAATAAAGCGAGGCGCGATCCAGCTCCTGAACGGTGTCGAGTTGGCGCAGCGCCTCTTGCCCACGGTCCATGGCCGACAGATACAGCGCATAGCCCAGGTGTGCCTTCGCCAGACTTGGCTGCAATTCAAGCGCTTCCTTGAACGCATCCCTGGCGCCGTCCCAGTCCCATTCGTACTGAAGCTTGTAGAGTCCTATGACCGTGTGGGCATCGGCAAGCGAAGGGTCGATGGCCAGCGCCTGCAATGCCGCCTTTCGACACTCCGGCATGGCCTCGCGAGGCGCGACGAACTCGCCGGCCATTCTGTAATAGGCTCTCGCCCGCCCGACGTAGGCCAAGGCGAAGCCTGGATCTTCCGCTAGCGCCTGGTCGAACAGGGCAAGCGCTTCGTCCAACGATTCACGAGTGGAAGTGTGGACTTTTTCCATCCCGTGAACGTACGCATCGTACGCCGTGGGCACGATCCGCGGCGCCGCCGCCAGCATTTCCTCTTCCGCGGGCGAGAGCTCGACCTGAATCCCCTTGGCCACAGCCCGTGCGACCTTGCGTTGTTCGGTCAGGATGTCACGTTTGTCGAAATCATAGTGGTTGGACCAGAGTTGGCGGCCGTCCACGGTGCGGATGAGTCGCACTCGAATCTCGACGCGCGACCCGGAATGAAGGGCTGACCCGGTCACGAGTGCGTCCACATTGAGTTTGGCCTCAGTATCTGACATCGACATGCCTTGCTCGCGGTAATAGCGCAGCGTATGGGAAGAAGTCACCTGAAGCGCGCCGATCTTCGCGAGGTCATCCGTGATGGATTCCCAAATCGCGTCGACGTACATTTGCTGGTCTTCGTCGGTCGAGAGATTATCGAAAGGCAAAACGGCGATGGATCGGATCTCACCAATGGAAGCCTCTGTCTCCGCTGTCTTCGACCAGACTTGCGCCAGAAGCCACACGCCGATCGCCAGCAGCACGACAGCGGCGGCGGCGACGGGTATGGCAAAGCCCCAGAGTCGCCCGGTGTCTTTCTCCGTTCTTATGGTGCCGCTGTCCGCCAGGATCGTCTTGAGCGTAAACCCGAGGTCGGACGCGGAATGAAAACGCTCCTCAGCCCTCTTTTCAAGACACCGATCGATGACGCGTTCGAGTTCCACGCCTACATCGGTGATCTCGGTACGCACACTGGTGGGCGTCTCGCGCAAAATGGCCGTCATGGTGTCTGCCGACGTTTCACCGCGGAAGGCACGTCGCCCGGCGACCATCTCGTACAGCACGCACCCGAAGGCGAAGATGTCGCTACGCGCATCGGTCGTGAGCCCGCGAAGCTGCTCAGGCGACATGTAATTTAACGTGCCGATGACCGTGCCCGGCCGCGTCTCGATCGTGACGGTCGGGGTGTGCGCCGCGTCTTGGTCGGTTGTGCCCTTCTCCGGCGCCATTCGCGCGAGCCCGAAGTCCAGAATCTTCACCACGCCGTCGGAGGTGATGAAGATGTTCTCCGGTTTCAGATCGCGATGGACGATCCCGCGCGCGTGGGCGGCCGCCAGCCCGTCCACAACCGCCGCGCCGATGCCGACCGCCTTCCGCCAGGGAAGGGGGCCGTTCTTGAGCCGCTGTCGGAGTGTTTCGCCTTCGAGGAGCTCGGTGACCACGTACGGCGTGTCCCCTTCGCGCCCCACGTCATAGACGGCCAGCACGTTGGGATGTGACAGGGACGCCACCGCCTTGGCCTCGCGCTTGAACCGACTCAGCGCCGCAGGGTCCGTGGCGAATTGCTCCGGCAGCACTTTGACGGCCACGTCGCGGTCGAGCCGCGTATCTTTGGCACGATAGACCTCACCCATTCCGCCCGCCCCGAGGGGCGCACAAATCTCGTAGGGACCCAGCCTCTTGCCGTTCGTCAGCGTCATTGCGTGATTACGTCGCCCGATGTAAGACCCCCACGAGTATAGGGCAATCCGAGTTTCGTGAGTAGTGCATCATATCGCGCATCGGCCCGAAGCGGTTTGCTTAGTGGCCAAGTGGTCAACGCCATGATAATGGAGTCGTGCTCGTCGTAGGCACGATTGAGGTACTCGAAGGATTCATCGAGGCGGCGGCGCCACGCGGCGAGCATCGCCAGCGTCGTCGGCTGCACGTAAAAAACCCGAGCCCTGGCCTTGAGCTCCTCGTGGATCGCCTCCGCCTCCGCCGTCTTACCGGTCGCGGCCAGAAACGAACCCAACTCATACAAGGCCCACGGATGCCGACCCGAATCATGGACCGCCTGGCGCATGGTCTCCAAAGCCTCGTCCATCCTGGTTTCTTCAAAGTAACAGAGAGCCAGCAGACGCCGCAGATGAAAAGCTCCCGGATCACGCTCCAGCCCTGCCTGCAGAAGCGGGATGGCCTCCGAAGTACGACCGGCACCCAGGAGATTCGCCATCCACCCATGAAGTGAGTACGCCGCCAGCGGATCAAGTTCGACGGCGCGCCGGCAAAGCTCAATGCCCGCGTCGAACTCGCAAGAGGCGTACGCGTGGAAGGGGTGGCCGTAGTGGTAGAGCGCCTGCACGTAATTCGGGTTGAGCTCGATCGATCGGCGGAAACATTTCTCGGCCGCAGGCCAATCCCAATCATAGGTCATGTGAACACAACCCAATGCGCAATGGGCCTCGGCCAATCCGTCATCCAGCTCCAGCGCAAGTTCCGCGCATGCCCTGGCCTTGGGAATCGCTTCCCGCGGCGGCAATGTCGACATGAAACCCAGCGAACCGTAGGTGTCGGCTAGCGCCGCGTGTGCCGCGGCGAAACCGGGATCGAGCGCTATTGCCTTCTCGAAGCAATCAAGTGCCGCCAGCAGGTCCATCCCGTAGCCTCGTCCCACTTGCTGCCGCCCCTTGAGAAACAGCTCGTAGGCCTCCATGTTCCTGGTGGGGGACTTGGCGATCGCGACGCCCGACGCGATGCCGAGCGTGAGCTGCAGTTTGTCGGCAATGGCGCCGGCGATTTCATCCTGTATGGCGAACACGTCGTCCAACCGATGGTCGAACTTATCCGACCATAGATGATATCCATCGGCGGCGTTGATCAGTTGGGTGGTGATCCGGATACGGTCGCCGATCTTTCGCACGCTGCCTTCCAGTACCGTGCGCACGTTGAGCTTTCGCCCGACCTCTGCAATGTCAAGGTTCTGTCCCTTCAGCGAAAACGCGGATGTTCGTGCGGCCACACGGAGCCCAGGGAGACGGGCCAAAGTGTTTATGATCTCCTCGGCCATGCCGTCACTGAAGTACTCGTTCTCCGCATCCGCGCTCATATTCTCAAAAGGCAGCACGGCAATCGAGGCTTCCTGTTCCGCAAGAGACACTGTATCGGTCGAAATGGTACCCACGCGTGTTTGCCCGCTGCCCGAAAGAATGTTGCGCAGGGTAAAGGCTAGATCGTCAGCGGATTGAAATCGCTTTCGAGCGTTTTTCTCCAGACACCGCGCGACCGTGCGGTCGAGTTCCGGCGGGAGATCTTTCACGGACGATGCGAGACTGGCAGGATCCTGTGTCAGTATGGCTGTGGTCACGTCCGCGATGGTATCGCCCCGAAACGCGCACTCACCACTCAGCATTTCGTGCACCACGCAACCGAACGAAAAGATGTCTGAACGGGCATCCGCGGTCTGGCCGCGGGCTTGTTCCGGCGACATGTAGTTTACGGTGCCGAGAATCATCCCCGGCTTTGTGTCCATCGTCACCGTTTGGGCGTCCGGCGTGTCCGCCTTCTCTGCCCGGGCCAATCCAAAGTCGAGGATCTTGACAATGCACGTGTCGGTTAGAAACACGTTCTCGGGCTTCAGGTCCCGATGAATGATCCCTTTGGCATGTGCGGTCGCCAGTCCATCTGCGATGGCGATACCGAATTCGACAGCGTTTCGCCAAGGGACTCTTGACCGGTTCAGCCGCGCTCGTAGCGTCTCGCCTTCCAGCAGCTCCGAGACGAGAAAAGATGTTTCGCCATCGCGTCCCACATCGTACACCGCCAGGATGTTGGGGTGTGAAAGGGCGGCGACGGCCTCTGCTTCCCGTTGAAAACGGGAAAGCGCCTCCGGCGTGTTCGCATGGGTCGCGGGGAGAACCTTGACGGCCACATCACGCTTCAGCCGGGTATCTTTCGCGCGATAGACCTCACCCATCCCGCCCGCGCCGAGGGGCGAGAGGATTTCGTACGGACCGAGATTCGTACCGGCTGCCAACGCCATGACTTTTCTCATTCCAGGTTAGGCCGCGGAACCTCTCAATTATCCGGCATGGTCCCCATACGGCAAGCCAAATGCGCGGGCAGGGGTCGTCAACCTCGATGATGGGTCCGTGACAGAATCGGCGGAAGCTAGATAGGCTAGGGCAGGGCAGGTCGTTGCCCCGCCTCAGCGGAGCGTGGACCTGCCAGTCTGGCGAGGCAGGTGGACCTCCCGACACAGCCGGGAGAACCACCTGCCGTACATGGAGCCCGCCCAAAGTGTTACGGACCCTGCATGATCTTGCGAATTCCCTCAGCGGTTCTAGAATCGCCGGTTCGGAAGGAACACGAAAACATGGATGTTTACCCCTTGATCTTCGACCCCATCTTCAAGCCCAAAATCTGGGGCGGGCGTACGCTCGAGACGGCGCTGGGCAAGCGGCTCCCGGACGACAGTCCTTACGGGGAATCGTGGGAAGTCGCGGATCTGGAGGACGACCAATCGGTCGTGCGCAGCGGGCCGGCGAAGGGGAAAACGCTGGGCGAACTGGTTCGCACCTGGGGCGAGGCGCTGATCGGACACGCACCGCTGTTCGAGGGTCGGTTCCCGCTTCTCATCAAGTTCCTTGATGCTTGCGATACGCTGAGTGTGCAAGTTCACCCCGATGAGGCGATGGCCGCCCGGCTGGGGGGTCGCGTGCGGGTCAAAAACGAAGCTTGGTATATCATCGACGCCACCGACGACGGATTCATCTACCGTGGCGTCAAGGAAGGCGTCGATCGCGCCGCGCTTGAGGCGGCGATTGCCGAGCAGCGCGTTGAATCGGTGCTGAACCGCATTTCCGTGCGCAAGGGGCATTGCTTCTATCTGCCGAGCGGCACCATCCACGCCCTGGGCGCGGGGGTGACGGTGGCCGAGGTGCAGACGCCGTCGGATATCACCTACCGCGTCTACGATTGGGGCAGGGTCGACCCATCGACGGGATCGCCGCGCGAGCTGCACCTGGAAGAGGCGCTCGCGTGCATTTCCTTCGATACAAGCCCCATTGAGGGCGAGCAGCCGCGGCATGTGGCCAGCGTATGGACGGCGGTGACCAGCCTCGTACGTTGTCCTTCCTTCGTGATCGAGCGGGTGCGGATGGCGGCGGGTGTCAATCAGCAGATACTCGCGGAAGAGTTCGTCATCTGGATCGTGCTGGAGGGTACCGGCAAGATCATGAGCGATGCATGTGAGGAGCCAACGGCGTTTGCGGGCGGCGATACCGTGCTGTTGCCGGCGGCGTTGAAAAATGCACGTGTGGAAACGGATGACAATTGTTTGTGGCTGGAGGTGAAGGTGCCGGTCGGGAGTTCGCTGGCAGACTTCGACAGGCCCGCGCGAGAGGGTATGGCCGGCGGCGGGGACCGTTTCGTACGGTTGAATGTGCCCGACTCGCCGGGAAAACCGACCGGGGAATCATCGAGCGGTTGAGACTTGGGTAGGGCGTCGGCGTCTAAGTC
>Ga0055452_10000105_pt1 | contig 18985 bp, 16 predicted proteins | sample China_Galinas_PW_6_FD_57735 | JGI IMG/M metagenome (GOLD analysis project Ga0055452, IMG submission 57735) | Wetland microbial communities from San Francisco Bay, California, USA, that impact long-term carbon sequestration - China_Galinas_PWC_D2 | ecosystem: Environmental > Aquatic > Marine >... | reverse complement strand
TGAGCCGCATGCTTCAGCTTGCGCGGTGACGCGTGACTGTGTGTCCCACGAATCCGAGGGTCCGCGCGGGCTCAAGCCCGCGGCTCAGGATGTTTCCCAAACTGGTAAGCCGATTCACCACGCTATGTTTTGACTGAAAATGCCATAGGAATCCCAATTGTATCGCGTGACCCCAATCTCCGAACAGTGTTTCAAGTCTCGATAGCGGTAGGGAGAACCGGTTGCGTTCTCGGTCCCTCCTCGTCAGAATGGGTGTTGCAGGTCGAGAATCAGGTCGCGACTAAATGTTGCCATCGACCGCTCTTGTTTGCCCATTTATTCCACCGCGTAGACGTGAAGCGTACCCGCGATGCGATCGTGTAGGCCGCGTTTCTGCGGGTCGAACGCCACCATCAGGTAGCCGATCATGAATATCAAGGTACTGAGGATCTTGGACAGCGCGCGTCCGAACGACTGCCCAAGTGTCACTTGGCGGCCGTCGTGGCTGATGACCTTGATGCCAACAGCGCGCTTGCCGATGGTCTGTCCGTTCCAAGTCGCAATGAGAATCGCCTGGTAGAGCAGCAACAGGCCTGCGGTACCGTTTTCGATACCGAGCAGGCCGCATACCACACCGATCAGCACCGCATCGATGAAGGCGGCGACAACACGGATCCAGAATCCCGCATAGTACAGACGCCCCGTGGCGGCTTCGGGCGTTATGTGCGGGCCGGACCCGGGTTCGGTACCGACGGGAACACCCGCGGCAGCAGCCTTGAGCGCATCGCCGGCGCGATCCGCAAGATCTCGCAGGGCACCCCCGACGCCGGCCACCGCGCCTTCCACGGCGTTTCCGACGGGTTGGGCCATCGGAATGGCGGCCGCCGGTTGACCGCGATCGCCTGCAGGCACTGCGGCGCCTCGTTCCACCGCCACCCGCCGCGCCGCCTCTGTCAGGCTGACCGTATCGAACCCCGCGAGACTCTCGCGCACGGTCTTGACGCCGAGAACCTCCTCGGCCATTTCTCCGACGGTCTGATACCGATCCTTCGGATCCTTCGCCAGGGCCTTGCGAATGACTGCCGCGAACGGTTCAGGAAGGTCATCTACGGCAGGCTGATCGGTGAGGTGTTTCATCAACACCTCGGCCATGGTGGAACCCTCGTAGGGCACGCGGCCGAGCAGCATCTCGTAGAGCATGACACCCAGCGCGTAGATGTCGATCCCGCGGTGGTACTGCCCGCTGCCGATCTCCGGCGCCATGTAGTGGACCGTGCCGATGCTGGCGGTTTGAGCGCTGTGGCGAGATACGGAGATGAACTTGCTAAGCCCGTAATCGCCGATTTTTACATAGCCATCCTCGTAGAAGATATTGCCGGGCTTCATGTCGCGATGAACGATGCCGTGATCGTGCAGGTAGCCGAGCCCCTTGGCCAACTCGCGCACGAAGAACGCGGCCTTTTGCGGCCCGAGTCCCTGCGGCTCGGCAATGAGCATTTCTCGCAGGGACTGCCCCTCGATGTACTCCATGACGATGAAGTACTCGCCGTCCGCATTTTTCTTGACGTCAAAAATCTGCACGAGGTGCGGGCTGTTGAGGTTCATGCACTGCGTGACGCCGCGCAGCTCGACATCCGGATTGTCACGCAGGTATTTGAGTGCGACCTCCCGGCCGCCGTCGCTGAGGGCATAGTAGACCTCGCCGAAGCCACCGCGTCCGACGGCCCGTTGTATGGTGAAGCCGTCCAGTGGACGGTCGCCGTGTCGATACGTATACGCCATTGCCGATCAAACCGAATTCGGCACCGCCGCCTCTGTACACGGGAGTCGGTGCCGGTCGGGTTTCCCCCCCCCGAATATTCGTAATTGCCGCACGATTATTCCCGGCGGGCTCCCGGAGCATGAGGAGAATAGGGAGGAAAACGGTGACCCAGGAGCAAACCTGCACTTTTCCGACCGATAGAATACTCGCTCACGGGCTGTCAGGCTGCGTAGCCACCTCGCGTTCCGCTTTCTTCGCCTCCAGGTTCAACCTGGCGAGTTCCGCGGCCTGTTTCTTTTCGGCTTCCTCGAAGGCCGCTGGTGTGAGCCACACGGACTGCAAGGCACCGTCTTCGAAAAACACGACGGCACGACCGTCTTCCAGAAATCGCCGGTGAACCGGCTTCGTCCACGCGGTCATCACGGGCCCGTCGCTTTGGCGCATGAGCCATGCCTCATCTCTCGTCAGCCACTCGATGTTTTTTGATGCCGCGCTGAAGGCATCGGTTACCTTGTCGGCGTGCAAGCTGAGATCGATGGGAAGCTCTCGCTGCTGCCTGATCCGCACTGACACCTGGTCGACATATAGGTCGACCATCCCCATCGCGACCTTGTACCTGCGGAGGTCGCCCATGACGAGAATAAAAGCGACCAGCGCACCGGTGGCCACGACCAACACCACGACCGAGCGAATGATGCGCCGCCGCTTCCGAAGGAGGCGATCTTCGCCGTTCGAAAACCTGATCACGGTTTTTGTACCAGTGGTCGACGCCATGGGATTATCCGATGCGTCCACGTGACACACACGTGCTAAGCACGGCACCGTGACGGACAGGGCGACTATTCATCGTCTCCCGGCTCGATTGCCGTTTGATCGGCACTCGACGCCAGCGCCTCGAGCGCGGCAATCGGATCGACTTCCTCATCGGATATGTATACGTGCTTGGAGGTGTTGACGGTCGGTGCCCCGGTCTTTTCATGCCGTGCTGAAAGTCTGGTCCGAATCTCGACCAACTCGTCACCGCCGGGTTCTCCGTCGATCTGCACGGTAAAGACGACGGGGCCGATCACGATCTGGTCGCCCGGCTCGAGGTCCTCTTCCTGGATTCGGCGATTGTTCAGGAATGTCCCATTGGCGGCTCCCAGATCGCGAAGCGTCGCGCTGTCCTGATCGAACGTAATCTGTGCGTGATTCCTGGACACCTCGGCCACCGGGATCCGAATATGACATTCCTTATTGCGACCGATCTTCGTGGTACCGAAAGGCAGGGGAAACTCGCGCCTCGTCCCGTCCTCACGAAACATGATCAGTTTGACGTCCATCCCAGTCCATCCATAGACGGTCGGGGGATCGCGGCCGAATCCCGGTACGGCCGCAAGTCCGCACCTGCGGCATCGGGCGACTCTACCCCTCCAAATATATACGACCGAGCACCTTGATTCAACAAAGCCGCCCACTCGTCCTGTCCCGGCGAGAGTTCACGTCATACTGTCCGATTTCGTCTCATGCCGCCGGTACGGGGCGCCGCAAGGCCTGCAAACGCGGACCTGGAGCGAGCATGGTGGACCCAAATTGGGCCAGGGCGATGTGATGAGCCACATCCCTGACCCGGAAGCCGGGAAACCAGTATGATGGGGACCATGGCTGAGACGAACTCAATATGCGGATCAGGGGGGCAGGAATACGGCCTCTACGTACACATTCCGTTTTGCGAAACGAAGTGCGGGTACTGTGATTTCTACTCCGTTCCACTCAAAAACCGTGATCCGGAGCCGTTGGTGGACGCCATCGTCCGCGAGTTGGATACGCGCGTCCGGCAGTGCGAGGCCCGCATCGTGACCGTGTTTTGCGGCGGCGGGACCCCCACGCTGCTTCCCCTTCCCCTGCTCCGGCGTCTGCTCGAAGCGGTAAACCACGCCGCCGACCCGAGGACACTGACGGAGTTTACCGTAGAGGCCAATCCGGCCACCGTCGATGATGAAAAGGCGAGCGTCCTTGCCGCACATGGTGTTACGCGTGTATCGATGGGCGCACAATCCTTTCATGCAGAAGAGCTCGCCACCCTCGAGCGCCTGCACAATGCAGATGACATCGCCCCGTCAGTGGACATCCTGCGGCGGAACAAAATCGAGCAGATTAACCTGGACCTGATCTTCGGTATCCCAGGGCAAACGGTCGATTCGTGGCTGTCAACTGTCGACCGCGCCACCGCATTGCATCCCGATCACATCGCCTGTTACGGCCTCACCTACGAGCCCGAAACACGTTTGACGGCGCAGCGGGATTGCGGCCACGTCACACCCTGCCCGGAAGAGATCGAGGCGGACATGTATGCGATCACCATGGAACGTCTACCGCAAGCCGGTCTTTCTCAGTACGAAATCAGCAACTATGCGAAAACCGGGAGCGAGTCGGCGCACAATCTCAACTATTGGCGAAACGGCCCGTATATCGGCGCCGGACCATCCGCCGCGGGTTTCGACGGGACACACCGCTACAAGAACGCGGCCGATGTGGGAAAGTACGTACGGATGATGGATGGGCAGGGTCACGCCGTCGCATACGCGGAGTCGGTGGATCGAGACGCGGTCGTTCTCGAAACGATCATGATGCAGATGCGTCTCGTGGAGGGACTGTCCGTTGCGGCCTTCACGGAGAAAACGGGTGTCAGCCCGCTGGTCTTGTTCGCCAGACGCCTCGAGTCATTGTCCGGGCGGGGCCTCGTACGATACGACGAAGGACATATCGCTCTGACGCGAAACGGAATGATGGTCGCGGACGCCGTGATTCGCGAGTTGGCGGCGGCCTGCGGTCATACGGATCGCGCGTTACCCGTATCGCGTTGAGATTGTGTGGGATACGTTCTCCTGGTAGTGTTTCCACCCGTGATTCTAATTATCGATAACTACGACTCGTTTACGTACAATCTCGTACAGCGAATCGGCGAACTCGATTTAAGGCGCCGGGTCGAGGTCGTACGCAACGATGCCATCTCTCTTGATGAGATTGCAGAACGCGCGCCCAAACACATCATTCTGTCACCGGGACCCTGTACGCCGAATGAGGCCGGCATCTGCGTGGATTTGATCAAGCGGTTCGCAGGTGAACTCCCGATCCTCGGGGTGTGCCTCGGACACCAGTGCATCGGGCAGGCCTTCGGTGCTGAAGTCGTCCGGGCGCCGCGGCTGATGCACGGCAAAACGAGTCCCATTCACCACGTGGGAACGGGGCTCTTTTACGGTCTGACCAACCCCTTCACGGCCACGCGTTATCACTCGCTGGAGGTGAATCGCAAGTCGCTCCTCGACGCATTTGAGGTCACAGCGTGGACGGATCGCGACGAACTGATGGGAATCCGCCACGCCTCGCTGCCGGTCGAAGGCGTGCAGTTTCACCCGGAGAGCTTCCTCACCGCCGAGGGCGGGCGGCTCGTCGAGAATTTTCTTCGGCAATGAACCGAACAAACGCGGGCCCGTCACATTCCCGTTTTCGAACGTGCGCAAACGAAGACCCCCTGCAATTGTTTCGCTTGCAGGGGGTCATTACTTGGATATACACACGTCGCTGCGCCCGATTCGAATTACAGTGAGGCCGCCGTTTCAATGATGGTGCGGATCTTGGCCTGGACGAGCTTGAGTTGCGCGGTCTTCGCACAGGGCGTCTCCTCGCCGTCCACGACGTACAGCATTTTCTTACCTGCCTTCTTGGCGGCGGATCCCGCCATCTTGTCGCAGCAGAAGGAGCTGTCACCAACTTTGTAGGACATCTTCAAGCTCGCGACCTTCTCTGAGACTAGCTTAACCGCCGATTCTGCTTTGGCCTTGTCCTCGAAGTCCACGCCGCCCACGCGATAGACAACTTTGCCGCCGGCCTTCTTGGCCGCATCCTTGGCGCTCATGGGACAACCGTAGCACTTACCGCCTGCCGCGAACTGCATCGACGCCATCGACTCGGCCTCTTTCTCGAGCGATTTGGTCAGGGCGGCCATGGCCTCTTCCTCACTGCCATATGTCTGGTCGCCGACAACGTACTGGAGCGGCTTGCCGGTCTTCTCCGCCATTTCCGAGGCGGACTTTGAGCAACAAGTCGTGTCGTCGCCAACCCGGTACTTCATCGAAGGGAGCGAGGCAAGGACGGTCTGAACCTTCTTCTCGACGGGGCATCCCCCATGACCGTCCGCGTCGTCTTTGACGAGCGTTGCCGTCTTCTTGGCGCATTTCTTACTACAGGGTGCCTGGTCGCCAGCTGTTGTGGCGCCGTGCGACCCACAACCGCCCTTCTTCGCCACGACCCCGTCGCCGGTCTTGGCCGCCGCCTTGCCGTGCTTGTCGCATGCCTGGGCAGCACCGACAGCCAACACAACCGCGAGAACTGTTGAAAACGTACCAATCGACCTTCTCATCATCTGGACTCCTCCTGGATTAATCCCCGAACATCAAATCGTGAATGGCTCTCTCCTGAGCACCACCCGTCTCGGATATTCTAGTTCGGTGCCTTGGATTTTGTTTGCATGTTTTTGTAAATCAGCCCGTTCTCGATCCCCCTGTCCGTCGAAAAACGAGCCTGCGGCCCAGGAAGACCTCAACCACGGTACTCACACCGCGACGTACAGGTTTCCGCCACGGTCACCTGTATCAGAATCGGTAGTGTAGGCTTGAGGCGCCGCCAAAGCCACCGCGCCAGGTTTTCGGCCGTCGGATTCTCCAGACCCTCGATTTCGTTGAGATAGTGATGATCCAACTGTTCCAGAAGCGGATCAAACGCGCGCTTGATGTCGCCGAAATCAATGAGCCAGCCCACGGTGGGGTCGATTTCGTCCTCACACGTCAATTCCACACGGAAGCTGTGCCCGTGCAACCGGCGGCACTTGTGACCCTCGGGTGCATGTGGAAGCAAATGCGCCGCCTCAAACGCGAATTCGCGCACGAGGCGAACGAGACGACCGGCATCATTCGCTTCGCGTTCGTGCATAGAGCAGGCCCTGTTTCCTGCGGCGTTACGATCGTCAGTACGCGCTGCGGCGATTGGTCGGTTCGATCCGCCGAACGATAGTTGACAATGCAATCGCGGAACACACCCGAGCCCGGGCCCCATAAACACTCGCGGTCAGCCAATCAGCCGCGTTCGCTCGTCCCTACGCAGGAATAGCCCCCGATGCTCAATCCCGCGGCCGAGTCATCCCTCGTCCTCGATCGCCAGAAGTTCCAGCTCAAAAAACAACGTGGCGTTCGGGGGAATAATGCCCGGTACGCCGGTACCTTCGAAGCCTAGCTCGGCAGGCACCACAAAAAACCGCTTTCCGCCTTCTCGCATGCCAGGAATGCCCTCACGAAGTCCTTGTATGAACTTGGACACGACCTTCTTGACTGGAAGCGAGTTGTCACGCGTGTAGGTATTCTCGAATTCGGCACCGTTGGCAAGCGTTCCGATATATTGCACGGATACCGTCTCGGAATCGATCGGTGGGGCGCCGGTGCCGGAACGGATCGTCAGGTACTTCAACCCGGAAGGCAATGTCGTCATCTTCATGCCGTATTTCTTCTCGAGTTCCGCAATGCGCGCATCGACGGCACGCTGCTGGAGGTCCGCAGCGGTTTGCGCCGACGTCTGCTTCTCATGCTCGGCACGCTCCACAAGAGACTCGGCAGCCTTGTGATCGAAAGCGGACAGCATTTCTGCCGACTTGATAACCACGGGTGTCACCGGCACGACCTTCGCGCGGCCTCGCGCGTACTTCGGATGCGTCGACACGGAGGTAGAAGCGATCCGATCCACCGTGTCCATACCCTCCACGACTTTTCCGAAGACCGTATAGGCCGCACCGTCAAGGTGGCGGCGATCGAGGACCGGGTTGTTGCCGACGTTGATAAAGAACTCCGCCTGGGCGGAGTCGACATAACCAGCCTTCCGGTAGATGGCGACGGTACCGCGGAGGTTTTTCAGGCCGGTTTCCGGCTCATGGAGGATGCCGTCGCGCAGGCCGTCGGTCTTCCGGTCCATTTCCTTGGTGAAGGCGCCTCCCTGTATCAGCCCTCCCTTCAACACGCGATGGAAGATGGTGCCGTCGTAGAAACCATCTTCGACGTACCGCACAAAACTATTCGCCGTTCGAGGCGCTTTTTTGCCGTCCACCTCGATGACAATCGGTCCAAGTGAGGTTAGTAAGCGTGCGCGGGCGTGTAGCCCACGATTGGCAGTGGGGCCTTCGTCTGCGCCCGCCGCCGCGGCGGCCGCCAAGACAGTCAATCCTGCCGCCACCCACCGTCCCTTGGTTTTCATAATGGTGACCCTTCAAATCACGGATCTGGATATTTTCGCATTCCATCCGTGCCGAGCACGCGTGAACCGCCACCCTGCAAGAGAGTGAGCCAACGCTCAGGCTCGATCACGCAGGCACGAACTACTGTAGTATATTCAGGAGCTCCACATCGAAGATCAGGGTCGCACCGGGTGGGATCGACGGCCTGCCCATATCACCGTAAGCCAGATCCGACGGGACGAAGAGCTTTCGTTTGCCCCCCACCTTCATCGAACCGACCCCTTCGGTCCATCCCTTAATCACACCGTTCAGCGGAAACGCCGACGGCTTTCCACGGTCCACGGAGCTGTCGAACTTGGTGCCATCGAGCAACCATCCGGTGTAGTGAACCTGGACTCGGCTGGTCGGACTCGGGCTAGCGCCTTCACCGACCGTCATGTCGATATACGTCAGCCCGGACGGTGTGGTCACGGCCTTGGCACCCAACTCTTCTTCCGCCTTCTTGATGGCCTCAGCCGCCAGCTTCTTTTGTTCCACCTTGGTCTTCTCCACCATTTCGCCCTGCTTTCGCTGGGATTCCGCCCTTGCCTTGGCCGCGGCTTCCGCGGCCACCTTGGCGGCCTCCTCTGCTGTGGCCACACGCTGGTCCAGCTTTTTGCGGTCGAATTCGTTGACTACCGTGACCGACTCGATCACCACAGGCACTGTCGGCACCACCTTGCCACCCGGGTACTTCTCGTTCGTATCCACCTCCGTGTACCGAATCTTCTCGACGGTGTCCATGCCTTCGACAACGCGCCCGAAGACGGCATAGGCGGCACCACCGCGCGGTGTATCCAGTGCCGGGTTATCCACGACATTGATGAAGAACTGCGACGTCGCCGAGTCGGGCGCGTTTGTGCGCGCCATCGCAATGGTCCCCGTCACATTCTTCAAGCCATTGCGCCATTCGTTCTTGATCGGGGGATGCATTCCCTCTGTCTTCTTATCCAGGTCCTTGGTAAGGCCGCCGCCCTGAATCATGAAATTTGACATGACCCGGTGAAATACGGTCCCGTTGTAGAATCCGTCATCAGCATAGCGCAGGAAATTGGCGACGCTGATCGGCGCCTTCTCCGCGTCCAATTCGAGAACGACGTCGCCCAGGGTGGTTTTCATTTTGACCCGCGGATTCGCCGTGGGCGCATTCGACTCATCCGCCCACGCCGCAGCCGTGAGGACAAGCATCGCCCCTATCATCCACAAGCGCTTCATCAAGACAACTCCTTTCGGTAGCAGCTACTCCAATCGAGCATATGTCGTACCCGCATCACATGTCTGTGACGCGCGATAAGTGGCGGACCTACCGCCCTCCGTTATTGGGAAGCCGTGCGATCACCACACGATTCACGGCTTATTCGACACCGAGGAGTTCCACCTCGATCGTCAGCGTGGCGTTGGGCGGAATCTCGGGTAGAGCCCCCAATTCGCCGTACGCCAAATCCGGCGGCACCCGCATCTGGCGGATGCCCCCGACCTTCATCGAACTGATTCCTTCATTCATGCCGCGATTGAGCCTGTGCAAAGGCATCGCGACCGGCCGGCCCGCCTCCTTCGTTGTTTGGCATAACGTACCGTCCGAGAGCCAGATCGAGTAATGGGCAGTCACGGTCGACTCCGCTTCCGGTATCGAGCCGCTCCCCTCTTTTATGTCCCAGTAGGTGAGACCCGTTTCCGTCGTGACAGACTTGATGTCGTTCAGGGGCGATGGCGTCGGCAGTGGCCACGGCCCCGACGTCTTGATCACCTCCACCTCGAAGGTCAATGTCGCATGAGGTGGAATCGGACCGGCGCCTGCCTCTCCGTATCCTAATCCAGGAGGCACCTCAAGCCTGCGCTTTCCGCCGACACGCATGCCTGGAATGCCCTCGCGCCAGCCGGCTATGACCACGCCTCGTGCGAGACTGAAGGATCTCGGTTGGCGTATCATCTCCGTCGTATCAAACATAGTGCCGTCTTCCAGCCACGCCGTGTACCGGATCTTGACATCGGCACGTGGTAATACCGCAGGACCGTTCCCTACTTCAAGATCCCAGTACTTGACACCAGACTTCGTCGTCTGCGGCTCCATCCCTGCCACGGAAGTTTGCACCGGCGGATTACGCACCTCCATCAACTGAACTTGAAATAGCATATCCGAATTCGGCGGAATGGCGGGCGGCTTGCCCTTTGCCCCCCAGCCCTGGTCGGCCGGAAGGTACACTTGGCGGATTCCCCCCTCGTGCATGGACCAGAGCCCTTCCTGTAATCCTGGAACCAGGCTCTTCTTGTAGAATGGTGGATTGTACCCCTGGTGGGTGGAGCTATCGACGAGTTCGCCAAGGTTGTCACCGTCCATCAGCCAAGCCCGAAACGAGGTGATGATCATCGCATCTTCGTGTGGCAGCAGGCCCTCGCCGACCTTGATATCCCAATACTTGACACCCGATTCGAGAACGACCGCCTTCAAACCATCGACGGAGCTAGGGAGCGGATCGGGTCGCACGTCACCCTCCGGAAGCGTGGGTCGGAAGCCGCCGGCTGCAGGATCGACAGGTTGTTCATCGACACTCGCGGCCGCTTCTGGCGGGGTAATGTGTGCATCCGTTCCAGTGTCTTCGCCCTTCGGTATCGCTGCCGATTCAACCGGTTTCTGTTCGCGCGGTGGCTTGTCGGGATCCGCCGCCCCTGCCGCCTTGCCATTTGGCCCGAAAGCAGGACTCTCAGGCGGCTTGAATGCAGTCTCCGACGCCACCGGCGGCGCTTCCGTGGTGTCTTTGGCGGATCGGTCCTCCGGCGCCGCACCGGACCGGCCGGCCTGGAGCAGCCAAACGCCCAGCCCTGCTAGCAGAACCACCAATACGAATACCGCCGACGATACACCTGACCTAGCCATTTCGTCCTTCCTTCTGTTTCCCGAGCCGTTCAACTACGCGAACGCACAGGAAACGTCGTATTCTGCACAAGGATGCGACATTTGCAACGGTAGATCGATCACGCCGCTGTAACATAAACCCCGGCAGGTCCGAATCTTGCGTCGCAACAATTGGGCGAGGCAACGGAAAGAACCTGAAAAGCCGGCCACAAGGACGGTTCTCGCCCTGCGGTGCCGCCCTACCCATACGCCGTGTATTCACCTACTATGACCGATAAACAATACGCAGCAGCCGGTGTATCAACGCGGAGCCCATAAGTACGCATGCAGGACGCTACCACGACACGGCATGACGCGCCGATCAGCCTTCTACGTAATCGCAATTTCATCCTGCTGTGGTGCGCGTACGCCATCAGTGCGATGGGCGACCATCTCTCGGAATTGGCGATTCTGAAAACGCAGAATGCCGCCAGCGCGGCGGTTGACGTGACGCCGCTGACGGCCCGCATGGCCTTCATGCTGTTTCTACCGTTCTTTCTGCTGGGTCCGGTCGCCGGGCTGGTGGCAGATCGTTTTCCCCGCCGCGCCATCATGATCGCCACTGACGTGGCCCGATGCCTCGTTATGTTCGGGTTTGCCACGCTTATCGGATGGATGCAGGATTGGGGTCGCTGGGGGCCATTTCTTCCCCTGCTGCTGGTTGGCACTTTCGCCGCGCTGTTTTCTCCGGCTCGATCCGCCCTGCTGCCGACCCTGATCCGCCCCGGCCAGCTCGTGCGTGCCAATGCCCTGATCAGCGGGCTGGGCATCATCGCCACCATGATCTCGCTGGCCATCAGCGGGTATCTGGCCGATCGCTACGCACCGGTCATCGCCTTCCGCCTCGATGCCGCGACCTATCTTCTCAGCGCCGTCATCCTGCTGTTTCTGATCGCGCCTCCACAGCCACTCGCGGGTTCGGCGAAGCCACCTGCCGGCCCGGCGGCGGCGCTGGTCGACGGCTTTCGGTATGTTCGATGCCACAAGCGTGTCATCGAACTGCTCGCTATCGCCGCGCTGGTGTGGTTTTGCGGTCCGCTCGTCAACAGCGTGATCCCCGCCGTCGTGCGCGACGTCTACGACGGTTCCTATCAAGACATGGGTTTCTATCGCGTCTACCTGGGCGCAGGGTTTATCGCCGGTTCCGTCATCATGGCCCTGCTCGCCCATGCACTTCGCAGCGAGATCGCCATGACGTGGGGTCTCCTTGGAATCTCGTTGGGCATTGGAACGTTCGCGATGTCCGTGTTCCTGCCATTCGCGCCCACGACGTTGGCGCGGATCGGAGCCGTCGGCATCGTGATCGCGGGCATGTGTGCGGTGGCGGTGATGGCCAGCTTCAATGCACTGCTTCAGCGCATCGTCGCGAACCGATATCGAGGACGCGTATTCGGCGTCAAGGACCTCTGCTGCACGGGTGCGTTGCTTACGGCCACGGGTATGCTCGGCATTCCGGCGTGGACCAACGTCGATCGCTGGGTGGGGTATATCCTCCTGGGGGTCAGCGTGGTGACGTTCGTCGCGGGAATGGTGACGATGCGCGTGCGGCTGCGCCGCGGCCCGTTCGGACCCGAGTTGGCATTCTGGGAGAACCTCAACGAGTTCGTCGTTCGTTTCTGGTATCGACTCGAGCGCGTCGGTCGCCCCACACTGCCCCGAGAGGGTCCGGTCATCGTGACCGCCAATCACACCTGCCCCGCGGACCCCCTCTTTCTCCATGCGGCGGCTCCGTACCGCCCGCTGGCGTTCATGATCGCTACCGAGTACAGCAGTCTTCCGGTGATTCGCTATATGGTTCGGCTCGTCTCGTGCATACCGGTCAAACGCGACGGGCGTGACACGGCGGCCACCAAGCAGGCGATGCGCTATTTGAAGGAAGGTAGGGCGCTGGGCATCTTCATCGAAGGGAGAATCGTGACGCCGGGCGATGCGCCGGATCTCAAGGACGGCGTGGCCATGCTGGCCTTGAAGACGGGCGCCACAGTGATTCCTGCTCATATCAGCGGAATCAAGTACTATGACGCATTGCTTCGTGGGCTAATGGCGCGACATCGGGCCCGGGTGCGATTCGGCCCACCCGTCGATCTGCGCGATCTCACTAGGGGTGGAGGCGGGCGCGACAACTTGAAATTGGCAACTCAACGGATCTACGACGCGATCCTGGCGCTGGCCCCGGCGAACAAAACCGGCCCCGCGCGGCCAACCGGCTCCGGAGGGACAAAGATGAACCGTTGAGCGACCCATCTTGCAATGATTCATGCGGTCGGGTATAGGTGTCGCTCCTTCGAACGGACCGAGCAGCTTCGGTCCGGCGATACTGCGTCTGGTCGCGTTCCATCGGCGTTGACGTCAGACGTGAGACGACACGCGTCAGCTTGCCTCTGCGGGGTGCTGGCGTGGATCGGCGGCGTACCCAAGTGGACTAAGGGGGCGGATTGCAAATCCGTTACCGTGGGTTCGAATCCCACCGCCGCCTTCGCAATCGCCGATATTATCGGCACTCACTTCCACGGTGGCAGAATGGTGGCAGATTCGCGGATGGCGGCCCCTATTAGGCGTTCAGTCTACGCACAGTATCCACAATTTCGCGAATGATCTTTGCTGATATATGCCCCTTGACTTCGATCACGTCGCTTGCATGAATCTCAACGAGCCAACTGCAAATGGCTGCGCTCCGCTTGGCCAGGCCGGTAACGGGGTGCCCGCGACGAATCCATGGTATCTCGATGTGGTCTGCGGGAGGCGGATCTGGATACCTCGTTGATACGGCAACTGCAACAATTGGCCCATCTAAGTCGATCTCGCTTGACTCGGTGATAATCAGTACGGGGCGTTCTTTCGGTTGGCCACGCCTGTCCAGAACGCTTGCCCAAACAATTGTACCCTGCTGGAGGTTTGCCGGGTCTTCAGACAATGGCCTTATTACTCTGACTTGAAAGGATCGTCGTCGTCCTCGTACCAATCTTGCGGTGGTTGGTTACTCTCTTTTCGGCCCATTGGAGTAACTCGACATTCGCAGGCGACGTCTCAGGGAGTTCGTTCAAATCGAAACCCGGCATAGTCCGCGTGATCTTACTGGCCCCCCAGTAGTGCGAATCTAGCGAAGAGGTATAGGAGATACTTACAGCAAAAGGACCGTTCAACGTGTTCATCATTCCCCACTACTTTCCGGCTGAGGCCGTAGCGACACCAAGAACGGTCGCTGCTGGACAATCTCTCCGTCGGCCTTCAACACCACCCAGTACCTGCCCTCTTCCTGAAACGGCACCTCTCCCAACTGCACGTTGGTGTCGAGAATCGCCCGCGGATTGGCCATCGTCAACGGCCCACGGATTTCTACGACACTTTCACCCGTGTTCTCGTGCTCGATACTCAACGAGAGATCGTACTTGCCGCGGCCGTTCGTTAGCGTAAACAGGACACTCATTAGCCTGTGCTTGCATGGAAATATCGGAGTCCAAATATTGTTGAAGGCTCCGACTATGATGAGCTTCTTGGATTGCTCATCGCGGTAAATCTCGTCACAGATCACAATCGACAAACAGGTCAGCTGTTCTGGATTCTTGCCCATGCCGTTTTCCGATGCTATCGGTCCTATAAACGAATAATCGGAATTGCTCTATCCGAATTGTAGGTTCTTTCTTGTTGTCGAGCAACATAAAGCCGACCGAATGCGGGCCTGATCGACTCGCCACCGTGAGCAGCCTGCCCACCCCGGAAAGCAAGTCATCGTCGCTGACCCAGTTGTAATGCTCCAAAGTCGCCTTAATGTCTGCATTCCCGGCGAGCTTCTGGACGGTTGGCAACGGGACGCCTACCCGCACGAGTCTCGTCACAAAGGATCGGCGTAGATCATGTGGCGAGACGCCGAAAACTTCGGCTCCTTCCAGGATTGACGCCCAACGCCGTTGCATCGCCTTGTGCATGCCCATGAACGGCCCACCGACTTGTATCGTTTGCGCCTGCAATCGTCGCAACACGTCCACGACGTCATCACCAATTGGCACGTATCGGTTTTTGTGCCCCTTGGTGTTGGTAAGGTGAATCCGCGACTGGTCGAAGTCCACGCGAACCCACATCAATTCGAGTAGCTCGCCACGACACGCGTCGGTTCGTAGGGCGACATAGATAAAGGCCCCCCAACTATTGACGTAATGGCTTTCGGCGGTTTCGAGTCGCCATGCTTCCTCGTCTTCCGTCACGATACGCGGAGTCTTGCGGTTCGCTCACGGCCATTGCCAGCTGTCCCTCGGAATCCGGTCAGCGTACCGGCGACGGACGGAAACACATCGCGTGCGTATCTCCTACACTTTACTCGGCGCGCTTTTATCGTTACCATATTAATCGAGGCGTTCGGCAACGGTTACGGGCGAACCAATTGCGAATCCAAAGATTGGTCGGACCAGGCCGATCGATGGCATGAGCAAGGCGACCTGCAGATTGACCACCGCTATTCCTGCCCGCGTCAGGGCGGTGCGCGTGGCGGCTCGCCCAATTCTTCGCGGAGGATGATGATGAACAGACCAGCGCATTTCGTATGGCGGGAATGGCAGTTTCTCTGGCTGACCGCTGCCGTGACGTTTTCCCTGGCGGTTTCACAAGCCAACGCGCAACAGCTTGGCAAACGGGTCGGCCCGGAAGTGGCGGTCGGTGGCATGACGACCGCACAGCGTGTGGCCAAAAAGAACAAATTGCGCGCTGAATTGGCTGCGCAAATGCCGGCAGGAACGCTGGACACACCGGTCCGCGTCGTACTCACCGCGGAGGAACGAGCCTCACTTTCCGTGCAGCCCATCGCGAACGGGCACGCACCGCTTCGCATCGGCATGACGAAGTCCTTCACGCCCGACATCGAAAAGGCGAAAGGAACGGCCTTCAGGCCCGACATGCCAGGTAAATTCTTGGAGACTCCGGATGGAGGCCTCACGTGGGCCATCTCAGTCAGCTCACCAGGCGCTCAGGCCATACGTGTTCGCTTCAAGAACTTCTCACTTCCGCCCGGATCGGAGTTGTATTTTTACAACGTGAACGGCGCAGCCCATGGGCCATACGTCGCAAAGGGCCGAAAGGGAAACGGGGACTTCTGGACGCGGTCCATCTCCTCGGATACCGGCGTGATCCAGCTTCGCGTCCCCGGTGACGTCGACAGAAGAACGATTTCGTTTGCCATTTCGGAGCTTGCCCACATCAGTGGTCGGGTTTCGGATGACGAACCAACGGACGCGGCTCGGATGCACGACACCTGGCCTTGTGCGGGAAATGTATCGTGTTTGGTCGATGCCAATTGCGTAAACGGCACGCCGGCGGATCCAGCCAAGGATGCGGTCGCGAAGATGGAATGGATTTCAGGACCTTCGGTATTTACCTGTTCTGGTGGACTGCTGGCGGACACGGTCGCCACTTCGCAGATTCCCTACTTTCTGACAGCCAATCACTGCTTAAACTCGAGTATCGCCAACCTGGAGACCTGGTTTGACTACACGACGTCCGCGTGCAACGGTGATTGTCCGCACAACCTCTTCACGGGCGGCGCGCCCCCCTCCGATACCATAGGCCTCACCGTCCTGAGATCGGGAACGGCCGGCGACTACACGCTCGGGACGCTGGATCAAGCCCCCCCAGCCGGCGCGGTGTTTCTCGGGTGGAACAGCACACCTATCGCCTTCTCGAACGGCGCCCACCTCTATCGGATTAGTAACGCCAATTATGGCCCGCAGGTGTACACACAACACGACGTGAGCACCACAACACCCACCTGTGGAGGTATCCCTCGTGGAAACTGGATCTACAGCTATGACATCACGGGTGCCTTTATGGGGGGTAGCAGCGGCGCACCGGTCGTAAACGGCAGCAGCGAAGTCGTCGGCCAGTTGACGGGTTGCTGCGGCACAAACTGCGGTAACGAGTGCCTCGGGCCACCGTCCAATGCGACCATTGACGGCGCATTTGCTTCGTACTTTAGCCAGGTTGACGATTTACTCGATCCACCGCCTGTGTGTACGACCGATCCCGACTGTGACGACAGCGACCTGTGTACAACGGATCAATGCGTCAGCGGCTCATGCCTCCACACACCGCTCAATTGTCCGCCCGGCGAGATCTGCGTCGCCGGTGCGTGCGTGCCCCTGGGTGCGTGTTGCGCGGCGCAATTGTGCAGCATAGTCACCGCGGCGGATTGCTCCGCTGCCGGCGGAAGCTACGTGGGCGACGGCACGGACTGCGGCAGCGGAGAGGCCGGGAACCCAACGGTGTATCAGAATTCGCCTGGCCTTGCCATCCCGGATGGTGGCGGTTCGGGGAATCCGGCCGTCGACACGATTACGGTGACGGACGCATTTATCGTGGGTGACGTGGATGTCGATCTCAGCGTTACGCATACGTGGGTCGGCGATCTCACGGTCATACTGACGCACCTGGGGACTACCGTAACAGTTCTCGATCAGCCGGGCGTGCCGCTCTCTCAGTTTGGATGTGGCAACGACAACTACAACGACATTATTCTGGACGACGAGGGTGGCGGCGGACCGATCGAGGACGCATGTGCCGCCAACCTGTCCTCGCCGCCGAACTACACACCCAACAACCCTCTCAGCGCGTTCGACGGGATGAACGCGGCCGGGGACTGGGTGATCAATATCTACGACAATGTCTCCCAAGACTCAGGAACTCTTAATCAATGGTCGGTCCACATCGACCAGACTGCTTCGAATCCATGTACGGACGTCTGCTTGACGGATCCTGATTGTGATGACGAAAACGTGTGTACGGATGAAACCTGCAACGCCGGTACCTGCGAGTATACGAATACGAGCAGTCCTTGTGACGATCTCTTGTTCTGCAACGGCGCGGACACGTGCTCGGGCGGAAGCTGCTCGATACACACCGGAGACCCGTGCGCCGGCGGCGGAGAGTGCAAAGATACGTGCAATGAAGGTGTCCAGACCTGCCACACGCCGGCCGGCACGCCGTGTACGGATGATGGTAACCTGTGCACCGACAACGAGTGTGACGGGGCCGGGACCTGTGCGGCAAACGGCAACACCAACACGTGCGACGACGGCGACGCCTGCACCACAGGTGACGCCTGTCAGGGCGACCCGCTCGGGACCTGTGCAGGTACGTTTGCCGACAGTGATGGTGACGGGGTCTGCGATGCCAACGACATCTGCCCGGGCGGTGACGACACGGTCGACTCGGACGGCGACGGCATTCCGGATGCATGTGATATCGAATCGCCGGTGCTTGCACCGTCCCCTCACGACATTCTTAAGAACCGCTATATCTCGATCGATCCGCGCGGTGCGATGGGGATCAATGTCGGCAAGGACCTCGACATCCGAGCGACGTTGACAAGTACGCTGGTGAACGGTGTGACGGCTATCAACTCCGAGTGGTGGGCCAACGCGCCGAACGCCGACTGCATTTCGATGGTAACGCCGACACGACCGGCCACGCCGCCAAACTGGGACGCCTGCCCCGTACTGCACCTGACCGGCTGCCCGATCCTGCCCACATCATCGTATTTCATCGCCGTGGTGGATGGCAGTACCGTATCTGATCCACCGCTGGTCGCCCAAACGCAGGCGCTTCCGGGGGGCAACAAGTGGTTTGGCGATGTTGTCGGAAGCTTCGATCCGGTGGCCGACCAGTGGTCACCACCGGACGGCTTAGTGACCATTAACGATGCAGTGGCGGCCATCAAGACGTTTCAGAATCCGACTAGGGTGGGACCCGGCTGCGGCACTCCGCCGTGCAACGCGACGCATATTTCCGTCACGGACATTCACCCGGCCGGCTTCCCTTTAGAACCGTGGGGGACGCCCAACCAGGTGGTGGACATCAACGACGTGTTCGCGATCATTCTAGGCTTCCAGGGCAACGAGTTCCCAGGTCCGGCCATTGAAATGTGCCCCGATTTGTAAGGGCAGAGTCGTAGAGTCGTAGGGTGCGGCCCGGCCGCACCTCATCGAATTGGTTTGCCATCGTTCGAACAAGTCGTAGGGTGCGTCCCGGACGCACCTCTTCCATAATTGTACGCTTCGGGGATCCGGCT
>Ga0055452_10000104_pt1 | contig 19023 bp, 12 predicted proteins | sample China_Galinas_PW_6_FD_57735 | JGI IMG/M metagenome (GOLD analysis project Ga0055452, IMG submission 57735) | Wetland microbial communities from San Francisco Bay, California, USA, that impact long-term carbon sequestration - China_Galinas_PWC_D2 | ecosystem: Environmental > Aquatic > Marine >... | reverse complement strand
CCATGGTTCTTGCGGACTCCACGGCCTGGCTGCGCCAGACCGTGCCACCCATCAAGTCACGTGTGATGTAGCACTACTTGATCGCGACCGGCGTCGACGGCACGTTGGCCAGCATGCGATTCAACGCAATCTGTGCCAGGTTCGATGTCTCCGGATCGACACGAATCTCGTTGGCCACGCGACCGGCGGCGAGTTCGTCGAGCGACCACAGCAGATGCTTCAAGTCGATTCGATACATGGTCGTACACAGACACTGTATCCCGGCCAGTGAGCGAATCGTTTTGTCATCATGCTCACGGACTAGCCGATCGACGAGGTGAATTTCCGTGCCGATGGCCCATTTGCTGCCGGCGGGCGCCTCACGCACCGTCTTGATGATGTACTCCGTGCTGCCGGCGAGGTCAGCCATCTGTACGACCTCCCAACTGCACTCCGGATGGACCAGCACTTGGAATCCCGGATCGATGCGGCGGATCTCGTCGCATTGCTCCGGTGTGAACAAACCGTGCACGCTGCAATGGCCCTTCCATAAAATGACCTTCGCATCGCGCACCTGCGTCGGCGTTAAGCCGCCGCTTGGCAACTGCGGATCGTAGACCACCATTTCATCCAGGGCGATGCCCATGGCGTATGCGGTGTTGCGGCCCAGGTGCTGATCGGGCAGAAAGATGACTTTCTCACCCTGGCGAAACGCCCATTCGAGCATCGCTCGCGCATTGCTGCTGGTGCAACAGGCGCCGCCGTGCCCGCCGCAGAAGGCCTTGATGGCGGCCGTCGAGTTCACGTACGTAATGGGAATCGGTTCAACACCGCACTCTTCCGCCAGAAACGCCCAGGCATCTTCGACCTGATCGATGTCGGCCATGTCGGCCATGCTGCACCCGGCGGAGAGGTCGGGGAGGACCACGCGCACATTATCGCCGGTCAAGATATCCGCCGACTCGGCCATGAAGTGTACGCCGCAGAAGACGATGAACTCCGCCTCCTTCTGCTCCGCACCGATCTGCGAGAGTTTGAGGCTGTCGCCGGTGAAATCCGCAAACTGGATGACCTCTTGCTGCTGGTAGTGGTGACCAAGAATGACAAGCCGTGAACCCAGCTCGCGTTTTCGCGCCGCGATGCGCTCCTCCAGCTCGGCCTGCGAAAGCGCGGCGTAGTGCGGCGCGATGGGTGGCTGAAATAGCATGATAAAGTCGATCCGCTCCCTTCGATCAGGGAATCCAAGCTCCCTATCTGATTATATGACCGGAAACCTCAACGGCAAAACGCCGCCGGCACGCTGGCCGGGTGCCCCCTTCATGCACAAAAGGCGTGTCCGAATCGGAGCACCGGGCGCAAGCCCGGTCACTCTTGATGTTGACGGCACGGGTCATCCCAGACGATCAAGTCAGGCAAACGAAATCACGGTGCGTGAAGAGGCCCCACATGGGGTGGCATGGGCAAGCGATAGCTTGCCCGTGGGTCGTGGTACATCGCACGGGCAAACAAGTTTGCCCATGCCACCCCGGATGCCTGGCGCGTACTCACGCAAGGTAATTCAGGTAGCGAGGGCCGTACCGCGCTAAATCGCATCCCCGTCGGTGAACTCCAGCGGCTGTCCCTTGCGGACCCACTCGTTCACGCCACCCTTCATGCTCTGCACGTTGCGGTACCCCAGAGACTTGAGGTAAAGAACCATGTTCTTCGAGAACTTGCCAATGTTGCAGACCATGACCATTGGCGTTTCTCGATCCGCCGGAAGTTCGCTGATCCGATTGGGCAACTCCTCCATCGGCACATTGAGAGATCCGGCGAGGGCTCCTTCTGCGAACATCTCGGCCGACCGCACGTCGACAATGATGGGTCTGTCGCCATTCTGCAACTTGGTGGTGAGGTCCTTGACGCTGACGGTGTCGTACGGGTTCTTCAGATTCTCCAACATCATGGACACGAACTGATCGTTCTTGCTCGGACCGGATCCGTCGTCCTTCTTGTCGGGCGGGCAGACATACGGGAAGTGCCGCTGAATCGACGACGCGTACTTGAAGATGTTGTCCGGAAATATCACCACGACCGTCAAACCGGGTTCATCGGGTATCAACCGTAGGGCACCAACCAAAGCCATGCCGGAACTCGGACCCGCGATGATGCTCTCCTCTCGATTCAGCCGCAAGCAAAGGTCAAACGACTCGCGATTCGTGACCTCCGACACCTGATCGTACTCGTCCGGAAGGAAGAAGTCGGTGTGCTGCAACTGGCGGAGACTCCGCACGCCGGGAATATCGTGTCCTTCATCCGGGTAGATTCCGATGACCTGCACCTTGGAATTCTTCTCTTTCAGAAATCGCCCCGTGCCCGTGATCGTACCGCAGGTGCCCAGCCCCGCGACGAAATGCGTGATCTTGCCCTGCGTCTGCCGCCAGATCTCCGGCCCCGTGGTGCGATAGTGGCTGTCGGGATTGGCGCGGTTGGTATACTGGTTCAGGTTGATGAAGTCCTTCTGGGACTCCGCGGTGGCCTGTGCCCGTGCCATCGCCCCCTCCGGGGCACCTGGTGCTGGACATAGCGTGTCATCCAGCTCGACGACATCCGTACCGAAGAATCGGAGCACCGTACGCTTCTCGAGCGGAATGCCATTCGAGAGCGGCGTCTGCAGCGGATAATTCTTGACGTTGCCGATCATCGCCAACCCGAGGCCGGTATTTCCCGAGGTGGCCTCAACCAATCGCTTGCCCCGCTCCAGCAGGCCTTTTTCCTCCGCGTCACGGATCATGTTGGCCGCAACACGGTCCTTGATCGCCCCGAACGGGTTGTACCACTCGAGCTTGGCGTAGACCTTGGTGTGCTCGAACGGGACGACCTTATGCAGGCGCACCAACGGCGTGGGGTTCTCTTCGCTGGAAAGAAGCCCGATAATGGAGTCGTAGACCCGAAGCGTATGATCGTCGCCCATGTCGAACCCTACTATAGCTTTCATGCGGATAAGATTCCAGTAATCCGAGGTACGTGGGAGTCTCCGTGGTCTGTGACGAAAACGGCGGCAGTCGTCGCACGTCTAAGCGCGCAAATGGTGCCGAGCGAAAGCAGGCTGAAGGCCTGCCATAAAGTAGCCGGTGGCAAGTCCGCCCCAGGCGGACGGCGCCACCGGATAAGCACCCCCAACCGACACGACCCTGAAAGGGTCGTAGAGAACAATCGGTGAGGTGCCCAGGTATGGTCCTGCGAGCCCTTCAGGCTCGATTCGGTTGGGGGCTCAATCCCGGGGGCGGCGTCCCGCTAGTCGCGGGACTTGCCCCCGGCTACTGGCTGTCAGCCTTTCAGGCTGTGCCCTCCTTTGGCGGGGAAGACGCCTGTTCTGTCACGGACCCCAGACTCCGGGGAAGCATAAGCCGTGCGGTAGATCGTTCCTCTTCCGCAGGTGGGGCGTCGATCTGCCATTCCGGCAAGGCAGGTGAACGTCCCGGCACAGCCGGGAGACCCCCCTGCCCTACATCACTGGGCGGTGAGGACAATAGCATCATGCCCACGCAAGCGTGGGCATGCCACCCAACAGTGGGGGTATGCCACCCAATCTGAAACGCGCCTGAAGTTCGTTTGCTTGGGCGGAGTCACGTGACTAGACTACTGGAGGCCGCATTTGCGGCATCTCTCTAACGCCGGAGTTATCGGAAATGAAAGCCAGTAACGCTCTCTGGAAGGAGCGGTTGGAAGGGAAGCTGCCGCCTCAACTTGCCGAGGAGATCGACGCGTTCGAAACGGAAATCGAGCTGCGCAAGCAGGACAAGATCGACGAAAGGGTCTTCGCCGAAACGCGCCTCCGGCGCGGCGCCTACGGGCAACGATATGACAACGGCAAGCGCTACGACGGTTTTGAAACGCGCGAACTGAAATACCCGGAAGGCAGGAACACCAAGGGCCCGGACACCGTCTGGGATGCGCCGGGCATGCTACGCATCAAGATCCCCTACGGCGGCCTCAATCCGCAGCAGCTCGAGACCCTCGCCGAATTGGCAGAGGAATACTCCGACGAAATCGTGCATATCACGACCCGGCAGGACGTGCAACTTCATTTTATTCACCTGGACAATACCCCGACGATCATGCGCCGATTGGCCGCGGTGGGTATAACCACGCGAGAAGCCTGCGGCAACTCGGTCAGGAACGTGACGGGCTGTCCCTACGCTGGAGTCTGCCCGGACGAAACATTCGACGTCACACCGCACGCCCGGGCGCTGTCGCAGTTTCTGCTCGGCCACCCGGACGCGCAGAATTTCGGCCGGAAATTCAAACCTACTTTCAGCGGCTGCGCGCAGCACGCGTGCGGGCTGACCGCGATCCACGATCTCGGCTATACGGCCGTCACGCGCGTCGTCGACGGAAAGGAAGAGCGCGGCTTTCAGTTCGTCGTGGGCGGCGGACTCGGCGCCGTGCCGCATGTGGCGAAGGTGTTCGACGAGTTTCTGCCGCTGGAGGAAGTGCTACCCATGGCGCAAGCCATTGCCCGTGTCTTCGGACGCCATGGGGAAAAAAAGAACCGCTCCCGCGCCCGCATGAAATTCCTGATCAAGAACTGGGGGATCGACAAATTCAAGGAAGAAGTCCTCGCGGAGCGCGCGAAGCTGCAAGACGACCCGACTTGGACGGCCCACATTGCGACCGCGGAAGCCGAGCGAGAGACGCCCCTCAAGCCGCCCGGCGAACTCCCGACGACGAATGGGAATGAGAAATACAGCCGCTGGCTAAGGGCCAACACTCGGGCACAGAAGCAGGACGGCTATGTGACCGTCACCGTCGCCCTGCCGCTGGGCGATATGACCGCCGACCAATGCCGCTCGCTGGCCGACATCGTTCGCAAGTACACCAACGGCACGCTACGGGCGACCGTCGAACAAAACGTGGTGCTTCGTTGGGTCAGCAAATCCGATTTGCCCGACATTTTCGCCGATCTGAATGAGGTGGATTTGGGTGAGCCCGGTGCGTGTACGATTCTGGACATCGTCGCCTGCCCCGGTACTGACACTTGCAAGCTCGGCATCTCGTCGTCGCGCGGACTGGCGGCGGAACTGCGATCGCGTTTGGCGCAGAAGGCCTTCGAGCTGGATGAGGCCGTCCACGATATGCACATCAAGGTCAGCGGGTGCTTCAACAGTTGCGGCCAGCACCATATCAGCGACATCGGGTTCTATGGCGTAAACCGAATCGTCAACGGATACCAGGTGCCGCACTTCCAGGTCGTCCTGGGCGGCGAGTGGGAGCATAACGGCGGCTCGTACGGCATGCCCATTATCGCCATCTCCTCTAAGCGCATTCCGGACGCGCTGGAACGCATTACAGACCACTACCTGCGTATGCGCGAAAAAGGCGAGAGATTTCCGCACTTTGTGAAACGCGTCGGTAAAGCAAAGATCCGCCAGGTCCTGGAGGATTTGACCAAGAATGCGCCGGCACACGAGGCCGACCCGACGTTCTACTCCGACTGGGCGGACCCGAGAGAATACAGCACCGGCGACATCGGAAAGGGAGAATGCGCGGGTGAAGTAGTGGCGGCTTATCAGTTCGAGATGTCGGCGGCCGAACGAATGGTGTTCGAGGCCCAAGTCCTCATGGAGGCGGGCGACGTCCAACAGGCGGGCAAAGACGCCTACATCGCCATGCTCAAGGCGGCCAAGTCACTCGTGCAAATGGAATACGACGACGTCACCGACGACGCGGACGAGATTATCGAAGAATTTAAGGAGCGGTTCTACGATACGAAGAAGATCTTCGACCCATTTGCCGGCGGTAAGTTCGCCAACTATCTGTTTGCCGCGCATGAAAAAGTTGGCACGCCCTTCACACCCGAATCGGCAAACCATACGATTGAGGAAGCTCAATTGTTCATCGAGGCGGTGCACGGCTGTTACAATCGCATCCGTCTCGAGGCCGCGTCTAAGTGACCAGTGGTGGGAGTCGATCGGGATATGGAACTACAACACATCAACGTCAAGCTATTCGTCGAGGGCGATCTGAAGCTCGACCCGGCGCGTTTTATCGATGTCTTCCACACGTGGATTCGCGAGGAGAGTCTGGACGAACTGCTGATCGATGTGGCCGACTACCGTCACGTGCCGGACGGTCCGGGTGTCATGCTGGTGGCCCATGAGGCCGACTACTGCATGGAGAACACCGGTGGCCGTGGTGGATTGCGTTACAGCCGCAAAGCGCCGCTGGAAGGCACCAACCAGGACAGATTCGCCCAGGCGCTGGGCGCGGCGTTGAAGGCGAGCCAACGACTCGAATCACAGTTCTCGGGGGATGGGCCGCTCGCCTTCAGTCGGCGGTCGTTCGAGCTTTCGGTAAATGACCGGGCGCTGGCACCCAACACGGCCGAAACTTTCGATTCCTGTAAGGGTGACATCCAGGGATTTCTGGACGCCACCTTCGGCGCCGGCGTGAGTACAGTCGAGCATCAGTCCGACCCGCGTCGTCGATTTGCCGTCGTTGTTACATTGGCGAAACCGTTCGATCCGGCCTCGATCCTGTCTTCACTGTCCGGCACGGCGTAGTCACGACACTCTTTCGCAGGGCGGGCACTCCGCACGATCGTCTTGAACCGTTCGAATCCCTCCACCAGTAGTTCGGCGCCGGCTTGCCGTGGAATTCGCGATTCGCTACGCTTCCCGCTTTGCAAAAGGGGCCGCGTGCCGGTTCGGGCACGTACGATCTGGAATTGACATAGAGGAGCATTCGGATGAACCGGGCAAGACGATCATTGTTAGCACTCCTTGGTTTCACAGCCGCCACGACCGTGGGCGCCGCGCCGGTGCAGGCGATCGAATTCGACTTCAAAGACCCCAAGGGCGTCAATGCCATGATCTTCTTCGTGGACTCGACGCTGGAGCCAATCTCCGGCTGGGCAAAGGGCATTGCCGGCACAATCGAATTCGACCCCGCCGCACCGGACAACACGGTCGGCACCATCACCGTCGACGCCAAGAGCGTAGAAACCAGCAACAAGAAGATGACACAGGTATTGCATGGTGAGGACTGGATGGATGTTCGCAAACACGATGCCATCACCTTCGCCATCAAAAGCGTCACGGTGGACAGCAAGCCCGGCAAGGACGAGTACCAGCTGACCCTCGCCGGAGACTTCACCTGCCGCGGCGTGACCAAGAAGCTGAACATTCCCGTGCATGCGGCCTACGTGGCCGGCGGGCTGGCCAAACGCATGGGTGGCAAGAAAGGCGACCTGCTCGTCCTTCGCACCGAGTTCACCATCAGCCGCAAGGCCTTCGGCATCAAGAAAGACATGTCGACGGCCGTCGTAGGCGACGAAATCGACATCCGCCTCGGCATCGTCGGTACGCACATGGAGTAGTCGCGCAACTGTAGGGATTCCAGCCATAGTCGCGGGTGATCAGTGCGAGCAGCCGCTACCGGACAGCGGCAGCCTCGAACAAATCGAGCATTTCCGCCTCCTTCGGCGGACGGAGCAAGTCGTACCCCGCGGCCTGTGGATACCCGGTGGCACCAATGCGCCGGGCGGCCGCCATGAGGTCGTACGCGGTGTGCCGCAACTGGATACGGGGTCCCAGCATGGCCCAGTAGGCGCCGGGATCCCCAAAGGGCATACCGACGCTACCCGCGTTGACCACGCGTGTCTCGCCTACGGTTCGATCAAACTGCATATGGGTATGACCGCAGATGACGATCGAGGCGCCGGTTGCGTCGAAGATCGGTCGAAGCCGGTGTCCCGGGGTGAGGCGGGTAAACAGCTCGTTGTCGTCCCGCGGCGTCGCGTGGCAGAATAGGACATCACCGAGCCCGGGAATATCGACCTGCAGCGTTAGGGGCCAGGCGGCGATTTCCGTGAGGAGTTCGGCCGGAAGTTCTTTCGCGACCCAGCGCATAGCATCGTGGAACTGCTCCGGGACGCGGATCAATTCCTCTCCGCGGTGCGGCGCCAGGATATCGCGTTCGCCGTTGCCGTGGATGAACCGTACGGGAATGGAGAGTTCGAGCAGCGCGGCAATCGTCTCCCGCGGCATCGGGCCGGGGACGACGTCACCACCGACGACGATCTGATCGACGCCCTCCCTTTGGATTTCGTCCAGCACGGCCTCGAGCGCCGGGAGATTGCCGTGGATGTCGTAGATCGCGGCCACCCGCATAACTTGTACCCTTGCGTTTCCTCACGCCGCGGCCGGCGAAGGCCTTTCCAAGGAAATTCCCGCAACGGGCCTTTTATCATCGATCGGCTGAAAGCGAAAGATCCCGCGGGTCTCGACTATCCGACCCATGCCGGAAGAAAAAGCCTGCCCGACCATGAGACCCTCGGCATCAAGAAAAATGAGCCCTTCCCGGCCTTTCCTGCACCAAAAACGCGGCATGTTGCCAAACAATGACCGATTACTTACGATCCAGCTATTGCGATTGTGGGGCATCTATTAGACTTGTGCCCTGGCACAGGTCTAACCAGAAAGGAGTGTGTGCAGCTATGTTGCGGATTAACCGTTGGGTCCTCCTTCACGCAGCCTTTTGCATGCTGTTGAGCACGGCGGCATGGGCGGGATCAGGGGGCGATTCAGGCACGTCAAAGGCCGATGCAGGCATCGCGGCCTACATCGGCGGCAAGCCGATCACGATGGCGGAGTTGGACGCCAAGGCCATTGGGAAGAACATGAAACTCGCGCAGTCCCTGTACGACGCCCGCCAGAAGGCGCTGGATGACATCATCATGGAGCGTTTGCTGGCCGACGAGGCCGCGGCGCAGGGCATCTCGGTCGACGTACTCATCGCCAAGCGGCTCGCTGAGAGTGCCCCACCGGTGACGGATGCGGCTGTCGAGTCCTTCTACAACGCCAACAAGGCGCGGATGGGGGGAAAACCACTCGAGGCGATGTCGGCGAGAATCCGCCAGCATCTTGCCACGCAAGGCCAGGGTGCGGCGCGCAAAAACCTGCTCAATGAGCTCAAGAAGAAGTCCGATGTCCGGATCGCGCTGGAGCCGCCTCGCGCCGAGATCGTCCTTGCAGCCAACGATCCGGTGCAGGGTCCGGCGGATGCCAAGGTGACGATCGTCGAGTACGTAGATTTTCAATGACCGTACTGCTCCAGAGTCGGTCCGACTCTAGACCAGATCAAGAAGACCTACGGCGACAAGGTAAAGATCGTCTTTCGCGACTTCCCGCTCGGCATGCACAAACGCGCCATGCCGGCGGCTGAGGCCGCCCAATGTGCGAAAGAGCAGAATAGGTTCTGGGAATACCACGACAAGATCTTTCAGAACCAGCGCACGCTGGAAGACGCGGATCTCCAGCGCTTCGCGACGGAACTCGGTCTCGACGCAGATGCTTTCAACACGTGTCTCGCTTCCGGCAAGTTCAAGAGCGATATCATGAAGGACCAGCGTGAAGGTTCGCAGGCCGGCGTCACTGGTACGCCCGCCTTCTTCGTCAACGGCCGATTCATGTCGGGCGCCCAGCCGTTCGAAAAGTTCAAGGCCATGATCGACCAGGAGCTGGGAAGCTGACCGCGGTGCGAGTCGCCGATAGGGTGTCTCGACACAGGTAACATTAGCGAATAAAAGCCTATCCCAGAAACTCAATCGGGGTGCCACTGGTGGCTCGTCCGCCAGTGTCGGCCTGGGACCGTCGCCCGATTCTGAGATCGGCTCGAAGCAGAACACCATTTCAGGGGGCAGTCACGCGTGTGTCTTGGCAGCAAGAGACACGGTGACTGCCCCCTGTGTTTTCCCCTGGGCCTGATGGGTTGCCCAATCCAGCGATGCCGCCAGAATACACTCATACCAAACTGCGGTCGCAAGTCCCTGGTTCGCACATGGCTGAGTAAAGGAAAAACCCTTGGCGCGAAAAAAAGTCAAGAAGACACCCGCAGCACCGGATCAACCACTCCGCATTCTCCATCTATCCGACTTCCACATTTCCACCGAATCCGATTGGGACGCCGCGCCGGTGTGCAAGGGGCTGGTGGGTGCGGTGGAGAAACTCGTCGCGCAAGATGTGGCGCCGCATCTCGTGGTCATTACCGGAGACATCGCCCGCGGGGGCAAGACGGCCGAGTATGACCTGGCCCGCAAGTGGATCGACGGAGAGTTGCTGCGTGTTTTGCCCGGCGTCACCAAGAAACAGGTGTATGTCATACCCGGCAATCACGACGTGGATCGATCCAAGATCAAGGCAGGTGCTCAGGCCCTGCAGAAACTTCTTCATGAGGAAAAATCGCAGGACAGGATCGCAAAGGTGTTGAAAGACAGCGACGACCGCGATGTGCTACTCAAGCGCCACGCTGCCTACCTGAAATTTGCCGGCAACTACGGTGCCCAGGTGAGGGGCAAGAAGGCGCCCGACGTTCCCTGGTGGTCGGCTACGGTGCCCGCCGGCGACGGGCGACCGTCGGTGTTCCTTGCAGGCATGTGTTCGTCGTGGATGTCGAGCAACGGCGACCACGGCAAGCTGCTCCTGGGGCGCTGGCAGGTCAATGAGGTGTTCAAGAAGGAGCCGGAGAACGTCGACTTCCGTGTCGCCTTGCTGCACCATCCGTGGAGTTTTCTGGCGGAGTTCGATTCGCGCGAGTTGCAGGAGACCGTCTTTCGCAAGGTGGACCTGGTGCTTCGCGGGCACCTGCACGCGCAGCGATCGTATTGCGTGTTCGATGCGGACAATTCCTGCGTGGAGTTGGGCGCCGGGTGTGTCTACGACGGCTCGGAATTCGCCAACGCATTCCAGCTTATCGAGTTGCTGCCGCAAGAGCGCGTCGCGCGCGTTCACTACTTCGTGTGGAAGGGCGGCGAGTGGATCATGGACCGCAACGCCTACAAGAACGCCCCGGACGGCGTGGCGGAGTTTTCGCTGCGCGCGCCGGGCGACGCCGTCTCGGCGATCGAGGGGCGGCAGCAACCAGCCGATTACACCAAGTTTCTGCGACGCCTGCACGATGACACCAAGGACATCGACATCCGCGGACTGGAGGTCGGCGCGGGGACGGCCATCCGCCTGCCGATTGACAAAATGTACATCGCGCTGGCTGCAAGCGGTGGCGCCGAGCTCGGCCGCAATGGCGCGCCCGAGGCGCTCGAAAGTGAGGCGATGGAAGAAGCCCGCGACGTGGACCTGCGTGAGGCGTTGGAAAAGAGGCTGCTTGTGGTCGTGGGAAATCCAGGATCCGGTAAGAGCACCTTTCTCAAAAGGCTGGCGTTCGAGCTCGTACGGAACCGGTTGGACGGCGAAACGGCTGGCGCGGACACGCAGTGGTCGATCGTGAAGGATTGTTTTCCGCTGTACGTGTCACTCGCCGGATTGGCCGACCATATCGCCACCTGCCGAGATCGGAAGACCGGCCCGAAGAGTGAACACGCGCCGAAGTGGTTGCCGCACTACCTGGCGACCGTCAGCGAGGAGTACAGTGAGCCGCTGCAGGAAGACGACTTTGTCGAGCTGTTGGGCAGAGACGACACGATCGTGCTGCTTGACGGGCTCGATGAGCCGGCGACGGAAAAGCAGCGCGTCGCAATGCGGAAGCTCATCGAGGGCGCGGCCAAGGCGTTTCCTGAATGCCGCTTTGTGGTCACGACGAGAGCGGCCGCCTACAAGGGTAGGGTCCTTGTGGGCGGCGGATTTGAGGAGGTTCGGATCGTACCATTGACGCAGGAGATGATGGAGGGGTTTCTGCGGCGCTGGTGCGACCTGCTGTGCGGGGAAGGGACGCCCAAGGCAGACAAGAATTTTAGGGCGCTGCGTATTCCCATCGCCCAGCGCGTCGATATCCGCAAGCTGGCACGAAACCCGGTCATGCTCACGGCGTTGGCGGTAGTCTACTGGAACGAGAAACGACTGCCGGAGCAGCGTGCCGACTTGTATGAGTCGATCATCAAATGGCTGTCGAAGGCGCGTGCGAACCGCACGGGTCGCCCAACGCCCGAGCGGTGCGTGACACTGCTCCAGGAACTGGCGCTGGCCATGCACGATCATCCCAAGGGAGGCCAGACGCAGGTCGCCCGCCTTTGGGGTGCTCGAGTCATAGCGCGTTATTTTCGACGGGAATCGGACGAGCCCGCGCGAATTGAGGCGGCGCAACGATTCCTTCGCGAGGAGGAAGTGGACAGCGGCATCGTGGAGGGACTGGGCGAGCACGACATACGCTTCTGGCACCTTACTTTCCAGGAGTACCTGACGGCGCGGGCGCTTTCGGCGCGAGCGCAGAGTGAGTTGGCGGCACGGCTCCTGCACTCGGAGAAGTTGCACCAGCAAAGATGGCGGGAAGTCATTCTGCTTCTCGCGGAAACGCTGTGCCAGCGCGGCTTCCAACTGGTCGACGGAATGTTCAGCACGATTCTGGATCGGTTCGACCGCAGGGCGCGGCTCGACGCCAGGGCCCGTTGCGTGGCGTTGCTGGGCGCCATACTGGCCGACCTGGCGCCGGTTCGCTACCAGCCGGAGGACGGTCGCTATCGGGAAATGCTGGACGACGTGATGGGCATTTTCGACGCGAGGCGGTCGCGCGGCGTGGACATCAAGGTGGCGATCGAGGCGGCCGAGGCGCTAGGCCGGGCGGGCGATCCGCGGTTTCACGGCCCGGACGTCGTCGACCCCTGGGTGACGATTCCCGCTGGCACGTTCATTATGGGCAGGCAGAGGGACAAGAAGCACGCGCTCAGTTACGACGCAGCCGCCCACCCTCGTGAATCACCGGTACACGAGGTGACGCTGGGCAGCTACCGGATCGGGCGGTATCCGGTGACGGTCGAACAGTTTGCGCGCTTTGTCGAGGATGGTGGGTACGGAGACAAAGCACATTGGCGCGCAGGTGGTTTCGAGCACGACAGGGACGCCCCCATGGACTGGGATGAACAGCTCGCCTACCCGACGCGACCGGTCGTGGGCGTCAGTTGGTTTGAGGCGGCGGCGTATGCGGCGTGGGCGAGTGCACGCCTGCCCAGCGAGGCGGAGTGGGAGCGCGCGGCAAGGGGCCAGGACTCGCGCGCCTATCCGTGGGGTACTCGGGAGCCCGATAGCACAAGAGCGAACTTCTCTTGCGAAGAGATGGAACACCGTGCGGGCACGCCCACACCGGCGGGTGTATATCCGCTCGGCGCGACGCCGGACGGCATTCTGGACATGGCGGGCAACGTGTGGGAGTGGTGTGCGGATTGGTATGCCCCCTTTCGCGGTGAGGCGCAGGTGGATCCTGTCGGACCCGCGAAAGGCGACGCTCGCGTTGTTCGCGGCGGGGCGTGGAACCGGGGTGCGATCTACCTCCGTTCGTCGTATCGCCGCCACCGCGCGCCCGGCAGCCACCTCGTCACTACTGGGTTTCGTGTGGTGGCGGGGGCATGAGACGAAACCGTCAGCTATTAGGGGTCAGGTATCTGCCTCCGGTTGACCGGAGCCCACGTAGGTTGCGGCGATTAGCATGGTTAGTCGCCTCCCACTTGGGACACCGAAGCGCTTCTAATAAATAGTCGAGCTTTCGCTTTCCTGCACAGGCGGTCCGGAGAGTTCGCTACTTGTCATCTCGACTACGAAACGGACGTCACCGGTGCCGCTGGCCTTGGTCACGACGCGGTATGTAGCTTTAGATCGCGGCGCCATGTGCGGTAGCGGCGCGAAGCTCACGACGTTTCCCTGAACGCTGCCAGGGGTCGGGCCCTGTGCGGAGACATAATCGAGTTCCGGCGGCAGCGTTGCCTTTATGACGATGTTGGTATCGTCGGCAGAACCCTGGTTCGTCACAGTGATAATGTATGTCATATTCTGACCAATCTGGATCGGATCTTCGACATCGACGACTTCCAGAAGAAGGGCGGGGAAACGCTTGACAAGTACAATCGCACGCTTAGTCGTCTTTTTCAGCCAGCCCAACATTTCGTTGCAAGTCAACTCGACAGTGAACAAGCCCTCGCCACTACTGGTCGCTTTGGTCACGACACGAAAAGTAGCTGTAGCCCATGGGGACATGCCTGGCAGGGGCGAGAAAACTACGACGCCCCCGTGCATACTATGAGTTGTAGGACCCTGCGCGGACACAAATTCGAGTTGGGGCGGTAGCATGGCCTTTACGCCCACATCGCTGCCGTCGACTGTACCCTGGCTTGTCACCCTGACGATATACGTCAATTCCTCACCAACCTCGATCGATTCCTCGGGGTCGACGACGTCCAAAGCAAAATCCGGGGTGCATCTGCTCAGCACACGAGTACGCTGGGTCCTCTGGACCGGCGCCTGGCTAATCTGATCACTCGTCATCTCTACTCTGAAGTGAACGTCACCCGGCGTCTTGGCCTTGCCGACCACACGATACGTCGCCCTGGCACGTGGCGCTAGTCGTGCCAGCGGCGCGAAGCGCACCTGCCCGTCTTTATTCGTGCCGGGAGTTGGGCCTAGAGAAGAAACGTGCTCGATTTCGGGCGGTAACTGCGCCGTGATGCCAATGTTGGTGCCGTCGGCGGAGCCCTGATTCGACACCGTGATGACACATTTCATGACTTTGCCGACCTCGAGGAAATCTTCGAGATCCGCAATTTCAAGTACAACAAGCGGCCTGTTAGTGCTTTCGCTAGTGACGCTTTGCTGGTGTCCTGGCGAAGAACCGCCATCGTCAGTTCCATCGGGGTCGAGTCCGCCGACCTTACAAGCCCTCAAAAGGCTTTTGTATCCTTCATCGGACGGACTTCGCCAGTCGATGTGCTTGAACATAGCAACAACGTCCGGCAGATTGCAGGTCTCCAGTAGTAGTGGGATGAAGCGCCGAGTCCCGTTGGTCGGATCTCTAAACAGAAGAGTGTGATGTTCCAAAGTCGCCCAGGCCGAATCAAAAAAGGCTCTCGACATACAAACGACCATGGTTCGAGACTCCTGTAGCCCGTGCTGAATCACGAGGGGAATCATATCGCCCGGTTTTATGATCCACTTGTCCAGCCATACCTTCAGATTGTCATGTTTTAGGCGATCGGCTAACTCACAAACTACCTCCTTGTCCTCCGAGCTGTAGCTGAGGAATACGTCGTAACTGTATGTACGAGCCGCTGGCACACTTGATGGCGCCCCATCGAATGCGCTGCTGTTGTCACCCGTTGGTTTTGACATAATCCATTTTTAGCACTTGCGATCTCGGAGAGCAATAAGTGGAAGGGATAGCCTGGATCGGTGGTCCGCGTCCTCAGATGTGGGTTGTCGATCGCCGGTACGGAGTTGTCCGTCAGGTCCCGTCAGGCTCGGCGACACGATCGCGCTTCCCGCATCGCGAACCCACCTAGAAACGAGGTGGGGCAGCCGTCCCCACGGAGTCGTTGCCCCGGTTGGGGTGCGCCCAGATGGCGAATGGACACCACCGAGCCTCGACGGTTGTGGTACTGATGCTGCAGGCCGCTCTCTGACGTTCGCGGTACCGATCGTGCAGACCGCTTGCCCGCGATCGCGATACCGATTCTCCGGAGCACCATTGTCGTTCGTGCAGGCAGGGATGCCTGCGATGCAAGTGACCGCGCACCCTGATACCGCACGCATCAGCCTGTTATCGGGCACAGAACCGCTGCCGGAGGCACGCGACGGACGCTATAATGAGTGTGCGGATTCCGTACGGGGCCCGACCGGAGACTCGTCTCCAGAGCGGATAACGATCAAGTGAATCGCTCTACCCCGCTTCTTCCCCTCTTGCTAAGGGGGGATGGGAGGGAGGTTGCCGTTACGGATGCTCATTACTTGCTGTACTCTTTTGGAAGCACGGAGCATGGCGCCTTCGCCTGACGACATACGAGCACAAGACCACACCGGCCCATCGCCGCGCGCGCTGGAACTGATGCCCAAGGTCTACGAATCGCTGCGGTCGCTGGCCGACGCCTACCTCCGCCAGGAGCACGCCGGACACACGCTACAGCCCACGGCACTCGTCCACGAGGCCTACATGCGGCTGGCAAAGATCGACCGGATGGAATTCCGCGACGAGGCTCATTTTGCCCGTGCCGCCTCCGGTGCCATTCGCCGCGTACTGGTCGACCACGCCCGGGCGAAGAAAACCGCGAAGCGCGGCGGGGATTGGCAGCGGATCACGCTGAGCGGGCTGGAGGGCGCGGCCGACGAGCCATCGGTCGACGTGCTGGCACTCAACGACGCCCTGATCCGCCTGGCCAAGCTCGACGACCGTGCGGTACAGGTCGTGGAACTGCGCTATTTCGGCGGCATGACCATTCAGGAAGTCGCCCATACCCTCGAAGTCGGTGTCACCACCGTCAAAGACAAATGGGAATTCGCGCGCGTGTGGTTGTTGCGCGAGCTATCGCGGGACGACGGGTGATGGCCTCCGAGTGGTTCGACAGAGTCCAGAAGGTCTTTCACAGGGCGCGGTCCCTGGATGCCCATTCCCGTTCCGCGTTCCTCAGAAAAGCCTGCGAGGGCGACTCGGCCTTGCGCAACGAAGTCGAATCGCTCCTCGCCACAGCCGCGAAACCGGATCGCGATTTTCTCGATCAGCCGGCGCTCGGTGACGAATTTCGTGTATCAGCTCCCGCACCTGATCCCAAGGAACCGGACACGCCGATGCCGGAAGCCATCGGGCCATACCGACTCATTCGGCGTATCGGTGCAGGCGGTATGGGAGTCGTTTACGAAGCGGAGCAGAAAAACACCGGCAGCATCGTCGCGCTGAAGGTCATTCGACCGGGTGCCGCATCGAACGAAATTGTCCGCCGCTTCGAGCACGAGGCCCAGGTTCTCGGGCGCCTGCGTCATCCAGGGATCGCGCGAGTGTATGAAGCGGGGATTCATCACGACGGCCATCGGTCGGTGCCTTTTATCGCCATGGAACTGATCGCCGGACCGTCGCTACTTGAATACGTGAGGCAAGAGTCACCCGACGTGGCGGCGATTCTGGAACTCTTCGCCATGATCTGCGACGCCGTGCAGCACGCCCATCAGAAAGGCGTGATCCATCGGGATTTGAAGCCAGGGAACATCCTGGTGGAATGCGCGGACGATACCGTGCAGCCAAAGATCCTGGACTTCGGTATCGCCCGCGTCACCGACGCCGACACGCTCGTGGCCACGATGCAAACGCAGGCCGGCCAGTTGATCGGCACCGTCAAATATATGAGCCCGGAGCAAGCCGCCGGAGACCCGGCGGACATCGATACGCGATCGGACGTCTACGCACTCGGTGTGATCCTCTACGAATTGCTCGCCCGCAAAATGCCATACGAGATCGACAGAAAAATGCTGCACGAGGCCGTCCGCGTCATTCGCGAGAATGAACCGATTCCGCTCGGCTCGGTCAGCCGACTCTTCAAGGGTGATTTGACCACGATTCTCGGCAAGGCGCTGGATAAGGAAAAGACGCAGCGTTATCAGTCAGCGTCGGAATTTGCGGCCGATATCCGCCGTTATTTGAGCAGTGAGCCGATCTCCGCACACCCGCACAGCGCGATTTATCAACTTCGCAAGTTCGCTCGTCGCAATCGCAGTCTCGTGGCCGGGGTGGCGGTGGTATTCGTTCTTCTGGTGGCGGGGATTATCACTACGTCCTGGCAAGCCGCGGCGGCCGCCAGAGCCCGGGACGAAGCGCGTGCCGCCAGGATGGCAGAACAGAAGCAACGTGAGCGTGCCGAACGCCGCTTCAACGAGGTACGCAATTTGGCACGCACGCTGATCTTCCAATTGGATCACAAGATCATGTGGCTGGCCGGATCAACACCGGCGCGCAAGTTGCTCGTCAACACGGCGCTCAAGTATCTCGGCAGTGTGGCCGAGGACCTGGACCCGAATGACGACCAACTTCAAGCCGAATTAGGCACGGCCTATTTCAAGCTGGCCAGCGTACAGGGCGACACGCGTACGCCCAGCCTCGGAGATACCGAAGGTGCATTAAAGAGTTATGAAACCGGACTGAGATTCATCGAGTCACTCGCCGTGGCACAGCCTGATTCCCCAAACCGTCAAGACGGCCTCGCCAGGGCGTACAATCAATTCGCTGAACATCTGGTGGCTATGGGTAACCGCACCCGAGGGTACGATTATCACAATCGTGCCTTGGCTATCTTGGAGGAACAACACCGCAGACGACCCGATGATGCGACGCTCCTGTCCGATCTGGGACAGTCCTACAGCATCCAGGCATCGGCCTATCTCGACGAGAACCGGGTGGATGCTGCCGTCGCGGCATGGCACAAAGCGCTACAAACCATTCAATTGGCGATTGAAAAAGATCCCCGCGACTACCTCGCCAGGCACGCGCTCGCATCGACCCACAGCCAGCTATCGACAACTCTGGAACGGCAGGGAGAGTCGACCGAGGTTCTTGACCATCGACGCCGATGTTTCGAGATCCTCGATAGTCTTGTCCAACAACAACCGCACAACGCGGTCTTCCGGCATGATCTATGCCATGCCGCGGAACGCCTGGGGTATTCGTATCTCGAGCGGGGCGACCATGAACAGGCCCTCAAATACTGCCGCCTTGCCGCACATCATGCGGAGACGCTGCTGGCGTCGGATCCCGATAACAGGGAAGTTCGTCACAGCCTTATCGTGGCGGTGTTGCGGACAGGGGAGGTGCAACTTGCCCAAGGCGACGCTGCCGGTGCCGAGAAGACTTTTGAAAGGCACTTCGATTTGTCCGAGTCATACGCGACCGACTACAAAGACAATACCAAGGCGCAGCGGGCGCGTGGCGTGGCGTTTTATAAAATGGCCGAGGTGGAAAGGGCCTATGCCCAGTCCGATGTGCTTTCGATTGACGAGCGAACGGGACACTACCGTCTGGCAATAGACTGGCTCCGCAAGTGCCGCGACGTGTTTGTCGACATGCGCACGCGTGAACTCCTGGCCGAAAGCGACGCCGCCGTGCCGGACGAAATCGCCGAAGAAATCGCGACATACGAATCCGAGATCACTCACCTGGCACGGGACAACGCCAACTGAATCGTCGCCGACCCGCTGCGCATGGGCAATTCGTAGGCTGGCGGGCGCACCTTTGATTTCTGCATTGGCCAACGATGAGGTGGTCGGCAGGACGACGCTCGACGCCCGGTCGGCACGCGAACGTGAGCGATCG
>Ga0055452_10000101_pt1 | contig 19239 bp, 13 predicted proteins | sample China_Galinas_PW_6_FD_57735 | JGI IMG/M metagenome (GOLD analysis project Ga0055452, IMG submission 57735) | Wetland microbial communities from San Francisco Bay, California, USA, that impact long-term carbon sequestration - China_Galinas_PWC_D2 | ecosystem: Environmental > Aquatic > Marine >... | reverse complement strand
TTTAAGGGAGAACTCTATCCGTTCGGTTGTCCCTTCGATCCGTGTTTCGACAACATGTTCCAACCGTGTCCGTAACCACTTGCGGTGCGACGCGGGAACACCAAAGGTCGCCGCCGCGTCCCATCCCTCCCGCGCAGCGGAGTCACAGATTTCAAGCATTGCGATGGTGCGACAGCGTGCCATCACGGGGTGGCGAACACGGTCCTCGCCATACCCATTCTAGGGGGCAGATTGCCCTTGGTTGACAGGCGCAGGTTTTGTGTCCGGTGTCAAGAAGATAGCGCACCATACCAGGATAAGTAAGACCGCGTGAATCACCAAGGCGGTAGATTGCATATTGGCGTACGACGTGCCACAAAGTTCCAAGGTTGTATTGGGGAGTGCCGAGGTAGCGTCCGCGAGATCCTCCATCTGCGCGAGAACCTGGCATTCCACATCAGCAGCGTGCAACAGGTCCAGCCGTATCGACTCGGCAAAGCCGTAGGACATCCATAGTCCCTTGACGATCATGGCCGCAAAGATGGCATAGCCGCAGGCGATCAACACCCTGAGTTGTCGAGGAATCGGCTTCTTGGCTGTGACCAACCAGCCGATGATGGTGATCAAGCCGAAGGTATAGAAGTTCCAGTAGAATTCGAGCTTGTCGATCACCTGTACAAAAATGTCAACAACGTCTTTGGTTGGCATGGTCGGTGTCTTTCAAAAGTGTGTGGCCCATTCACTCTTCCGATAGGCTGCGTGCGTCCCGTACCGATGGTAGCACAAATAGATGCCATGAATAGTTGCAGGCCATTCCGTTTGAACGCATGTAAAAGCATTTATTCCGAGCCGCGCCCGTGAGGAAGCGGTGGCGCATCCTCCGCGAATCGCTCCCTCACGGTCGCGGCTCGGTTCTGTGCCAGCCGTTCTCACACGCGCTTAGGGGTAGGCGACGGTGTCTGGATGGGGAGGGCGATCTTGACAACCTGAACGATTTTCGCAGACGCCGTGATCACCGCAGGATCAAGCGTTCCGTCGCTGCCGGAGAAGGTTGCAGTATGGTTCGGTCGTTGACCACCGGTGACGGGCCCTTTTTGCCCTGCGGATGTGCGAACGCTGCGAGAGACCCGCAGATCCGTTGCAAGTCAACGGCCCGCGCGCATGCCTTGTGCCGACCATAGGGGCATCCTACAGTATGTCGGTGTAGACGCCGGACCCATGTACCGGAGCGTGCGATGAAGAAGCTAATTCGTGTGGTTGTTGTGCTCGTTGTCGTGCTCACGGGGCTCTTCTTCTGGTTCACGCGCGATCCCACGACGGAACTGATCGACGCTTCGGGAAAGGCACTGACGGCAGGCAGTGCCATCGAAGAAGACGGCGACGTACTTGGCGGTTCGCTTTTCGCGGAAGTGCAGTCCCTGATCAAGACCAAGGACTTCGAGGCGGCGAAGAAGGCGCTCCTTGGAATCATCGACCAGTCCGACCGCGATGGTGAGGCGTGCATCCTCCTGTGCGATGTGTCTCGCGAATTGAAGGAAGTGGACAAGGCCGTGGACTATGGTCTCAAGGCCGTCGAACTCCTACCGGATAACCCCAAGGCACATCTTGCGTACGCCGAAGCGCTGGGGCTGCAAATGTTCTCCAACATGCAAGGCATCGGCGGCATGCTCAGCGCAATGACGCGCATTGGTCCGTTCCGCGAGGCGCTCACCCGTGTGATCGAACTGGACCCTGACGATACCAAGGCGCGGTCGATGCTGGTGTTTCTGAACATGGCGCCGAAGCCCATCGGCAACATTGAACGGGCGATGGAGTTGTGCCGGGAGATCGAGTCGCACGATCCGGTGCTCGGCAAGCAGTTGCTGGCCGTCTGTTATCAGAGGAAAGAGGAGACCGACCGCGCCATTGAGATCTGTTTCGAAGGAATCGAGGAATATCCCGAAGAGCCGGGCTTCCACTATACCCTCGGCGACATTTACGCGAAGCAAGAGCGCTTCGACGCCGCCGATGTCGAGTATGAATCGGCGCGGGAAGGTGCCAAGGGCGACTACTACTACCGTTCGCTCTACGCCCAGGCGCGTATGCGCATCATGCACGAGTTCGAGCCGGAGCGTGCCGTCGCGTTGCTCGACGAATTCATCGCGGACGAACCGGAAGGGGAGGGTCTCCAGACGGTGGCGCATGCCTGCTGGCGCAAAGGCAACGCGCTTGAGCAGTTGGAGCGGAAGGAGGACGCGCTCGCGTCGTACGAGGAGGCTCTTCGCCACGACCCGGATCTTGAACTGGCGAAGAAGGCGATCGCCGGCCTACGGCAGTGACTTGCACGGGCTAGCGGATCGTCGAATAGGACCAGGGCGTGCGAACCCGCGTTTCTGAGAGAAGACCATGCAGTGCGCCAACCGGCATCTTGTTCGGTGCGCGAGAGCGTCTTTGATCGCGATTTGTGCGTCATTGGCGGCGCCGCTTTTTTGCGGCGGCTGTCACAGCAAGTATGGTGTGCCGACGGAATCGATCCCGGCTGCCGGCGATCGAGTTGAGGAAGATGTCGGACCTCGGACATCGGGAATCGACCTCGCACTACTCGATCGATCGGTGAAACCCGGAGATGACTTTTACAGGTTCGCCAACGGTTCCTGGCTGAAATCCGCTTCCATACCTGCGGGGCGGAGTCACTACGGCTTCTTCACCATGACTGACGAGCGTTTGGATCAGGACCTGCTCACCCTGATGCAGCCCACAAACACGCCGGCGACCGCCGACCATGTCGGTAGAGTCGTCCATGCACTATTCGCTTCAGGATTGGATCAGGAGGCAACCGACTCGATCGGCCTTGAGGCGCTCGCACCAGAGCTGCGACTTATCGACAGCATTGAGACGATGGTGGACGTTCCCCCTGTGCTCGCGCACCTTCACCGAATCGGCGTAGCAGCCTTCTTCAAGATCCATCGACCGCTTTACTGGGAGTTGGCCGGAACGAATTACCTGTATCTTCGACAAAGGCCGCTTGGTCCGGCCGACAACACAATCGTCGGCGAAACGCCCGACGAATCCAATATGCGCGATTACCGCGACTTCGTGACCCATATCTTTGAACATCTCTGCGAGGACCCCACATTAGCGGCCGCGCGCGCCGACCAGGTGATCGGCATCGAGCGGCAGCTTGCCGCCCAGGCCATGTCGGCAGACGAGCTGCGCGATTTCAAAGCCAACTACAATCTGCTCAATCATCGAGAGTTGAGGAAGCTCCTTCCCGGGTTCGATTGGAAGGCGTTCTTCTCGCACCTTGGCGCGGGAGAGGTTTCCAAGGTCTTGGTAGGTCAGCCGGCATACTTTACCGAAATCGGGCGTGTCCTCGTACGCGGAGAGTGGCCCGTAATTCGGGCATATCTCAAATGGGTGCTGGTGCTCGAATACGCCCCGCATTTGTCATCGGACTTTGAGCGCTCGTACCGTACCTTTACAGCCGCCATGACGGGGAGTTCCGCTCCGGTGCGCACGCGCGCTGCGGTTATGGTGGATATCGTCAACCGAGATCTTCCGGAAGCAATGGGGGCGCTGTATCTGCGACGGTTCTTTCCAGATTCTACGCGCATCCGGGTCGTACGGATGTTCGAGAATCTGAAACGCGCCTTCGCCGACCGAATTCGCAGTCATCCCTGGCTGACCAGCAGGACAAGAAATAGGGCGTGCAAGAAGCTCGAGGCCATGCGCCTGCGCCTCGGTGGTCCGCCGATGAAGCTCTCGCATAGCGAGCTGCGCCTGGAAGACCGTGCATTCGTGCGCAATCTCATGCACGTACGCGAATACCGGATGCGCGACCACCTGAGCCGAGTGGGACAGCCGATCGACCGCAGCGAATGGACGGTGACGGCGCAGTCGACCAACGCCTGGTATCAAACGTCACGCAACGAGATTGTGCTGCCCGCGGGCGGCATCAACGAGTTGTTTCGGGCGAAGGCGGACGCCGCATTCAATTACGGGGTGCTCGGGAGCCGTATCGCCCATGAAATGACGCACGGATTTGACCAGCAGGGCCGCCTCTACGATGACCGCGGGCGCCGCAAGAATTGGTGGTCGAACAAAGACGTCGAACTCTTCAAGAACGCGGCGCAGAAACTCGTCGAATACTATAGCGAATTCGCTGTTTCCGACGGCACACGGGTGAATGGTCAACGAACACTCGGGGAGAACATAGCCGATCTGGGAGGGCTGAGTATATCCTTTGATGCCTATTTGCTGTCACTCGACGGCGCTGACGCTCCTGTGATTGACGGCTTCACGGGTCGGCAGCGATTCTTCCTGGCATACGCCCAGAAATGGCGGGAACTGCTTTCGGAAAAAGCCATGCAGCGCCGGCTGGCGGGGTGGCACGCGCCACCACGGTTCAGGACGAACGGCCCGGTGTATCAGCACTCGGGTTTTTATGAGTCCTTTCCCGAGGCCGAATCCGGATGCATGTCGGTCAGAGAAGATGGGCGGATCACCATTTGGTAGCGGAGTAGGGTGCGTCCCTGACGCACCGAATCGGATGAGGGCGAGGTGCGGCCGGGCCGCACCCCACCCGCTCGCTACAAACGCCAGCCGGTTGTTCATCTGCCGTGAGCGAGTGGCCCCAAAAGGACACCGGAGTGATTGGGCTGAGTTTTTTCCGGCACGGTGTTTTTCATCGTCGATCGTCGTCGGAGATCTCCCGCCGATGGTGCATCTTCGTCGAGCCCAACGCACTCACAACCCATACTCCGCCCACCGTTGCTCGACGCGTGTCGCAACTTCGTCGCTCATCTTGAGTTCCTCCGGCCAATCGCGGACGGTGCCTTCGCCCGGGATTTTGCGGGTGGCGTCGATGCCGATCTTGGCGCCGCTGCCCATGTAGGGTGTGGCATGATCGAGGATGTCGCAGGGGCCGTCGACGATGACCGTGTCGCGTCGCCAGTCGACGTTGGCGCCGAGATGAAACAGCACGTCCTGCTCGTCGTGGACGTTCACGTGGTCATCGACCACGACGATCATCTTGGAGAACATCATCTGCCCGGCGCCGCCGATGCTGCTGATCACCTTCCGTGCCTGCATCGGATATTCCTTGCGGATCTTCAGGAACACACAGTTGTGAAATGCGCCGAACATCGGCAGGGAATAATCGACGATGTCCGGGATCAACATCTTCAACAACGGCAGAAAGACGCGCTCGGTGGCCTTGCCGAGGTAGTAGTCCTCCTGTGGCGGCTTGCCCACGACGGTGGTGGGGTAGACGGGATTTTGTCGGTGCGTGATGGCCGACACGTGAAACGCCGGGTACCAGTCGGCTCCGGAATAGAAACCCGTGTGATCGCCGAACGGGCCCTCGATGAGCTTCTCTTCGGGATCGACCCAGCCCTCGATGACAAACTCCGCGTTGACCGGCACGTCTAGCGGGATCGTCTTGCAGGGCACCAGCTCGATGCCGCCGTCGTTGAGGAAGCCCGCGAAGAGCAACTCGCTGACGTCTGGCGGTAAGGGGCAGGTGGCCGCATAAGGCAACACCGGCTCGCCGCCGAATACACAGGCCATGGGCATCTTCTCGCCGCGCTTCTGGAACTTGCGGAAGATGCGCGCCCCGTCGTGATGGACGTGCCAGTGTGCCGCGGCGAGCTTTTCGGAAAACACCTGCACGCGGTACATGCCCACGTTGCGAATGCCGGTCTCCGGATCCTGTGCCATGATCCCCGCGAGCGTGATGTACCGACCCGTTCCGTCGGTATAGTCCGACGGTTTGCCGCCGAAGCCCGGCTGACCGTCGTGAGGCCAGCACTGTACGATGGGAATATCGAACAGGTTCGCGTCTTCGGTCTTGACAATCTCCTGACACATTCCATTCTTGACAACCTTGGGGCCATAGCTGGCCAGCTTGGCGAGCTGCGGCAGCTTCTTCATTTTCTCGAGAAGGGTTGTTGGGACCTCGGGCTTAACGAGCGACTCGACCCGGTGGGCGAGTGCCTCGAAGCTCTCGACGCCGAGGGCCATGCGCATTCGCTCATAGCTTCCGAAGAGGTTGATCCCGACGGGGAATTCGGAACCCTTGACGTTCTCAAAGAGCAGTCCATGCCCGCCGCGCCCGCCGTGGACGGGGTCCGCGGTCGGCGGTGGCGTGGCCCCGGCGGCAGGCAATTTGCTGACTTTGTCAGCGATGGCCGTGATTTCGAGAATCGGGTCCACTTCGACGCCGATCCGTTTGAGTTGGCCCTTGTCGTCAAGGTCGCGAATGAACGACTGTAAGTCTTTGTATGGCACGCCGTATTACTCCAACAAGATTGGCCGATAGTCTAACGTCGTCTGCAAGGGCGGGCGAATGGCCGTACCATTGATTCGCCTTTCCAGCCTTGAAGGACTACGCTTTGCGTGGGCGAGCCACTTTTGGAGCCGTCGCCCGGCCTTGACGTGGGGAGTTGACGGTAGCAAGGGCTGTGAGATTTGTTTTGAATCATGTAACCGCCCCGAGTCGAATCGATCGCCTCTTCTGGCTCAACGGTCTTCGTTGGCCGGTGCGCCTGCCTATCAAATGGGCGATCTTTGGTTTGACGTACCTGATCGTCTTGTTTCCCTTCCCTCGCTTGTTCGTGCGTCACCTGCAGCATTGGTCAAACCCCAGCGCGCTCGTCGAGCCGTCCGCCCCCGCGCTGGCACCGCTTATCGAGGAGATCAGCCCGAGAATATCGAGCGACATGCCGCCAAAGGAGCTTCTCAGCACCGTGCAGCAATATGTCGTCGAGAGGATCGAATACGACTGGGACTGGAATACGTGGGGCATGGCGGATTATCTGCCGACGGTCACGGAGGCCGTCACCAAGGGCCGGGAAGACTGCGACGGGCGCGCCGTTGTCGCCGCATCGTTGCTGACGCATTTCGGGCTGGAGGCTGAACTGGTCACCGACTTTGCCCACGTGTGGGTCAAGACCGACGCCGGCGAGACCATGGGACCGGGTAAACGCAAGGCCGTCACCGCCACCAAGGAAGGTCTCAAAGTGTCGACAGCGGCGTTGGCGGCGCTTCCCCGTGCCCTCGGCTATGGCGTCGCGGTATTTCCGCTGTTACGCGAGTTGATCATCGTCGTCATGCTCTGGTTGCTCCTCTTGCGGCGGCGAGGCGGAAAACTGTGCGGGGTCGTTAGCCTCTTGCTACTGGTTGCCGGCCTGCTGGTGATTCGCCGAGGCGGTGTCCTTTACCTTCACGCGAGCGTGTGGGGGCAAGCCGCCGGACTCTTGATCATGTTCGGTGGGATTTTGTGTGCCATTGTTTGGGCGAGACGGAACGCGACAGGTCCTGCGGTGGAAGCCGACGTCCATGAAGCTCAGGGCGTGTAAGGACTTGTCCCTAACCGCGCTATTTTCTTTGAATGAGATGCAACGGCGGGTACGCTTGAGATACGGTAGTACTCGCGTCAAGAGCCCCAAGGAGATCGAGATCATGCGTCTGAGAACAAACAAGCTGGTCATCGCCACGACCTTGCTCGCCGTGGTTGGCTTCGGGCCGACCGGCTGGGCACAGTTCGAATCGCTCCGCCGTTTGACCGGTGGTGATGAGGCGCCGCCGAAAAAACAAATCGCCCATTTCAGGGTCAAAGGTGCCTTGGCGGAAACGCCCTCGCGCATGCCGCCGTTGTTCGGCAATGACGCACCAACCTCCATGCAATCTCTTTTGTCGCGTCTGAAGAAGGCGCGACAGGATGCCAGTGTGGTGGGGGTGGTGATCGACTTGCAGCAGGCGCGGCTGGGGGCGGCACAGATCGAGGAACTGCACAGCGCCTTGAGCAAATTCAAGGCCGTCGACAAGGAGGTGTACCTGCACGCCGATTCGTTGTCGTTGGGCACCTATGCGGCCGCTTCTTCGGCGTCCCATATCAGCATCGTGCCGACGGGCGATCTCTGGTTGATGGGGCTCTACGGCGAAACGCCCTACCTGCGCGGCATGATGGACAAGATGGGCATACAGCCGGATTTCGAGCAGTTCGAGGCGTACAAGTCGGCGGCCGAGCCCCTTATGCGTACCGGTCCGAGTGAGCAGGCGCAGGAGATGACCGATTGGCTGCTCGACAGCCTTTTCGACACGCTCGTCGACCTGATAGCCGAAGGCCGCGGCATGTCGCCGACGCAGATTCGTGATCTCATTGACCACGGCCGGTTTTCCGCGGAAGAAGCCCTCGCTGCCGGTCTGATCGATTCCGTGAAGCACCGTCAGGACTTCGTCAGCGACTTGAAATCCCGATATGGCAAGGACGTCGACGTGGCTCTCCACTACGGCCGGGAGGACGAATTCGAATTGCCGGGCGACAACTTCTTCGCCCTGTTCGAGTTCATGATGAAGTTGTTCAATCCCGCGTCGAAAAAATACACAGGTCCGACGGTGGGGTTGGTGTACGTCGATGGGGCGATCATGACCGGCGAAGCGGAACCGTCGCCGTTCGGTGGGGCGTCCAGTGGAGCGTTCAGCACGACGATCCGCAAGGCGCTGGACGAGGCGGCCGACGAGTCGGCGGTCAAGGCCGTGGTGCTGCGTGTGGATTCGCCGGGCGGTTCCGCGCTGGCGTCGGAAATCATACTGGACGCGGCCATGCGCGTAGCCCAGAAGAAGCCGCTGATCGTCTCCATGGGCAATGTCGCGGGCAGCGGCGGGTACTATGTGGCTTGTCGCGCGGACACGATCTTCGCGGATCGTGCCACCATTACGGCGTCCATCGGCGTCATCGGTGGGAAGATCGTGACCACGGGCATGTGGGACAAGCTCGGCATCAACTGGCACGCCAACCAGCGCGGCGAGATGGCCGCCATGATGAGCACCGCCTCGAAGTTCAATGAGCGCGAGCGTGCCAAAATCCGGGACTACATGGGATCGGTGTACGAGATCTTCAAGGCACACGTGGTCGAGGGGCGAAAAGGGAAACTGACCAAGCCCATCGAGAAACTCGCGGGCGGTCGCGTCTTCACCGGGGCGCAGGCGAAGGAACTGGGGCTTGTCGATCAGATCGGCGGACTCGACGACGCCGTGAAATATGCGGCGAAGCAGGCCGGCCTTGTCGATTACGACATTCGCGTCATTCCCGAGCCGCCTTCCATTTTCGATATCTTCATGGGCGAAAAGGAAGACGACGAGTTCGCAAGCGCCGGCGCCGTGGCGTCGGGATCGTTCCTGGAAGTGCCGCTCGTTCGTGCCGCGCTGCCCACGCTCTTCCGCGTGGACCCGCTACGGGCCAAGGCGATCGTACAGGCGCTCCTCCGGATCGAACTGATACACCGCGAAGGTGTGGTCACCATGATGCCGCTGGACCTGGTGATCCGGTAGCTTTGCCGGAGACATCCGTGCTCCACCGAACGACCGGCTGACCTGTTGAGTTGTCATGGCCGAGGCGACTGTCCGTCGACCTCGATATCATCCACGCGTAACTCAAACGAGTCCTTGCTGTACACAATCACGATCGGCGCTGTGCCGTTTACGAATTTGCACTCAAATTTGAGAGCGATCTGGTTGGTGCGCTGCACTGGTTGCGGCGCCTCGGCCTTGCTTACAAGTGTGCCGTGGTCTTGATGAATGGACTCAAGCCACTCGCGCATACGTTCCGGGCTCACGGAATCACGGAAATCCTGAGAGCAGTGTTTTTGTAACGCGTCATTAATTTCTGCTTCACTGGGATTCGATTCTAGAAGAGAAGCCACGCCATTGAAGCGCACGAACATCTGATCATACATCTTGTACGACATGTAGCCGACAAAAAGGCCCAGCCCGATCGTCACAATCGAAATGGGTACGGCCGCAATCGCCAGCCCGCGCCCGCGCCGGCGCCCGCCGCGGGTCTGTACAATACCTACGGTGCCTAAGACAAGTCCCAAGAATCCGGTGACGACCAAACATCCAAGGAGAGAAAGAACAAATCCGGCAATGGCGGTACCGCTCCAAGACGGTGGGTAGGCCGACGCTCCCGTGGGTGGCGGCGAATCGGGTTGTCCGAAAGAGGCGGTGGGTGGCTCCGGGTTGATGCTCATCAACGGATGCTCCTGCAGTAACGAAAACGATCGGTTCCGGTACGACTCAAGGGAGATAGTGTAACAGCGGTTTCGCCTGGCCGCGAGGCATGGCAGCGCCTCAGTTCCTATAACAAGCAGGTTGGGGCCCGCTGGCGACCGAACCGCGCATTTGCGCTATCTTGACGAGACATTCGCACCGCCTCTATGATGCCCGCGTGTGGGGTAGGGACTGGGGCATGCCCGCACGAGGCAGTCTGGGTAAGATTGCGGGTCGCGGCATGCCCGATCGCCAACCGGCGGTCAGACGTCTGAATACCCGGCGTGGGCCTTGTGGCATCGGGCCCGCCGGTCCCAGTTTTGTATCGGGCGGGCGGTTTTCAGCCTCCGTAACTTGGCACGCCTGATGGATGAGCACAAGCATATTGATATCCGGTCGATTTCGCGCGAACTGCGCTCCGGGGTATCGGATTCGCGCGGACAAAGCGGCCCACTGGGAGCTACCTATATGATACGTTCAACGCGAGGAAGGGTCTGCGGGGCATGCGGGCTCGTTTTGGCATTCGGCCTCGTCCTGGTTTTGGTGGTGGTGTCGTGCAGTTCGGCGCCGCAGGCGTTCCTGGTGCAGGGCGCCGGCGGCGTGACCGGAAACGATCCGCCGACGATAGACATTACCGCACCCACGCAGAACATCACGCGCGGGCGAGGCGATAGCTTTGTCATCCAGTGGACGGATAGCGACCGCGATTCCAACGCCCAGATTACGCTCCTCCTTCGGGGGACCGGAGGTACCAGTGGGGACTTGGTTCTGGTCGAGGGTATTCCGGAGAATGACTCGAGCGGGATTGACTCCTGGACAGTGAATACGGAGACGCTTCCGCTGGGTACCTTCAATATCGTGGGTGTGATTTCGGATGGTGTGAATGATCCCGTCACCGCGTTTGCAGAATTGTCGGGGACGGGCACGGCGCAGTTTGTGGTGGTGACGATTGTGGAGACCGGTCAAGGGCCGCCGACCGTACCGCCGGTGATTACGGTATCGCAGCCTGCCTTCGATCTCAGCGTATCCCAGGACGACGTCCTGACCGTGGTGGCACAGCCCACCGCGCTGGCGCCGGTGGCCGGTGTGACCGACCCGTTCGATCCGGACAGCGATGTCACCATGTACGTCCTTCTTGATACGGATTTGAATCCCAACAACGATGATCCGGCGAACCCGGATCCAGCCCGGATCATCATCCTCGATCAGCGTGTCGTTCAGGCCGGGAATACTAGTACCGACCCGTTCCTGATTCCGATTGATCTAAACGACATTCCGCCCCGTCCCGACGGGCTGCCGTACCACGTGCGCGTCTCGGTGGATGATGGGACCAATCCGCGCGTACACGAGTACGCGGTCGGAACCATCAACGTTGCGCGGCTGGCAGCCGGAATCGTTGACCTGCGAGAGGTAGGACGCACGATATCGGGCGCGCGATTCGAGGGTTTCAATACGGGAGCGCGGCTGGGCTCCAGTTTCTCCCACGTGGGCGACTTTGACGCCGATGGTGTGGATGACTTCGTGCTCGTGGCGCGCTTCGGCAACCCGCGCAACTTCGGGCAGTTGGGTGAAGCCTATCTGGTGTACGGTCAGAGCCAATTGCGCTTTGGCGGCAGGCTGCAAGTCAACACCATAGGTGAGACTGTCTCGGGTGCTATCTTCACGGCACCGCCGATACGTACTAGGGAAATCTCAGGCGGCAGCGCGCGTACGGACGGCATTACGGACGTGAGTTTCATCCGTGACCTTACGGGCGACGGCCGCCCTGAGATAATGTTCGGATTGCCGCATGTGTACGGGGCCTACGATTCCATGGACTACGATCCAGGGGATGACGACCTTAGCGGTAACGACGCGACGTTGAATATCGTCACGGAAATTCGGCAGGGCCAAATCTCGGTCACGGAGGGCAACGAGCCTCCCGTCGTCACGCTGACCTATGCGGGGGTAGACGACCTTACCATCAGCAGCGCCGCGCCATCGACGCCGGCGGGTTCTAACCCGGAATTGAGTTGGTGGAGCGTCGCCGGTGTTCCGCAAGAGTACGTGCTGATCAAGTTCCGCGATGTGCTGGACGCCATCCCGGATGGGCCGGTGAATATAGAAGCGGGTAGTATTCGAGCTACGCTCGAGTTCCGCGTGTTTGGGGTCGGTGGAAGTGCGAACCTGCACCGCTGCCTGACCGACTTCAACGAACAGACCACCTTCAATTCGTTTTCCGTGACCGGCGGGGCGCCGGTAGGCGGGCCGGACGCCCCCGATGCAACCGACATCGATTACATCACTGAAGGAACGGGTGATGGCGGACTGGGTTCGGTAGCAGGGGACAACGTGGACAAGGTGGAGGTCGATGTATCGGACGTCGTCCAGCAACTTGTCGACGGAGGATTGGTCAGTGCAGGCAACGAGATGCGGTTTATTCTCGTGCCACAGGACGATGATGCAGGTACGCCGACATTAGTCCGGTCCAGTGAGTTTCCAACGGTTCTAGCCGATCGCCCGACCCTGCAGATCACCTACACGCGTATCGGAACCATAGGCTCGACTGCGTGCTACCCCGACAATATCGTAAACAACGAAACAGACTCTGATGCGGCGGACCGTCGAGAAATCGGCTTCTATGCCGGTGGAATGGCTGTGCAAGTGAACAGCACCAACCGCGATAACAACGGTGTCATAAACCCCGACCGGTTGGAGAATACGGGCGGTATCGACCTGGAATTGGTAGGCCAGCGCACCGGAGAAGATGCCCTCATATTGGGCAAAGAGGGGCTCTCGAGCTCCAGCGGTACGATATTCGCGCGTGCGGACGCCGTCGCCGCCACGGATCCCGGTGATGACGAAGTGGTCGTGGACCGTATCGCAGGTGTGCGGTTCGTTGCAGGGTTCTACGATTATATTGATGCGCGGCAGCTTCGCCAGGCTCCGCGCGAGGGCTTGTTCGGGCAGACGGTGTCCTCGCTCGGTGACATCAACAACGACGGCATCGACGAAATCATGATCTCTGCGCCGCAAAACGAACGTTATCTTGCGGACCTGCTGACCAATTTCGGTTTCACCGGAACGCACTATGTGTCCACGAGGTTTCGCGGCAGCATCACGGTCTTGCCCGGCGACAATTACTATGCGGCGGAATGGCGCGAAACCGGCGATGCGGACCGCGGCACGGCTACGACGCCGTTCCTTGACCAGGACAAGATTCCACCGTTTGGCACTTGCCAGGAACCGCGAAGACCGCGCAATACATTCGCGCCGTCCGACAGGTTTAGCGTCTTTGCCGAGGACGTGGATGACTTCCTCGGTGGTGCGCGGTCTGCGGGCGATTTTAACCAGGATGGTTTGGACGACATTGTCTGCGGGGCGCCGCGCAACGATCGGTCCGTCAGCGCCCAAGATACGGGGGCGGTCTATATTCTCTACGGGCGCAACGTCATTGGTGACTATGACCTTACCACCGCGGACGACCCGTTTGCGAGGCCGCGTATGCTGCGTATCCGGGGCGAGACACCCGGTGACCAGGTTGGCTGGCAGCAGTCCTCGGGGAGAGACGTGAACGGCGACCGGCTGGCTGACATCTTCATTTCATCGCCCGCGGCTGACTTCCCGCGTGCGAGCGATGGCGGACCCGAACAAGGCAGTTGCGGCGCAGATTGGAATCGGGACGGTACCGTGGATACGAGCGATTTCGATCCCGCCGCTTTCGATAACTGTCAGACCACCGAGCTCGAAATACTGATCAGCGACAACGCGTGTAAGGCGTTCGATTACAACAACGACGGCTTTGTGGATGAGGTTGATTCAGGCGTGTTTGAGTGTCTGCGTTCTTCCGGAGGGGCAGATTCCTCCTGCTGCGACGGGTCCGTGGACAACGGTTTCGCGGCCATTATTTTCGGCGGCGTGACGATCAACGGCGATCGCACCATCAGCCAGATCGGCACCACCGACCTCCCGGGCGCGGTGTTCTACGGTGCTGCAGCCGGTCACCGGGCGGGTATGGACGTCAGTTCCGCAGGGGACTTCAACCAGGACGGCTTCGGTGACATCGTCATCTCGGTGCCGGGCGAGGTTCGGGTGGATCGGTCCGGGCAGACCTTACGGCAAGGAGTGGTGTATCTGGTCTTTGGCGGTACCCATCTTTACAACACCAGATGGAGTCTGGCGCAGGTCGGCTCCACCGAACTTCCCGGTATGGTCTTTCTCAGCCCGTTTTCGAAGGGTGGACTGGACGAAGCCGCGCCGACGAGGGTCGGATACGTCGGTGACATCAACGATGACGGTTTCGGTGATATCGCCATCGGGAACGAGTGGGCCGACTACTTGGATGAGAATTTCCCGCAGGGTCCCGGCGGCACGGACCAGGACATCGGTCGCCTCAAGAATGCCGGCAACGTGTACATCGTCTATGGGAACAACTTCGGTACGAATCGCACCGAACCCTAGCAGGTAGACGGACCGGCCCCAAGCCGTTCCGAGGATATGATGACCAAAAAGGGCCGTGGCGCCGTCGTGGTGCCGTGGCCCCTTTTTTTTGATTCCGGGGTCAAGATACTCCCGGAGCTGGGCGACGGGATGGCGGGGTCTCGCGCCGCGGCGAACCACGGCAGGGTTCCACTCGTAGTATGCGCCAAGCCGGGGTGGCATTGTGCGCCGGGCAACGATACACTCGCCCCGGCTTCGTCCGGGTTGCGCGTGAAGACGATCTGATACTTGGAAACAAGGGACTCCACGCCGGCGCTCGCCGGCGCTGCACAGGACCGAGCATATGGGGCACGATCATCTCAAGGGCGTCGAGGCCGAAACGGTCAAGGCGAGCGGATTGCTCATTGGCACGCTCATGGGCGGTATGCTGGTGGTGAGTTCGTTTATCGTCGAGATACCGGCCGTCGCCCGATTGTTCTTTCAGTACGACGCGGCTACCAGCGCCTCACAGGGGAATCCGTATTCCGACATGATTGCACTGGTGGGTGCCGTTCTTCTCGGCGCGCCGCTGGTCTGGCACGCGCTCAACTGCCTCATGCACGGCCACAGCCACATGGACGAACTGGTGGCGCTGGCCGTGATGGCGGCCATCGCCCTCGGCGAGTATCAGGAGGCCGGCATTATTGCTTTTTTCATGATCGTGTCCAGCTTGATCGAGACGCGTACGGCGCTCGGCGCCCGGGCTTCGATCGAATCGCTGCTTCGCCTTACGCCGGAGACCGCCCACCGTTTACTTCCCGATGGCTCGGAGGAAGTGGTAGAGGCCAAGCTGTTGCATGCCGGTGACACCATCCGCGTGCGTCCGGGTGACAACGTTCCGGCCGACGGTGAGGTCATTTCCGGCGAATCGACGGTGAATGAAGCGAACATCACCGGTGAGTCCCTGCCCGTCGACAAAATGTCCGGACACGAAGTGTTCAGCGGCACGAACAACCTGACGGGCGCCATGGATATTCGTGTCACAAAGGCCGGTAGCGACACGACGCTGGGACGCGTGCAAGGTCTGATCTTGGATGCGGAAAAGACGCGTATTCCGCTGATGCGGCTGATCGACAAATACGCCGGTTGGTACACGCCGACGATCTGCATGCTGGCCGCCATCGTGTGGTTCTTTTCCGAAAACAAGGACATCGGGGTCCACAAGGGCATCACGATGTTGATCATCGCCTGTCCCTGCGCGCTTGTGCTGGCGACGCCGACGGCCATGGTCGCGGCGCTGAGTTGTGCGGCCCGCCTCGGGATCCTCATTAAGAACGTCGTGCAACTCGAATACGCAAGAACGCTCAGTGCCGTGGTGTTTGACAAGACGGGCACGTTGACGACCGGCGTTCTGTCCGTCACGCAAATGAAGCCGGCGCCCGGCGTGGACGGCGCCGATCTGTTATACGCCGCCGCATCTGCGGAGCAATTGAGCAAACACCCTGCGGCCCAGGCGCTGGTCGAGATCGCGAAGAAGGCCAAGCTGGATCTGGGATCTCCAGACCAATTCAGTGAAACCGCCGGTCGCGGCGTCACCGCCAGGCTCGGCACGGACGATATTCTGGTCGGGCGCAATACCTGGCTGGAAGAGCAGGGCGCCGATACCACATTCCGAAACGACCCGGAATTCTCGGAACCCGATGGGGTCAGCATCATCTACGTATCGCGCAATGGGAAATGTCTGGGGTGGATCGGTATGGAGGACCGGACGCGGTCAGAGGCGCGCACGGCGATTTCAGATCTCCGCAAGCTGAACATCCACAACCTGTCGATGGTGACCGGTGATAAGTGGTCGGTCGCGCGCCGGGTCGGCGCCGAGATGGGATGTACGGAAGTGCAGGCGGAGGTGCTACCGGAAGACAAGCTGCGCCTCGTTGACGATCTGCGGCGGCGCGGTCACCGTGTGGCCGTGGTGGGCGACGGCGTCAACGATGCTCCGATGCTCGCGGCCAGTGATCTGGGAATCGCCATGGGCGCCGCGGGCAGCGATGTGGCCATCAACTCGGCGTCCATCGCGTTGATGAACAATGACCTCAGCCGGCTGCCGTTCCTGATTCGGTTGTCGCGGGCCACCATGCGTGTGGTGCGGCAGAACATCGTGTTCGGCGTGGCGTTTATCATCATCACCATGACGCTCGCCGTGTGGGGTCCTTTGACGCCGATTACGGCCGCCATTGCCCATACGATCGCCACGGCCTTCGTGATCTTCAACAGTGCCAGGCTTGTGCGATACGGAGAGGAACACACGCCGCATACGGCGGACGAGGGGACACGCACGCCGATGGTGGCGCAACCGGCGTTTGCAGGATAGGCCGTACCCTCGCCTCGTTCTGCAGATTCACGACTCGTAACGGTAGATGTGGTGTCCTCGTGCGCCGGTCGTGCGCGCGTCATTCCCCGCCGCGCAGCAGCCGAACGAGTCCCACCCCGCCACGAACGGCCAAGCTTGCCAGCAGAAGAAAGAGCAGCGTAGCCACGGTGAGATTGAGCACGCTCCAACCGGTTCGTACGCGAGGGTCGGCGACGTCGAAGAGAGAGGTGACGGCTGCACATGCGATTCCCAAAATCAGAATCGCCGCAAGCGAGCCACGCAAGGTGCCGGGAAACGGGGCAATCCGCACTGCAAAACAGACCACGAGGTAGAGAAACAGCATGGTCTTCCAACTCACGAGTTTGGCGGCCAGCACGGCATTGACCAGCGATTCCACCAGCGACACCTGGTCTCGCAGCAATTGCCAGAGTCCCGCCAATCGTGTGGGCAATGTGGGTCCGATGGCCGTCACCGACATGCCGTCGGTGACCGCATGACCGAGGTATCGCGTGGCCAGGTAGATGGATGCCGCGCAGGCCGTGAGTGGCAACAGCCCGATGATCACCGGTCCGATGACCGGGAGACGTGGTCGGGGATTGGACGAAGTTTCCGGTGCGGCCGATTCGTCGTCCCGGATGAGCGTGACGTTGTTGATGGTGGCGCCGGTCACCAAAAGTCCCAGGACGTGCCCGATCTGCGCCACAAGCGTTCCGGGAAGCAGGATAATATTCATCGCCTTGGCCTGGATCATCCCACTCCACAGGCGCTCCACGCCCCATGCGGTCAGCACAATCACCAGGAGCCAAAACGTGAGCGCGAGGTACAGCATGTGTGAAATCCTCGATGCCAGGCGTGCCACACCCCCAGCGGGCAGAAGCGTTTCGACACCCAGGCCATTCGGTGTATCGGCCCGCAGCCCGCTGGCACGTCAGCGAATTTGGCGCGCCCCGGTGGCATGTGCATTCGGTTGGGAAGACTTGTTCGCGACTTGCTTTCGGGCAGAATGAACTCGCAGGCTGCGGACGCGGTGTCCGCGGCCATCAAGCGGCCGACGCTAACGCTGGCATCCTTGCCTGCCGCGCTGGCATGTTGGGCGCATTCTGTAGGAGACATTGCGATGAAGCTTAGTGTGAAGGGACTCGCGTTTGCGTTTGCCGTTCTCTGGGGCGGCGGCGTGATGTTGCTGGTCGGTCTCGCCAATATGTACTGCGGGTACGGTCAGCCGCTGCTCGACTTGATGGCCACTCTGTATCCAGGCTACAGCGGTGGGGGGTCGGTCGGCCAGCTTTTTATCGGCGTCGGCTACGGCGTCGTGGACGGCTTTATCGGCGGGGGCATATTGGCCTGGGTGTACAACCTCTGCGTGCCAAAGGGGAACCGCGCCTAGCGGCTCCGGAAGAAATGTGGCAGTTGCCCTGGTTGGCCGCGCTATGCCGGCGGCAGGACCGCACCGATTACGCATGATCCTCGCATTTTTCCGACGGGTGGAGGGGCCGGCTGCGGCTGAGGCGCGCGGGGCTGGCGTTTGGCGATTTGTCGCACTGATGCTACAGTCCACCCTTCGTTAGCCGGTTGTCCAACGTGTGTGGCGCTGAACGATCCGCTACCCCCAAATTTGAGGAATGGCCATGAAGCAGGTGAAGATCAGCACGGACCACGGTGATATGAGTCTCTCCTTTCTGCCGGACAAAGCGCCGGGTCACGTGGCCAACATGTTGGAGCTGGCCGAGTCCGGTTTCTACGACGGGCTTGCCTTTCACCGCATCATCGACGGTTTCATGATCCAGGGCGGCTGCCCCACGGGCGACGGCACCGGTAGCGGCCCCAATCGATTGAAGGCCGAGTTTAACGATACGCCGCACGTGTTGGGCACCCTGTCGATGGCCCGCTCTGCCGACCCCAACTCGGCGTCGTGCCAGTTTTTCATTTGCCTGGACGATGCCTCCTTCCTCGACGGCCAATACACTGCGTTTGGACAGATCGCGGACGAGGCGTCGCTGGAAACGCTGAAAAAAATCGGCAAGGTTCCCGTCCGCGATAGCGGATCCGGTGAATCGTCCACCCCTGTGGAGCCCGTCAAGATCAACAAGATGACGGTCGTTGACGTATAACGACGGTCCGCTGGGTGCCATGCGGGTGCACAACGGAATCGAAATGAACTATGACGGCCGCATTCGCCATCTGGCTGACGATCGGTGTTGTCGTGCTCATCGTTTGGCTGGTGCGGCTGGCGATGTTGGGGCCGATTCTGCGCGGACGACAGGTCCTTCGATCCGACAGTCACGCCGGTCCGCCGGAGCGCGCACCGCGGGTGTCGGTGGTGGTGGCGGCCAAGGACGAAGAGGACAACATCGAGACCTGCGTCACGACGCTGCTCGATCAGGACTATCCGAATTTCGAAGTCATTGCCGTCAACGATCGTAGCGAGGACCGCACCGCGGAGATTCTGCGAGGTATCGAAC
>Ga0055452_10000099_pt1 | contig 19332 bp, 15 predicted proteins | sample China_Galinas_PW_6_FD_57735 | JGI IMG/M metagenome (GOLD analysis project Ga0055452, IMG submission 57735) | Wetland microbial communities from San Francisco Bay, California, USA, that impact long-term carbon sequestration - China_Galinas_PWC_D2 | ecosystem: Environmental > Aquatic > Marine >... | reverse complement strand
CGGCATCGGCGATCGGCTTGAGTGATTGAGAAAACTCGAAAGGTCGAGCCGCGGTAGCGGCGGGTCTGATCCGACCAAGGACACCGCACTCCGGCAGGAGTGACCGGACCTCGAAATCTATATCAATTGGGCGCGACGCGTTGCATCGCAAGCGGGATCGCACCATGCCGCCCTCGCCTATCGGGGCCATGTGCCGCCCCTCCCGGGGCTGCCACTTTTGCAACTCCGTATACCATGGCTTGCGCCATGGCCTATGAACCGGTCGCCCTTGCCAGGGCTCGTTCTTGCATGCCGCTGGTGGCCTCTGGCCATGGCTTGGTGTCAGTCAGAATCAGAATAGGACCATATGTACAACAGTAGCGCGAGTATTGCGCCCAGCAGGGTTGGATGACAGATGGCGTCGGGCAGTCACGGGCAAGCTCTCGCTTGCCCATGCCACACGCGTTTGCAGTCTTATTGTCAACGGGACGCGGCGTTAGTGCAACCGCTTGCCGTTGAGTATCTTGGCTACGGCCATAACGGTTTTCTGATCGGTGGGCTGCGCTTGGACGCTGACTCTGGTGCCGCCGCGGCTCACCCATACGGCCACATCGTCGAATGCGAGGAGATCGAACAGTACCTGTGCCTGTCCGCGCGGCAGCTTGTAGTCTTTCCCTACCATTTTTTTCTTCATTTTGGCAAGGTGGGCACGGACGTGGTCCCCGGGCACATCCTGGTAACGAACTAGAAGCTCGGCAAGGCTCGACAAGGCGGCCACCTCGCGCGGTGAGCCGCTGACTTGGAGGCAACAATCGGTACGGCTGACGCGCACCTTGACGCTCTGCGGCGCCAGCATCTTATAGAACAAGTCCGCCTTGCACTCGGGAAGCTGGACCTCGCCCGATACCACCGGGCCCTTATAGACGGCGTCGCGCGTCGAACCGCTGGCCTGGAAGACCGCGAAGGCGGTCAGCCCCACAAGCAACAGGGCCACCAGGACGGCCAACCCGCGCGTGCCGCTCGACGACCCGCAGCACGTTGTCGTGCCGCCCACGACGATCTGTTCGTCGGCGGACAGCGTCTTGCCGCACAGCGCGCAGTAGACCGCATGGTCTGGATAAATGCGATCACAGGCTGCACACCGTTTGCTCATGGTTTGACGCTCCAATGGACGGTCCGTCACGTCCCAGTAATACTATATCATTACCTTCGGAGGCGCCGCCCACAAATGCTGTCAAACTTTGTAAGTGATTGCGTTCTTTCCCAGGTCGTTTCTCGTCTGATCCCGCGTCAAGCCCTTCCCTTTGCTGTTTTGGTCGTTTGAAACAAACACCGGAGCCCCGCCCACATCAGGTGATGCCAGCGCCCAATCATCTGCGCGACACCGGCGCCATCCGGCGATCCGACTGGCGATCTGCCCTCGATTGGCTCGCCGTCGGCATTCACTCGGTAGGCGGGCAGTTTGATTAGCCCGGCTTTGCGCAACCCGGGTCGGGCAGGATGGTGAGCCACCGCTCTTGCGCGGTGTTCTCCCCGGCCTTTGCCGCCGTGGGTGCTCCGCACTGCTGGAGAGCAGTGGTACACGTCAATGCCACGGTGGGATGCGTCGATTCCCGATGGACGCGGCACTGAGCAAGCTTGGATTGTCGTTGCACCGTGAAGCTGGGTCCATCACGGCGAGTCCTTCTCGACTGCTGTGCAATTTTATCCTTCGGGGGCCTAGCAGCTAGGCACAACGCGCCATGTCGGCTCGATCCGTGCCAGGAGACCCCTGACCGATGCGCAGTCGAGATCGACCACGGCCCGTACGCGGAGATTCGGAAAGACCATCTTACGATAATGAGTATGGTCCGCCTCGCTCCGCCAGAGCGTGCAGACTAGAAAGCGATCTGGCGATTCCTCCGATTCGCAGAAAACGCCGGCGAGCAGCCCGCCGGCGCCGGCCATGCCCAGGTTCCAGATGGTTTGCTGGACCTCGATGAAGTGCTCGCGGCGGCCGGGTTGGAGGTCGCAAACGGCGATTCGTACAAATGCACCACCGATCACAGCGGCGGGCAAATCCGGCACATCGCCGGGCATGTCCATGAGGCGCGTCCAGCGCGTCACCTCGCTCGATGAATAGGTGCCGCCCTGTGCGCTCGATGCGAAGATCTCGTCATGGACTCCAGCCATGAAGCGGTCGTAATCGGCCCGGTCCCGCCAGAGCCCCAGAATGACCGCATGCCAGGGATCATCGATCCCCCAACCGCCCGTCTGGCCGCAAAAACCGGCGACCCGGCGAAGCCGTTCCCATTTGCGTTGCCCCTCCGCGAACTGGTCCCTATGCTCCGGAGTAACGTCCAGTTGGATGAGTTTGACCAACATGACCGTGCGAAGAATCCCGGCGTTATGTATCAGGACGACCGACAACCGCGTGTCCCGTATGTACTTTATTAACGGCACCTGGATGAATCGCAATGATTTGACACGCTGGGACATCAAGGGGCAAGATGATTCGACGTTCGGGGCGACCGGCGGCCGTATCGTGCCGCCGCCTATCAAACACCGATGAGGAGAGAGTGATATGCGAATACGTACTTTGCTCGTGCTGGGTGTCATCGCCGCTCCGGCGGGCCTGGTTTTCGGATCGGACAAGGAACCTCGAGCAGGAGGCAACAAGGTGGCCGGAATCGAAACGAAGTCCTTCTACGACTTCACGGTGAAGAGTATCGACGGTAGTGACGTCTCGCTGTCGGACTACAAGGACAAGCTGTGCCTGGTCGTCAACGTCGCGAGCCGCTGAGGGCTCACCAATTCACAGTACTCCGGTCTGGAGTCGCTATACGGCAAGTACAAGGACAAAGGCCTGCGGATACTGGCCTTCCCGGCCAACAACTTTATGGGGCAAGAGCCGGGAACAAACGCGGATATCAAGAAATTTTGCGCGACGAAGAACGTGACTTTTGATCTGTTCGCCAAGGTGTCGGTCAAGGGCGACGACCAGTGCCCGCTCTACCGGTTCCTGACCACGCATCCGGATAAGGCCATCGCCGGCAAGGTGAAATGGAACTTCCAGAAGTACCTCGTAGACAAGACGGGCAACGTGATCGCCAAGTGGGGCCCGCGCACGTCGCCCACCGCGGACGAAGTGACGAGTGCCATTGAAAAGGCACTTGGCACCTAAACAGGCAAGCTTCGAATCGGGTGACCTACAGCGCCGCGATCGTCGCCGCCGGCGCCCCGGGTGGCATGGGCAAACTTGTTTGCCCGTGTCGCTTCGAATTCGACACTGACTGGCAGGCAGCCGTTGGCACCCCATTCCCGCATGGCAGGCGTGGCGGGTTGGCGTGGCGGGTCTATTTCGGGTATCACCCATCGCCGGAATGACGACACGCAAGCCATTTGATCCCAACCTCGTTCCCGAGGCGCCGGGAGCTGCGCCGAAGTCGTCCGCGTCCCGTACCCTCACCGTCTCGCAGCTCACCGCGATGGTGAAAACGGCGATCGAGGACGCCCTGCCGACGACGCTGCACATTGTCGGGGAAATCAGCAATTTCAAGCGACATGGAAGCGGGCACCTCTATTTCACGCTGAAGGACCGATCCAGCGAGCTGTCGTGCGTGATGTGGCGCAGCGCCGCCGGCCGCCTCAAGTTCGAGCCTGACGACGGTTTGGAGGTCGTCTGCACCGGTGCCATCGAGGTGTTCGAGCGGGCCGGTCGATACCAGTTCTACGTGCGGAAGATCGAGCCGCGCGGCGTGGGCGCGCTCGAACTCGCTTTCCGGCAGTTCCACGAAAGACTCAGCGGCGAGGGGCTCTTTGACGACCGCCACAAGAAGCCGCTGCCGACGTACCCAACGCGGATCGTGCTGGTCACCAGCCCGACCGGGGCCGCGGTCGCGGACATGATTCGGACGATCGAACGGCGCTACCCTTGCGTTCACGTGCTGGTCTACCCGGTGCGGGTACAGGGCGACGGCGCATCCGAGGAGGTGGCAGACGCGATCCGTCAAGTCAACTTCCGCGCGACGGACCTCGGTGGCGTAGACGTCATGATCGTGGGTCGCGGCGGCGGCTCGCTCGAAGATCTTTGGGCCTTCAATGAGGAGCGTGTGGCACGTGCCATCTTCGCAAGCCAGATCCCTATCATCAGTGCCGTGGGCCACGAAGTCGATGTGTCGATCGCCGATCTCGTGGCCGACGTTCGGGCGGCCACCCCTACCGCCGCCGCGGAACTCGCCGTACCGGTTCTGGACGATGTCCTCGACGATCTGAAGGCGAGGCAGGTAGGGCTGGAACAATGGGTGTCACGCCGCGTGGAAACCGGGAACGCCCGACTCGACAACATCCTTGTCCGTCCACCCTTTCGTGAACCGTTGCGCATCGTCAACATGCGAGAGCAGGCCGTGGACGAGATCGCCATGACCATGGAGCGCAGCGTCACCGCCCGAATGGCCGAGGATCGCCGGAGTCTCGATCGACTGATGCAGGTCGTTAGCCGCATTCATCCACAACGACAGCTTCTGCGCACCGCGCATCGACTGCACGACGCGGAGGATCGGCTACGAGTTACGGCGGCCGCCCGTATGACGCGAGAGAGAGATCGCACGACCGCGGCCACGCAGCGGCTGGAACGTAACTCCCCCGCGCACACACTGGAAGCGCGAAGAGCGTCGCTGCGGGCTGTCAACGACGCACTGCGGGCGGGCACGCGCCACCGGCTCGCGTTGGCCATCCAATCCGTCCGTCGTATGGACGACCTGTTGACCGCCATGAGTCACAAGCGCATCCTTAGCCGTGGATTCACGATCACGCGTAAGACGAAGGGACGTGGTCTCGTGCGATCACCGGAGGAGGTCAAGGACGGCGACCGTTTGTTGACGGAGACTTCAGATGGCGAATTCGAGTCGGAAGTCGTCAATCTACGGCAACTGGAGCTTTTCGACGAATAGCCGCAGTCAACGGTGACCCAAAATGGTCACCCGGCTCAATCGACGCTTGTCGGCAACGAAAGACGAAGAAGGTCATGGCCAAGAAGAAACAAACATTTGAGCAGGCGCTCGAACAGCTCACCACTTTGGCCGAGCAAATTGAAAAGGGCGAAATCGGGCTGGAAGAGTCGATCGCCAGGTACGAAGAGGGTATGAAGCTGATTCAATACTGTCGCCATATCCTGACCAACTGCGAGCACAAGATCGAGACCCTCCAAAAGCAGCATGACGGAGCTCTCACGTCGTTGGCCATGCAGAATCTGACCGACGAGACGATTGCGGAGTTGCGTGAGCAATAATGCCGCTGCCTGTATTATCCGATCCGCGGCGAGCCGGCCGCATGTGCGGTTGACCCGGTGTACAGGCTCGAATTTCGGCCTGTACTCGCACTGTGAGCCGACCAAAGCCGTCCCGGACAACCTATATCCGGTCAGGTTTCTTTGTAGGCGTTAGAACCTCGGCACGCGGGGACAAGAAGAGGGGAGGCGGCTTGTAATCCCAGGGGAGAGGACTGGCCGAAATCGCCCATATTAGTAGAGGCAAGGAACGACGACCAACGTCCGAAAAAAACCAATCTCATGTGCGTCCTACTCAGCTCGGGCCATTCTCAACAACAGTTCCTGGTCAAATGAGGCAAAAGTGGGAAACGCCTTCGGAGCTTACCCATGCTTCCGCGTACCAAAACGTCAGCTCAGAATCAGCACCACAATTGAAGTAAAAATGCAATATAATTGGCTCAACTACCGTTGGTCCTGTAATTTTTAAATGCGAGGCAGATTTGTCTGGCAATTGGGGTCCGAATCGTTTACCATGACCCTCTGAATTCCTGGGAGCGGGATTCTCACGGTTGTCCTATCGCAGGTGGAGTGGAAAGGCGACTCTGGAATCGAAGAAGGTTAATGACCCGTACCAAACGGGTCTCCAGCGTGTATTCCTTCCTATGCATCTGCCATAAGAGGCCCTGTCTAAGTGGCACTTGGAGGAGCGGAAAAGTGGCTAATCGAAAACCAAAGACGGGAACCGCATTTCGTTGTACTGGTACAGCCTGGCGGTCGCTGGTGGTTGCTGGAATCGTCGTGGTGCTCGCGCCCATGGCGAAAGCAGAGTTGCCCATCGCAGCGTGTGATCCGATCACTCCGCCGCCCGGGCTGAACTGCATGCAGGACTATGTCGATTGCGGTCTGAACTGCACGGCCAATGACGTCTTGCTGACGCTCTACAACGTTATAGGCACCTGCAGCGGCGGCTCCCAGGACGGGGCCCCCTGCGTTGTCAACAAGCCGTTGGATCCATGCGTCACAGGCGGAGGAACGTGCATATCCGACGCTGTATCCTGTATCAACGGTGAAGAACTTACGCTTAACCTCCAAGCTGAGATCATCGCGAACGCAAACGAGCGGTACGATATCGGTATTTATGTCGCACTTGATGGGGGCGATGCTCTGTCAGGTGTATGTCTTGAGCAGTATCTGAACGATATACCGCTGGAACCTGGTTCAACCGGCGGATGCAACCCGACTTGCTCCATAAGTGGTGCCGCTTGCCTGAAGGACGCAGATTGCCCGGTGGGGCAGACTTGCGATTACGGCTACGACCCGACAAGCGGTGCCGGCCCCTACTTCGACGGCGAGTGTACCGAAGACCCCGGTGATACTTGCGGCGACTTGGAGCAAGGCGTTACGACACTGATCGATCTACCGCCCATCACGGTCACTTGCCAGGATGCCGACGGTAACGGCTTTCTCGACATAGGAACGGCGACAAGCTGGGATCAGCAAAAGTCGGACGGCGGTGGCAAGCCTAGTTGCCATAGCCAGCTTGACACGCTTCCGGGCTCACCGGCCAAGTGCAACGTATCGAGCGTACAGGTAGGCACGATCGCGTTTCTCTTTAGTGCCAGCATTGAGGTTGTGAAGGATCTGATTCCATCAGGCGATTCCGGTCTGTTTGACTTGCAGATTGATAGTGCGGATCAGGTGACCGACGTAGGCGACGGCGGCACGACCGGCGCCGTGCTGGTTTATGCGGGTGAGACCGGCAACCCGGGCTCCAGCCACACCGTGGGTGAGACGGCCGGCACCGGCACCAGCCTCGCCGGCTATACGACCACGATTTCCTGCGTGGACCGCGGCACCGGCACTTTTGACGGCGGTGCGCCGCTTACTTTCAATGGGGCCGGCCCGCTCAACGTCCCCGTCGATCCCGATGACGACATCGTCTGCACGGTCACCAACACGAACAACTGCGAGGGTGTCACGTGCGATGACGGCAACGATTGCACCGACGACGTCTGCGATCCAATCCTCGGCTGCCAGTACACCAACGACAATACCAACAGTTGCAGCGACGGCGACAACTGCACCAACGACGTCTGCATTGACGGCACCTGCCAGGGATCCGCCATCAATTGTTCGGCATTCGACGGTGAATGCACGGTCGGTGTCTGCAACCAGTCCAATGGGCAATGCGAAGCACAACCCGCGAACGAGGGCGGCGCTTGCACGGACGACGGCAACTCCTGTACGGATGATGTGTGTGCCGCCGGCGCTTGCGTCCACAACAACGACGATACGAATTCCTGCAGCGACGGTGTCAATTGCACGAATGACGCCTGCGTGGCGGGCGGTTGCGTGGGCACGCCGATCGACTGCTCGGGGCTTGACGGTGAATGCACCGTCGGCGTTTGCAACGAAGCGACGGGCACGTGCCAGGCTCTGCCTGCCAACGAGGGCGGCGCTTGTACGGATGACGGCCTTCCCTGTACGGATGATGTATGCGCGGGTGGTGTGTGCACGCATCCGACGGACGACACGAACACCTGCAGTGACGGGGACCCGTGTACCGACGACGCGTGCGTCAGCGGCACTTGCGCGGGCACACCGATCGATTGCAGCGCGTTCGACGGGGAGTGTACGGTGGGTGTCTGCAATCCGACCACGGGAGCTTGCGAAGCGCAGGCTGCCAACGAGGGTGGCGTCTGCACGGATGACGGAAATCCTTGTACGGACGATGTGTGCCAGGCCGGTGCGTGCGTCCACAACAACGACAATACGAATGCCTGCAGCGACGGCGTCAATTGTACAGATGATGCGTGCGTCGCGGGGGCATGTGTGGGCACACCGATCGACTGCTCGTTCCTTGACGGGGAGTGTACCGTCGGCGTGTGCAACGAGAGCAGCGGCGCCTGCGAAGCGGCGGCAACCAATGAAGGGGGTCCGTGTTCCGACGAAGGCAATGAGTGCACGGACGACGTCTGTGAGAGCGGCGCGTGCGTGCACAACGCCACGCCCGGCGCCTCCTGCACCGATGACGGTAACGACTGCACCGATGATCTTTGTGACGCCGCCGGCGCGTGTACGCACCCGGCCGAGCCGTCCGGTACCGTCTGTTCGGGAGACGGTATTGCATGCACGATTGACGAGTGCGATGGCACTGGCGCCTGCGTCTCCACGCCTGATGATACGGCGTGTGACGACGGGATGGTCTGTACGACCGAATTCTGCGATGCCACCCTTGGATGCCAATACGACGACGTGCCGAACTGCTGTACCACCAATGCCGACTGCGTTGACACCAGTGCTTGCACGGACGACATCTGCAATACGGCAGATGGCACATGTTCGCATCCGCCGATCGTGATCGATTGCTCCGCACTCGACGGCGAATGTACCGTTGGCGTCTGTGACCCGGCGAGCGGTCTGTGTACGGCCGACGCCATCAACGAGGGCGGCGCCTGCAGCGACGATGGCCTACCTTGCACGGATGACGTATGCCAGGCCGGTGTTTGCGTCCACAACGACGATGACACGAATGCCTGCAGTGACGGCGTGAACTGTACGGATGATGCTTGCGTGGCCGGGGCTTGCGTGAGCACACCGATCGACTGCTCGTTCCTTGACGGGGAGTGCACCATCGGCGTATGCAACGAGTCCACCGGCACCTGCGAGGCTGTGTCGGCCAATGAAGGTGGTGCCTGCACCGATGACGGCAACCCCTGCACCGATGACGTGTGCGAAGCCGGTGTCTGTGTCCATATCAATGACGACACCAACGTGTGCAGCGACGGCGATGCGTGCACGAACGACGCGTGTCTCGCCGGCGCTTGCATTGGAACGCCTGTAGACTGTTCGGCCCTGGATGGTGATTGTACGGTCGGCGTGTGCAACCCGTCGACGGGTCAGTGCCAGGCTCAGGCAACCAATGAGGGCGGTGCCTGCACCGATGATGGGAACGCCTGCACGGACGACGTGTGTCAGGCGGGTGTTTGCACCCATCCCAACAACGACACGAACATGTGTACCGACGGTGACAACTGCACCGATGACGCCTGCGTTGGGGGTACCTGCGTGGGCACGGCCGTCGACTGTTCCGGTTTGGACGGCGAGTGCACGGTAGGCGTTTGCAACGCCACAACGGGTCAGTGTGAGGCGCAGTCGGCCAACGAGGGCGGCGCTTGTACGGATGACGGCAACCCGTGTACGGATGACGTGTGCGAAGCCGGTGCCTGCGCCCACAACAACGACGACACCAACGCCTGCAGCGACGGCGATATTTGTACGACCGATGCGTGCGTGGCAGGCGGTTGCGTCGGTACACCTATCGACTGCTCGAATCTGGACGGCGAGTGTACCGTGGGTGTCTGCAACGCCCAGGGACAGTGCGTGGCCGATCCGGCCAACGAGGGCGGCGCTTGCACGGATGACGGCAATCCCTGTACCGACGATGTGTGCGCAGCCGGCTCCTGCGTTCACAATTCCGACGACACAAATACTTGTACCGACGGTGTGAATTGCACGAATGACGCCTGCGTGGGCGGCACCTGCATGGGCACGCCGATCGACTGCTCAAGCCTCAACGGGGAGTGCGTCGTTGGCGTGTGCAATGAGAATAACGGAACCTGCGAAGCGCAGGCCGCCAACGAGGGCGGAGCGTGCACGAGCGACGGCAATCCTTGCACGGACGATGTTTGTGTGGCCGGTGCCTGCGCGCACAACAACGACGACACCAATGTCTGCAACGACGGTGATGCCTGCACGAGTGACGCCTGTGTGGCGGGCGGCTGCGCCGGCACGCCGATCACCTGCAACGACAACAATGCGTGTACGGACGACTCGTGCAACCCGTCATCAGGCTGTGTCTTCACCGACATCAGCGGAACCTGCGACGACGGTAATGCCTGCACGACGGATTCCTGCAATCCGGCAACGGGATGTGTCAATACCGTCAGCGTGACGTGTAACGACAACGACCGCTGCACAAACGACTCGTGCAGCCCATCGACCGGTCAGTGTGTGTTTACGCCGAACTCCCTATGCTTCTGCGGCAATGACGTCCGTGACCCCGGCGAGGAGTGCGACGGCACCGATGATAACGCCTGTCCGGGTGAGTGCACCGGGAATTGCAAGTGTCGTGACGATTCGCCGACCGTGTCGGAGTGGGGAATGATCTCGATGCTACTCTTACTGCTGGTCGGTATCGCGATCAAGTTCGGCACCTATCGACCGGCAACGCGATAGTTTTTTCGGCGACTGACCTGAAGAAGATTCAGCGCGGGCCCGCTAGTCGGGCTCGCGTTTTTTTGTGCTGGAGTAGAAGTTGGGCGTATTTTCAGAATCGTCGCGACTTCCTGTCTCGAGAGCAATCCCTTGGCAAATGAGTCCTGAGCCGATTTCCAAGGGCGCTACGCGCCCCCCCCGAAGCACGCTGCATTTGCCAACAGCGTTCCGGGTCGGGCACTTCTCGGAAGACCGGCGGGATTATTCGCGATGCTTGCTCGTTTTGCGGTCTAGGACCGATGTGAGCCAATCTCTCTGACCGAAGCACACGATCGCCCAAATCGGCAACGGGAGAATCAGCCAGCCCGCGAGGGACTCCACAACCACCCAGTACACGTAGTCGAGCACGGTCCTGCTGGTCGGGCTCAACGTGTACAAGGCCAGTGCATTGTCGGCGCTGAACGAGAAAACGAGGAACACGACCATACGAAGGATCGCGTACAGCGTGACGCAAGCCAGGCCCCATAGCAAGGCGCGCCATCGCCGAGACCATGGAATCGGCGTGGCCGCGATCAACGCCATGACAAGGGCCATCGGCTGATAGCCCTTCAGCGATGTACCTACGAACGTGTATTCTGAGCCGTTACTTCGGTTGGTCAGCACGAACTCCGTGTCGCGTTCCGGATCCTGCCCGGTCGAAGGACGCAGTCGAACTGCGCCGCCCGAGCCGAAGCGCGCGAAGAGCGCATTGCCCACGTACCGATAGACGGGCGCATAGATCTTCGGCAGGCCCGGCCACGGCGCCGCCAACAGCACGAAGAGCACCATGAATCGGACAAAGAAACCGACAATCGCACGCACGTGCAAGTCGAGTCCGATTGAGGTTTCTTCTCGTTCTTGCACAAATCACTCCGTCACTGATCTTGGTGCGCGGAATGCATGAATCGCCGCGCACGTCGGAATCAGGCGTCAGCCCGCTTCGGCGCGCGCGGCCGACAAATGACGCGTAGCCCACTGCACCCAAACGGCCCAAAAACAAATGGCCAAGACGATAAAAGCCGCTTGCCATACATCAAAATGCACGAAATCCACAGCGCTGGGCGCATAGACGCCAACCAAGAACAGGGTCACCAGGCGAATCAAATTGAGGAAGCTAAGTGCCACCGCTCCAGCCAGGATCCCCGGTAGTTTGGTCCAAAACGATATGGGCGAGGCCAAGACGGCCGCGACGAACGCGGCGATCGGTTCGATGGCATCGCAGCCGCGCACGACACGCATGGAGTATTCGGGTGATTCGACGATCGTTCCGTGAACCGAAGTGCCCTGCCCCAGAAGGTCGAGGATACCGCCCGTCACCCGTGCGATGAGGCCCAGGTAGCCATCGAATGCATCCGGCTCGACAAATCGACCAAATGGATTGTGGACCAGAGCGTAAAACAGGCCAATCAGAACCATGAAGACAACGGCAGACAACACTATGCGGAGCCGCGGGCCAAACCGCCGTGTATTCCGTCCTGACGCGCCGTCCTTGGCTGGTCCCTTTGCGGCGGCGGGTGCGACGCGCTTGCGGTCCGTTCGTTTTTGCGAAGCCCGTGTTGCTCGTTTTCGTCGCAAATCTCTCTACCGGTTCGCAGTCGCCTGAGCGTACCAAGGCACCACGTGGCCAGGGAGACCCTCTGGAACACTCCAAGACGAATCCGTGGGATTATACCACGTGCGGGAATACCCGAAAACCACATCTGACCTCACCGTGAGTCCCGAACGCCCTGCCACAAAACGGCATACGAATTGACGATTCTGCCTATCAGCAATCGTCTCCCGACTGTGACCGCACCCCTCGGAACCGATCGCGAAGCAGCCGGTCCAGATCTGAGAACGGCCGTCACCGAGTGAGGTCTGGTCACCCTGGTACTGATACTCTTGGTGCTTGCCAAGCTGTACGTCGGTCGCCGCACGGCCGTCGGCTAGGTCAGGCGTGGACTGTCGACCGGGCGTCTGATTGGACATCTCATTGCGGGCGTCCCGGCACTGACCGGAACGCCCGCCTTTTCATTTCTGTCCAGATCATGGAGAATCGACGTGAGTTGCAATTGCGGCGGTCTCGTACCGCAAATTCGATGCACGCGCAACAGCCAGCGTGCCTTGCAGAATGAGCTACGATGAGCGAACACAAGGCGTCGCGAGCCACCACGCAGTGCAAGTCAGGCTCGACGCGGGGGCATGTTCAAAGACCGCGCTTCGTCACCAGATACACCGCAAAGCTTCCGAGCCAATGACCACCCTCGTACTGCTGCTCCGCGAGCGCCTGCACACCGGCCCGGCGGTGCTCGACTGCGGCGTTGCGCGAGCTTTCGATGCGTGGATCCCCTGTCGGCAACCCCGCGACCATCCCCTCCAGCATCCAGGCCCTCGATAGATTCAGGCCATCGAGATGAACCAGCTTGCCGTCTGCCTTGTCTGTGACAACCGCCGGTCGCAGCCAGTCCGACGAGCCATCCGACGGGATGTCCGGCAGGAACGCGCCAAGCCACTCCGCGAAATCCGATGGTGGCAGGATCCTCCGCATCAGATCGGCCTCGGCCAGTATGGGTGACAGAAATGCCTCTCCGTCCGGCTCAAACGCGAGGTTGGCGTTTCGATCTTTGAGGTAAAACGAACGCGCCCGCTGCTCAACGAGCTTCACAATCCCTTCGTGTCCGGAACCTCGCGCCCAATCGAGCACCAGGCCCAGAGCGAACGCCGTCTGGCTGTGCTCGCCGGTTCGCACGGGGTACGACAGCTTTGGAAGCCAGTCCATGAAGCGGCTCACCGCCTCCTGCTCGATCGGATTCAATATCTCCGACCAGCGCTTCGCTTGCGGGTCATCCCATTCGTGAAGCTCCGCCGCAAGCTGCAACAGCCACGCCAGGCCATAGGGTCGCTCGAATGTTCCGCGACCATTACCGCGCAAATACGCGAGTTCGGCGGCAACGTTGTCGGCTTGGAAGCTCGCATCGAGTGCCTCCAGCGCCTGGGTCACAAACGCCCCCCCAGGCCGAGTCCTGCAACGACGGACCAGCAGCCAATGTCCATGCACCGCAGAAAGCCGTCAAGGGACATCCGAGTCGACTGGGCCACAGGTTAGGCAGTAGCCGATATCGCTATGTAGGGAAAACAAGGACCCCGGCAATTGCTTGCTCCGAGCAGGCTTACGGCGTCAGCCGGTGGCGCCCAGAATTACCGCCTCCCGTCTAGGGTCGCGACTGAAAACGTGAGCGGTGTAGCCTATGCAGTGGAACCAGCGATCCAACGGAACCTGTAGTGATATGGGCTGACGGCAGCCTGCGATAACGTGTATTTTGCGGTTTCGGGGGATTGACCGAGCTTCATGAACGAGCTATCCGCCACAGGCACATGCCTTCAACCGGCAGCTAATTCAGCGTATCGACGATCGAAGCCGAGAGTACTATAGCGAACGTGTTCGCGTGAGCGTAGAATAAAGTGATTCCTGAACGGCGCGCCATCACGGACGTGGCGCGTCAGCTTGTCGGCTAAAGCGTGGATGCCAGAAATACATTTCTGCGCCACCTCTGTCGGGCGGGCACAGGCGTATCTGGAGCCTTCGAAGACTCGTGAACGATGCACTTGTATTTGCCGACGCGGCCAGCAGCCTCCATCGCATTGGCCGGGAAATCATCGAGGGGAAGAACTCTCGCAACGAAACGCTGATTCGGGCGTGCGAGGAGTTGCTGGAGAAGTGCCAGGAGCTGTTCAGAGCGGAGGTATGCGCGCTCTTCCTGGTCCGCGACGGTCAGGCCGTGCTCGAGGCGCACAGAGGATATACGCACCCCTACGGCACGCCGATCCCGTTTGAAACGCTTCGCAAAGAGCTCACCTACGAGATCACGTCGCCCGCGGACGCGCCTGATGCGAAGTTCGACGGCATCACGGGCTGGGTGGCGTCGACCGGTCAGGAGTTCAGCGCCGAAAGTTGGGACGACATCAAGGGTCACGGCTATCACGCCGGAAAGCCGGATCGCATCAAGATCTGGGACGACAGCAGACCCTTCCGCTGCATGTTTGCCGTACCGCTTAAGGTACATGGCAAAACGCTTGGCGTACTGAAGGTTGAGAACAAACGCGATCCTCAAAGACCAGGCACAACGTTTGACGACACGGACCGGGACTTGATGCAGAGGCTCGCGGATCACTTCTCAACGGCGATTGAAACCCTCTACGCCGCACCGGAGGTAAAGGCGGGACGCGAGTGGGATGTCACCATTCCGGCGATCTCCGACGATATCGGGATAGGCGAGCGGGCGAGGAAGTTCGACCACTACAACATGGCGAAAGTGATTGAAGGGCTCCCCACTCAAATTGAGGTCGCCCTGGAGCAGGAAATGCCCGCGATTCCTGAAGGTCCGTTCAACCGAGTCGTTCTCGTGGGCATGGGCGGTTCCGCACTGGCAGCGGATATCGTGAATGATGCGTTCGTCGATGTTCTGCATTCCCCGGTGACTGTCTCTCGCCACTACACCTTGCCACGAGGCGTGGACGACCAGACTCTAGTGATCGCCAGTTCCTTTTCGGGAGAGACGGAGGAGGTTTTTCATGCCATCGAATCTTTCCCTTCACATGCCCGCAATGTCGTGATTATAGGCGCAGGTGGAGCGCTGATATCTCTCGGGCAGGCGCGCGATTATCCGGTGATTCGCATCCCCAAGCAACGAGAGCCGAGTGGCTTTCAGGCACGTTCGGCGGTAGGGTACACGGTGACGTTCTTGGCGCGGTTGCTTCATCAAGCTGGTAACATGGAGGACCCGCAGTCGGAACTGGAGTCCCTTCCTCGATTCTTGCGGGACGCGGACCTTCGCCCGGATGCCGAAGCAACAGCAGAATGGTTGCGCGACAAGGTTCCTGTTGTCTACACGGACGAAATGCACGTCAACTCAGTGGCGCGCGTCGCGAAGATCAAGTTCAACGAGAATGCCAAGCGACCATCTCTGTACAATGCGTTTCCGGAAACGAATCACAACGAGATGATCGGCTTTGGAAAAGCCATGGTGCCCTTTGGCATCATCTACCTACATGATCCTGCCAGCCATCCGCGAATTCGGCACAGATTCGAGACTATGAGGCACGTATTTGATCGTGAGATGCTGCACCACGTTGCCTTCCAGGAATGGGCAATGCCGGGTGACACGAGTGTTCAAAGAGTATTCGCTGCCTCGATGTTTGCCGATTGGTGCGCCTATACCCTTGCGCTGCTTGACGGCATCGATCCTACACCCGTCGCCTTGGTCGAGAGCTTTAAGCGAGTACTGGTCGAAGACGACGAATCGTGAGCCCTTCGGACCGTGTGGTCGTCAACTGAAACAGGGAGGAAAACCATGTCCAAGATGTCGAGCCCTGTCGAATTGTACGCGTTGACATATAGGGACGCCCACGGCGTAACGTCTGCCATGGTTGCCCCGGCATGGGGTGCAAACGTACTGGGGCTAAGTTTCCAGGTGCATGACTGGGCATGGCCGATGCCGATTCTGGAGGCCGTGGATGTGGCTGCCATTGCCGCCAAGCCCACGAGTTACGGGGTTCCGATCCTCGCGCCCACGCCGGGGCGTGTAGGGCGCAGTCAGAGCGGTCTTTTCCGATACGCCGGAAAGGATTACAGCATCTCTCCCACGCGACACGGTTTTCTGAGGAATATGCCCTGGCGTGTGACGAGGCATTCGGCCTCGCAAATGAGGTGTGTTGCCGATGTGGGCACCGATCCGTCTACCGCATCCGACGTCTTCCCGTTCAGATTTCATACGGAGTATGACCTTGAAGTCGGCGAGCGTACCTTGCGGTGTCGCCTGCGCATCCAGAGCACGGCCGATTACGCACAACCGATCGACGTCGGATGGCACCCGTACCTACACCGGTCGCGTGAATGTACGGTCCGCCTGCCAGCTGGCGGGCGCTGGGAACTGGACAATGAGCCGGAGGCTACACCGACCGGGCGCGTCCTGCCGGTGGAAGGTCGCGACGACTTCCGCGAGGGACGCCTGATCGACACAAGTGAGCATTGGGATGACATATTCACCGACCTGACCTATGAACGCGGGGAAGCCTTGTGCTGGGCGGAGGAACGTACGCAGATTCTTCTGAAAAGCGGCAGAACCATGCCGACTGTCATACGCCGTTGTCTCACGCTGCGCACCGGCGACGAGCCGGACGGCTCTCGCAGGATCGAGAACGTTCAGCTATACACCCCGCCCGGGCGAAACGCGATCACCATCGAACCGCTCTCAGCAACGCCAAATGCGATCAATCTGGTTGATCAGGGATGCCGACACGCGGGCATTTGTGATCTGGAATCAGGACAAGTGATCATACACGAAATCGTGCTGGGGATCGAGCAGGTAGGGGCCTGACAGGCAGGACCCCCGGCAGGACCGCGCAGAGGGCCTTGGGGATGGCCCCCGTGAAATTGCGCCACCCGGATGGTCAACAGATCTCGGCGACTGCGTCGTGATTCGCTGTCCTGTGCAGGTGTAGACTACCTATCCTTCATTCGTTCCTCAAGCCTTGCAAGCCTCACGGCGAGATCTTTGTTTTCAGCACGCAGCCTATTCATCTCATCGAGGACCCTATTGAGTGATTGCTGGAGCTGCTTGATAAGCTCTCCGGTTGTCAGAATACCCTTGGCGAGGTCTACGATCGAATCTAGCAAGGACATCGCTATTCCTCTCCAAAAGTCTCAACAATGCGCTGAGTGATTTGTTCGAGGCTCGCATTGCTCGACATAAGGGTTTTCTCTGCCTGTTTGAGAATCCTGGCCGCGTTTTCCAGGGCGGCCATCACATCAGCGTCATCTGAAAGCTTTGACCCGTTGTCGTCCGATGGGGGCCGGGGCTGGGTGGTACCTGCTCCCCTCGAAGGCACCGATTGGGGGGGACCAAAGCGAGGGCGACTGCCATATGGGTCGTAGGGCGGCAGCCCCATCTCCCCTCGGTGGCGCTCTTTGACCATTGCTTTGCGAACAAACTCGCATACTCTCACGGCTTCACGGACCGGCGGAAAGTAACGTGGATCGGGCATATGCCACTTGCACAAGTCCGCAAACAATTCCCGGTATTCTCGGGCGCCGACGTATCGTTCCGAATCCACCAGCGAAATAGGGAAGGGCTTGCTCTTTTCGTATTCCGTGAGAATCCCGTCCTTCTCGATACCAAGACGGATTTCGTCATTCTCAATGTCAAACGTGGCAACCTGGTAGCCTTCTCCCTCGTCGGGTCCGTACACGCGGAGAAACTTGCTGCGCGGAGAAATCCCCTTGCCCGTGCGGAGCACCACCGGAACGTTGATCCAATCTCCGGATATGAACTTGAGTTCGACCTCGGCGTAGGTTTCCGTATCTGCGAGCAAGTGCTGGACAGCCGTCTCCTTCAGATACTTGCCCCTGTAGGGATTGGGGCGGTCAGACGATTGAGTGTGCATGCCACGATACTGAGACCGCCTTACACCCACAACGTGTAGGTTCGCCAGCATTTGCGCGACGCTTGCGTACGGGCTGATCGCTCTTAGCGGTTGCATCAAGTGTGCGGCCATGTCCGCGAATGCGCCACCTACGGCATTGTAGAAGTAGAACCGGCCTGGCGGTAAGAGATCGGTTTCGCAGATTTCGACCACGATCTTTGTGGGGCGTTTCAGAATGTGCTCGCCAATGTGCCTTCCCTTGGCGACGTCGATGGCGAGCGTGATCCACTTTCCGTTGTAGTGATCGATCGTCAGCACCTCCAGCGGCGCCAAATTCCGATCAGCCCGTTTGCGAGCCGTTTCCTGGATCATCGTGTTGATTTCGGTATGGATAATCGCTTCTCTGCCGGCCAGTTTAAGAATGCCGTCCGCTTCTTCAAGCAGGCCGCAAATGGGTTTTTCCAGCGCGATTCGATCGGCGTACTCCGCCCATTGCCTGATGATCCCAAGATACGCCTGAGGCGGCGTGGCAACATACACGATCAACCGAAACCTCTGGCTTAGCACCCTCACTTCCGTGCCAGTAATCTCATTCCTCGATTCGTCGGCCAAATAGGTGAGAGAATCCTGGCTAATGCTTTGCCAGTATCGAGGCATGGGCATATCAAACGTCGATTCACTTAGAGGCGCAAGAGCCCATTTCGAAGACGTTTCCAAGTTCGTCTTCAACTCTGCAATATCGGTTTCCGAAAAAGAAAAGCTGTTCTTGAGAGTGCCCAGAGCCTCTTCCACCGTCATGTTGTTGACGGTGGAGTCCGGCACTCTTGGCTGACCGGTGGCGAGCCAGCTCTCGGCGGTCTTGTCATTCTCGATCCGTTCCCGGTCGGCCTTTTCAATTCGTTGCTCAATCAGGCGCCGAGCGATCCAAGAGTGAACTTGCTCTCTACGGTGCCGATCGATCAACACGACGTCCTGAACGCGGGCATTGGTGCCAGCGGCGAATTCCCTGGCTTGTTGCAGTACGCGGCGGACGCACAAGTCGCCGAGTGCGCCGACGATGACAAGGACTACGTCAAGGGAGTCACGTGTTGGTTTGCGTGTCGCCTTAGTTGGGGACATGTAGTCGTCTCTCAACTGTTGAAACAGTTACGCGAGCGAGTCCGTGCACTTGGGGCTGCGAATCCCCCCAATGCCATATTGCCGATTGTGCTTGCAGATCTCATACCCTCCTTGCAGATCTGATGCGCCGAGAGTACACAGAGCTGACGCGGAATGCAAGGGTGGTCTATTGATTAAGATTGGAAAACACGAAGTTCTTGAAGGGCCCGACGAGCAGGGCCAGCGCACATTAAACCCGTTGCGCCACAAGGGTTTACGATCTTCCAAAGCGCGTTTCTGGGGGAATTCTGACACTGGCACCCTGTGCTGTTCGACTCCCATAGCTTTTT